>ENA-OWLX01000601-OWLX01000601.1-metagenome-genome-assembly--contig:-NODE-601-length-13301-cov-25.516760_pt1 | contig 13301 bp, 11 predicted proteins | sample MGYA00245351_ERZ651106 | MGnify/ENA primary metagenome ERZ651106 (study PRJEB26857, sample SAMEA4031768) | metagenome | biome: human; feature: oral; material: saliva | place: Philippines | collected 2014... | reverse complement strand
AGTATACAAGAGAAACCTAAACCATTCCTTATAGAAAGCTTCAAGAAAACTAAAAGCTGAGACGCAAAACACGTGGTTGCTTTTTACTGCAGGCAGGTAACCGAAGATGGAGCCCTGTCTCATCTTGGCTCCAAGAAAGGGGCTGACTTTCTCCAAGAAGCTCTACCTTTCGAAGGCGCGCATGAAGAATTCTCGGTTGCTTGAGATCATAGGCGAGAGACGGCAAGGTCAGCTCTTCTGTCCGTCCACTTGGTTCCAGCTGGATAGCATAAAGCAGGCCCTCACGCATGGTATAGCGGAAATCTTGGCTGGTATAGAGTGGTGCTTGCCCGTCTGAGAAGGAACCTTCCTGGGCCTGAGTTGGTCCGTCCGACGACACCCGCCAAGGCCGGCTCTGATAAATCGCTTCTCCATTCACCGCAAGCCAGTCCCCGATTTCAGCGAGGATGTCTTGATCTTGCTCAGGAATAGTTCCATCGGATTTGGGCCCAACATTGAGAAGAAGATTGCCGTTTTTGGCCACAACATCAACTAAATTTTGCAGCAATTCCTTGCTGGTCTTGTAAGCTAGATCCTGGGTGTAGCACCAAGAATTACGGGCAATTGCAGTATCCATTTGCCACGGAAAAGCTTGGGTCTCCCCGTAGCCTCCCCGCTCCATCTCAACAATTCCTGATCCAAAAGGCAGGGCATCCTGTTTGTAACAAACGGCCACCTTGCGATCTTCTTGAGTCGCTAAATTGTAATAATAAGCCAAAAAGCGCATCAAGTAGGGATGGAAGCTCTCATGCTGGATCCACCAATCGAAATAAAGGAGCTCTGGCTGGTAGTCCCGCACCAGTTCACAGGTTCGCAACAGCCAATCTTCCAAGAATTCCTCACTTGGATAGGGCTTGAAAGTGAGATCAAAATGATCTTTAGGCTCTAGCTCCGCTGGCCAATAGAGGCTGTCTCTTGGGACTTCTTGTGGAATATCACTAGAAAACTCCTTTCCATGTGAAAAGAAAAACTGGTGCTCTGCCCGATGAGAAGACGTACAGAAGTGTAGACCGCGTTTTTCTGCTTCTGCTTTCAGTTCTCCTAAGACATCTCGTCTCGGTCCCATTTCTAGGCTGTTATAAGGCGAGAGGTGAGAGGCATACATCTGAAAACCATCGTGGTGCTCCGCAACTGGGAAAAGATATTGGGCCCCCGCCTTTTGAAAGAGATCCAGCCAAGATGCTGGATCAAATCGATCGGCTGTAAACAGAGGAATGAGATCCTTGTAGCCAAAGCTAGCCTGATCTCCAAAATGCTCTCGATGATAGTCATAGCAAGGGTTCCCTTGGATATACATATTTCGTGAATACCACTCCGAACCGAAAGCAGGCACACTGTAGACACCCCAGTGGATAAATATTCCAAATTTGGCATCCCGATACCAGTCTGGACAGACTTGATGGCTAAGAGAGTCACAGGTTGGTTCAAAAGGACCTGACTGAACGACTTGATCAATCTCTTCAAGGCTTATCATTCTCTTCTCCTCTTTTCTTGTTACTATCTCTATTGTAACGAGAAACCCTCGTTTGTAAAGACAAACGAGGGGAATGTTTAAAATAGTAGACAAAGAGCTTGATCTAGGAGAACTGAGCCGTTTACAAATAGAATAGACTGGCTAGCCCTTCACTGCTTGAGAAATAAAATGAGCGATGGCGTCTGCCTCCCCTTTGTGGAGAGCCTTAACGATTTTGGACCCCACAATAACCCCATCTGAGACCTGGTTAAACCGGTGAACATCCTCCATGCTGGAAACTCCAAAACCTGTTAAAACAGGGATGGAAGCTATTTCGTGTAATTGAGCCAAGTGCTGGTCCAGATCTTCTCGATAGCTACCAGCTTTCCCCGTTACTCCATTCACCGCTACGGCATAGATAAAGCCTTCCGCATCTTGGATCAATTTCTTCTGACGCTCGATTCCTGTCGTTAAACTCACTAGTGGAACCAAAGCGATGTCTTTATCCGCTAATAGAGGTAATACCAGATCCGCATGCTCATGAGGAAGATCCGGAATAATCACCCCTTTAACAGCTGTTCCGTCTAAATCTCTAAAGAAGTTTTCGAGCCCGTATTGGAACAAGGGGTTGAAATAGGTCATGATGACCAAAGGAACAGTTGTCTCCAGACGCTGGATCGTTTGAACCAGACCCTCTGTCGTCGTCCCATGGGCTAAACTGCGTAGTCCTGCCTCTTCAATCACAGGACCATCTGCCACTGGATCAGAAAAAGGAATGCCAACTTCAATAGCTGAGACACCAAGCTCCTCCAAAAGGTGGATGGTTTCCTGCAAGCCTGCTAAACCTTTTTCATGATCTCCTGCCATGATATAAGGAACAAAGATCCCTTGTTGCTGGTCTTTCAGCTCTTGTAAATGCTCTGTTAAGGTCTTTCCCATCTTACTCTCCTTTCTCTTGTTCTAAGCGTTCTTTGACTTGTACCACATCTTTGTCCCCACGACCTGACAAGCAAACGATCATGGATTTTTCAGGCCCCAGCTCCTTGGCCAATTTCACCGCATAGGCGATCGCATGGCTCGATTCCAGAGCTGGAATGATTCCTTCTACTTTTGAGAGCAATTGAAAGGCCTCTAACGCTTCTTGGTCTGTCACAGGTACATAGGTTGCCCGCTTGATGTCATGAAAATAAGAATGCTCTGGCCCAATTCCGGGATAATCGAGTCCTGCTGAAATAGAGAAGGCCTCTAAAATCTGTCCATGCGTATCCTGTAAAACATCCATCAAGGCCCCATGAAGGACTCCCGGGCGCCCCTTGGTCAAGGTTGCCGCATGCCGGTCTGTATCTACCCCAAGTCCAGCTGCTTCTGCCCCATACATGGCAACAGATAGATCCTCCACAAAAGGATAAAAGAGACCAATGGCATTCGATCCGCCTCCTACACAGGCTAGGACGGCATCTGGTAGAGCACCGTCATTTTGCTCTGCAAATTGGCGCTTGGCTTCCCGACCGATGACACTTTGAAAATCACGGACAATCTCTGGGAATGGGTGGGGGCCTAAAGCAGAGCCCATGATATAGTGGGTATCCTCTACGTTTGCTACCCAGGCTCTAAGAGCAGCATTGACCGCATCCTTAAGGACACGCGACCCGTCTGTTACCGATTGAACCTTAGCACCCAACAACTCCATCCGAAAGACATTGAGGGCTTGGCGTTTGACATCTTCTTCTCCCATGTAGATGGTACATTCCATATCAAATAGAGCAGCGGCTGTTGCTGTTGCAACACCGTGCTGACCAGCCCCTGTTTCTGCGATAATCTTCTTTTTGCCCATCCGGTGGGCCAGCAAAACCTGTCCTAGGGCATTATTAATTTTATGAGCCCCTGTGTGGTTGAGGTCTTCCCTTTTAAGAAAGATCTTGGCTCCGCCGACATACTTGCTTAGATTTTTAGCATAATAGAGCGGTGTTTCCCGACCGACATATTGTTTCAGAAGCTGGTCCAATTCTGCTTGAAAAGAAGGATCCGCTTGACTTTCTCTGTAGGCTTCTTCTAATTCTAAAACTGCTGTCATCAAGGTTTCAGGGACAAAACGTCCCCCGAACCGCCCGTAAAATCCGTTTTGATCTGGTTGTTTATATGCCATGCTTAACCCTTTCTATAAATCGTTTTATCTTTTCTTGATCTTTTTTTCCATTTGTCTCGACCCCACTGGACACATCCACCGCATAAGGATGAAAGAAGCGAATGGCATCTGCTACATTGTTTGCCGTCAAGCCTCCTGCAATAAAGAAGGGCTTGGTAACCTTTTGGGTTTCGAGTTCTTGCCAGTCAAAGGTCTGCCCACTTCCTGCTACAGGAGCATCAAAGAGCAGATAATCGGCACCGGTCTCAGGAAGAGGTCTGTCTTTCTCCACTTGAACAGCGCGAATCGTCTGTAGAGAAAACTCTAGCAAGATGGTTTCGTCCAACGGTCCATGCACTTGTATCAGGTCCAAGCCCACAACTCGGCAGGCCTCCTCTACTTCTTCTTTTTGTGGTGATACAAAAACACCGACTTTTTGAACTTCCTTTGGAATGCCTGCAGCCAACTGCCTGGCTTGCTCCAGCGTGACTTGCCGTTTGCTTGGTGCAAAGACAAAACCAATGTAATCTGCACCAGCTTCAACAGCTGTCTGGACAGCTTCTGGAGTGGATAATCCGCAAATTTTAACCTTTGTCAATCTGCAACTCCTTTACTTTTTCAGCCACATTGTCTGCCTTCATAAGGGCTGTCCCAACGAGAATACCGTTAAAATAGGGAGCGAGCATGCGCGCATCTGCTGCTGTAAAAATAGCAGACTCCGAGATGTAAACCGGTTCTTGTTCAAAATTGCTCGCTAATTCAAGGCTGGTATGGAGATCTGTCTCAAAGGTCACCAAGTTGCGATTGTTCACTCCTATGATCTGAGCTCCAATCTGGTGAGCCACCTGTAATTCTGTCAGATTATGGGTCTCCACCAAGACCTCCAGACCAAGATGGGTCGCAAACTCGTAGAGTTCTTTCAGACGAGGCTCCGATAAGGCTGCGACAATCAACAAGATAACGGTCGCCCCTGCGTTTCGCGCCCGAATAATTTGCTTTTCATCTACAATAAAATCTTTGTTGAGGGTTGGAATACGCACCTGACTAGATATTTCCCGGAGATAGTCGATACTGCCCTTGAAAAAAACTTGATCGGTTAAGACAGAAATCATCACGGCCCCATTTTCTTCATAGGTCTTAGCTTGTGCAACGATATCCACATCCACATGAATATCTCCCAAACTCGGGCTAGCCTTTTTCACCTCAGCAATGACCTGAAGCTTTTCTGGATGACTCTTTAGATAATCATACAAGCGGTAAGTTTGGCGCAAAGGTTGGAGTTTCTCTTCTTTCATCCTAGCCACTTCACGCGCTTTTTCCTTTAGAATCTTTGGCAAGAATTCTTGACTCATTTTTGATACTCCTGTAATAATCTCAATTTCTCAAGGGCAGCCCCACTGGCAATCACTTCACGTGCCAAGGCAATCCCCTCCTTGATAGAATCCACTTTGCCATTGGCATAAAAACCAAGGCCAGCATTTAAGACCGTCACCTCTAAGAAGGGACTCGCTTCATTCTTCAAGACACTGAGCAAAATTTCCGCATTCCGTTTGGCGTCCCCGCCCCGTACCTGATCAATTTCGATGCGCTCCATTCCCATATCTTCTGGTTGAAAGCTGGATAAGGTCACCTGTCCATTTTCCAGAAGAGCAAGCTGGGTTTCTCCATCGAGACCTGCCTCGTCCAAACCTTGTGGGCCACTCACGACCACTGCGCGTTTTCGACCCAAATTTTTTAAGATCTCCGCTGTACTTTCCAGCATATCCGGACGACTGGTTCCCAATAGCTGGGTTTCTAAAGGAATCGGATTGATGAGGGGACCGGTCAAATTCATCACCGTCGGAACTCCTAGCGCCAAGCGGGCTGGCATAATATAACGCATGCCAGGATGCAGATTTTTGGCAAATAGAAAGACAATGCCAGCCTTTTCAAAAACTCGTCCCAAATCTTCTGGACCCAAATCAAGGTTGATCCCTAGAGCTTCTAACACATCAGCAGAACCAGATTTAGAAGAGATCGAGCGATTCCCATGTTTTGCCATCTTGATGCCACCACCAGCGAGGACGAAGGCAGCTGTGGTTGAAATATTAAAACTATAGGAACGATCGCCCCCCGTCCCACAATTGTCCATGGCTTCTTGAACTCCTGTGGGAATAGCGACCGCATGGGTCTGCATCACTTTTGCAATAGCCGTCCGCTCTTCAATCGTTTCCCCCTTCATTTTGAGACCTAGCAGAAGGGCTGTCACCTGCGCTTCTGAAGCACGACCAGCGACGACTTCTTCCATGGCCGCTTCTAGCTCTGAACTGGTTAGATCTTTTCCTTCTGCTACCCTTGCAAGCACTTGTTTCATCTTCCGCTCCTTAACTAATTTGACAAAATTTTCGATGGTCTTGAGCCCATCTGGCGTCCCGATACTTTCTGGATGGTATTGAAATCCATAGATTGGGAGGCTACGATGCTGAATCCCCATAATCGCTTCATCATCCGTCGTCCGAGAGGTAATGACAAAATCCTCTGGCATATCTTCAATCGTAAGCGAATGGTAGCGCATGACTGGAACTTCTTTTGCGACACCCACATATAGTGGAGAGGGAGCTTCTAGTCGGATCTGGCTTTGTTTGCCATGCATGACCTGTGGTGCCAATCCCAAGCGTCCTCCAAAAACTTCCGCAATCGCTTGATGCCCTAAGCAGATCCCCAAGATTGGTTTGACACCTGCGAAATCTCTGATCATCTCCTCCATTTTGCCCGCATCCTTTGGCCAACCCGGACCTGGAGAAAAGACCAAGGCATCTGCTTCTTGGGCAAGCTGGTACAAATCTGGATCATCATTTCGAAGCACCTGGACCTCATCAAATTTCCCGATATACTGTGCTAAATTGTAGGTAAATGAATCGTAATTATCGACTAATAAAATCATCCTTCTTCTCCAATCCTTGTCATCGATTTTGCCTTATTGACGGTTTCTTTGTATTCATTTTCTGCGATGGAATCATAAACGATTCCTGCCCCAGCTTGGACATAAGCCTTCTTATTTTTGAGGATCATGGTTCGAATCGCAATAGCAAAATCGAGATCCCCCGTCACCGAAAGATAGCCAATAGCCCCCGCATAGACGCCTCGTTTTTCTTTTTCTGCTTCATAGATCCGCTTCATGGCTCGGATTTTCGGAGCACCTGAAACAGTCCCTGCCGGAAGAGTGGCCTTCAGAACCTCTATCGAGGCTAGCCCAGGAAGTAATTGTCCCTTGACAACACTCGTCAGGTGCATGACATAACGAAATAATTCTACTTCCATATATTTGGTCACTTCAACTGACCCGTTTTGAGCGATCCGACCGATATCATTTCGCCCTAGATCCACCAACATCCGGTGTTCTGCGACTTCTTTTGGATCCCCTGTCAAATCAGCTGCCAATTGCCGATCAGCTTCTTCATCGATCCCTCTTGGACGTGTGCCCGCAATGGGATTGGTCGTTACCACTCGATCCTTGACTGACACCAGACTTTCTGGACTGGCACCGATGATTTGATAGTCCCCAAAATCATAAAAGTAGAGATAATTCGAAGGATTGGTCACGCGCAAATTCCGGTAATAATCTAGCGGTTTTCCTGAAAAGTCAGCTGAAAAACGTTGACTGAGCACACATTGGAACATATCTCCTTTTCGAATATAGTCCCGCGCTAGAGCCACCATTTCCTCAAACTCTTTTTGCTCCAAATGATTGTGGAAATGAAGAGCGTGCAGGTCCTTATCCTGAAACTCTTCCTTTGCAGGTGTTGCCAACTGCACTAACACTTGCTCCAAGCTCAAGGCTTGCTCTGCTTCACTTCGCCCACTATAAAGGTTCTCTTCCACCACATAGACCTTTTCCTTTTTGTGGTCAAAAATCACATAGCTTTCATATAAGAAAAAGTGGAGATCTGGAGTGCCGATCGTATCTTCAGGAATGGAACCGATGTTCTCATAGAGACCAATCACGTCATAGCCGACAAATCCAATCGCTCCTCCGTTAAAAGGAAGCTCTTCAGAAGTTTTCGTTTTGACCGTGATGCGATTCAAAAAATCCAAAGGATCCTCTTCGACAATTTGATCATTGTAATAAAGGATGCCCTTTTCAAACTTGACTTCACTGACTGGCCGATAAGCCACAATTGAAAAACGCGCATTCTCTTTTTCACGAGGGATCGACTCCAAGATCATTTTATGGGGCGCATCCAAACGCATATAAGCCAAAATTGGACTCAAAACATCAGCAGATAAAACTTTTTTCATATCAAAAACCTCTCTTCTAGAACGCTTTTATTCGAATGAATAGTGACTTCGCTTGCTAAGGCATTCAAGGGTATCCCACGCTCAAATGTCGCTTTGGGATCAATGTGCCTAAGCTCGCTTCGCTTGCTAAGGCATTCAAGGATATCCCACGCTCAAATGTCGCTTTGGGATCAATGTGCCTAAGCTCACTTCGCTTGCTAAGGAATTCAAGGATATCCCACGCTCAAATATCGCTTTGGGATCAATTTGCCTAAGCTCGCTTCGCTTGCTAAGGCATTCAAGGATATCCCACGCTCAAGCTTCGCTTTGGGATCAATGTGCCTAAGCTCGCTTCGCTTGCTAAGGCACATAGAAAAGCCCTCACACAAAAAACTGTGTGAGGGCGTATTGTCCGCGGTGCCACCTCTTTTATAGGGAAAATAGCTGGTCCTTCCCTATATCTCTATCTCCTCTATCAAGGAGTTGCACGGTAAGGGGTGCCAACCGAATTCACATGGGTTAGAATTCATTCATAACAACAGTCCAATTTTCATCAGTCGCTATTGCTTGTTCGCAATCTCCACAAGCTCCCTGAAAATAGCTGACTTATTACTTTTCTGTTGCTACCATTATAACCCTTTTTCTTAGAAAGTCAATAAAATTTTTAGTCTTTTTTTATACTTTTTCTACACTAATTTAATAAAATCAGCTTAAAGACCCTTAGTGGTTCGTCCTTTTTATCCCAAAAATAGGATACTCAACAAAGCCAAAATTGCAGGACCGCCTTGGGTCAAGATAATCTTTTTATTGGCTGTCATCGCACCGTAGGCCGCTGCTCCAATAATAAAGAGCACAAAAATCGTAACGACCTCAATATTTTTGGACACAAACAATCCATACAAGAGGAAGACACCGATCAAGGCATTGTATATTCCTTGATTTTTAAATAAAGAGGTCACAGATGGGCGAGCAAGTTCTTCTTTATCCATATTGAAAACCCGACTTGTGGCATCAGATGTGGTCCGGATGCTCTCCAAATAAAAAATATACAAATGCTCCAGTGCAGCAAGACTTGCTAAAATAATCGTCAGTAATGACATCGTAGATTCTCCTTTTTATTCAATCGTTATTTGTTCAATGCCAGATACTAATTTATCCAGCAAGTATGAAAATTGTTCTTGTTCCTGAGTGCTTAAAATGCGGCTCATCTGATCCTTTACTGCCAAGTGATGGCGAGGAGGTCGATTGACCAAACGATTATAGGCCGTATCTGTCAGATGGATTACAATTTCCCTCTGGTTCTTTGGATTTCGGCTCCGATGGACAAATCCTTCCTTTTCTAAAATTTTGAAATGCCGCGTTAAAGCAGCTGGATCAATCTGTAGGCGCTCTTGAACCGCAATCTGATTGCAAGGTGCTTGCTCTAATAAATACTGCAAGATTTGGTAACGCGTTAAGCTAATCCCTAGCTGCTTTTCAAATAGCTGGGTAGTGGATTGATCTGCCAAACGTAGTTGGTAGAGCAAATCATTGATTTCTGCCATATTTCTTCTCCAATCTATTTTTGATGAATCAATAATTGATTGGTCAATTATAAACTTTTTCTTCTATCCTTGCAAGGAAAAGAGCTTGCACTATTTTTTCGCACAAAAAAGCCGCCTGATTGGGCGACTCTTAGGGAGATTATTATGAAAAAGAAAAGTTTTAGGATTTTTCTAAACAAAGTTAGGAGGTCTTTGTTTATGATTCTATTATAGCGGACATTTCTTAAAGAAAGCTTACGACTTTGTTTCAAAATGAAAACAAACTCTTTACAGATTCTTTTCAGCGTTTAAAATACCTGGAATATCTAGTAAGGTGTTCATCTGGTGATTGCCCTCATAGTCAGATGGTAAAAAATTGATACTCTGAATCTGGCTATTCCTTGCAAAGTCAATATCCAGGCTCCGATCCCCAATATAGTAGGTCTTTTCTGGTTGCAATCCGTACTTCTTTATCAAATACATAGCAGCTTCTGGATCAGGCTTGCGGGCAAAGCCACTTTGACTGGTCAAAATCTCTGTAAAAAAGGATTCCAAGCCCAAGTCTCGCAGGATGACCAAGGCATTCTCTCCCTTATGGGTATAGACAAACTGCTCGATCCCAGCATCCTTCCCCCAGGACAGAACATCACGCGCCCCCTCCATCAGAAGGAGCTGGGCATTTTTCTCTGCTAGACTTTCTGCTCGGCGATGATTTAAGTCGGCCACATCCAGTTGATGCTCCTCTGCCACTGCAACTAAAAGATCCTGAACCGAATGCTTCAAGATATAATCTTTAATGCTCGCTCGGTCAAACGGAAGCTGATAAGATGCATAGGTCTCCTCAAGGCCTGCTAGGATTGCATCATAAGAATCGAGCAAGGTTCCATCCAAATCCCAAATAAGGGCTCGTTTTGTCATTTTTTCTCTCCTACTCTTCGTCGATAAAGCTGACTCAAAAATAGCCAGCGAAAGCCATTGTCAAGCAAGGTCCCCGTCCAGACCCCTGGAAGACCCAAGCCAAGGGTCACTCCAAGCAGATAACCCGCTCCAATTCGAATGACCCACATGCCAATGGTCGTTGCATAAAATGGCAGTTTCCCATTTCCCAAGCCTTGCCAAACAGCTGTATAGATAACCGTCCCTGCTGTAAAAGGTGTTCCCAACAAAGAAAAGAGAACAACCGAAAGGCTAGCTTCTACCGCTTTCACATCTTGTGTGTAGAGATGGGTCAGAAGAGTGCCCCCGAAAAAGATACCCAGAGCAATGGGCAACATTAACAGGAAAGACAGCCAGTATGACTGCTTTCGAAGGTGAGCAATCTGCTCCAGATCACCCTCACCGAGGCTCCGCGCTACGAGCATGACCGTCGCTGTGGCCACTCCAAATACAGGCATGTAATTAAACTGGGTCAAGGTCTCTCCAATGGCATTGCCCGCGACAGCCTCTGTTCCAAAAGCGACCACAATCGCAATGATCACCACATCTCCAGCCCGCATCATCAGCCGCTCCCCAGCAGCTGGAAGTGCTAAGTTCAAGAGCTTACGATCCAATCCCCAACGAAGGGGGGCAAAGGGCAGGCGGACCTTTTGCCACAAGAGGACAACCCCAACCAGACGGGCCAGCACTGTCCCCAAAGCTGCTCCAACAATTCCCCAGCCAAAAAGGAAAATGGCCACAGAGGAGAATAGAGCATTCAAAACATTGGTCAACAAGCTTACATACATGGGAAGACGTGGATTGTTGGCTACCCGAACCAGCGAGCCCAAGGTCGTCATCAAGCCTAAGAGAAGAATGGTCCCACCGGCCAAGGAAAGATAAATCCCCCCACTTTCAGCTACTGCAGCTTCGGTCCCCAAGAGCGAAATCATTTGGCGTCCAAATAACAGGGAAGCCCCTCCTAAGAGAGCGCTCAACAACAAGGTCACCTTCAGGGACTCTGTCGCATGGTAGGCGATCGTTTCTTGATTTTTTTCACCCAAACTTTTAGACATGACACTGGCAACTGCCGCGCCCAGGGCCAAAAAGATGGCTTGATAGATGGTAATGATATTCCCCGCGACGGAAACACCCGAGATAGCAATCAAGCCCAGGTGAGCCACTAAATAAGAGTCCACCATGCCCATCAGCATTTGTAAGAAATTTTCACCCATGGCAGGAAGGGCAATGTTTAAGATTTTTTTGTATGAATTCATGCGTATAGAAAAGAGCCAAACGGCTCTTTTGATCTTTCTAATAGGGAACATTAAAGTCCCAAGTAGTCTTCTACGGCTGCTTGCATGTCTTTGGCTGCCACGCTTGTACGATGGCGAACTGGTGCAGTTTCAAGACCGTCTACAGCCGGCGGTAGAGGGACACCTGAGAGGGTGTGTAATTTAGCCAAGGCTTCAAAATCGCCTAGACCCGTCTCACCGGTCACCGCTTCTACTGCTACAACTGGGAATTTATAAGGACTTGCTGTAGAGGCAATGACTGTTTTAGCAGCATCCCCTGTTTGGGTCCGGTATTTTTGATAAACGGCTGATGCTACGGCTGTATGAGGGTCTTCGATGTAATCAGACGCTTCATAGACCCGCTTGATCTCTGCGACAGTTTCATCTTCATCTGCGTATGCAGCCGCAAATAAATCTAGGATGTCTGCATCAAAGTTGGACAATTGGTACTGACCTGTTGCAACAAGACTTTCCATCAACTCTTTCGTCTTTGTGGCATCATTACCTAGCAAGTGGAAAATCAAACGTTCCAAGTTTGAAGAGACCAAGATATCCATCGATGGACTAGTGGTCACCTTGAAACTGCGTTTCTTATCATAGACACGTGTTTTAAAGAAGTCTGTCAAGACATTGTTCTCGTTTGATGCACAGATCAATTTCCCAACCGGAAGACCGATTTGTTTGGCATAGAAGGCAGCTAAGATATTTCCAAAGTTTCCTGTTGGAACAGTGAAATTGACTTTTTCTCCCGCTGTGATTTGACCTGTCTTCACCAATTGAGCATAGGCGTATACGTAATAGACAACCTGAGGCACCAAACGACCGATATTCATAGAGTTGGCTGATGAAAATTGCATCTTGTTGGCTGTTAATTTTTCACGAAGCGCCACATCATTGAACATGTGTTTGACGTTCGTCTGAGCATCATCAAAGTTCCCATCGATGGCGATCACATGGGTATTGTCCCCCGTTTGAGTGGTCATTTGCAACTCTTGCACCTTGCTGACACCATCTTTTGGATAAAAGACAATGATTTCAGTTCCAGGAACATCCGCAAAACCGGCCATGGCAGCCTTCCCTGTATCACCAGATGTGGCAGTCAAGATGACAATCTTGTTTTCCAAACCGTGCTTCTTAGCAGCTGTCGTCATAAAGTATGGCAAGATCGACAAGGCCATATCTTTAAAGGCGATGGTAGAGCCGTGGAAGAGTTCCAAGTTGTATTGACCATCGAGTTTGACAAGCGGAGCAATGGCTGGCGTATCAAACTTGCTGTCATAGGCATGAGAAATACAGTAGTCCAATTCTTCTGCCGTAAAGTCGTCCAAAAAGGCTGACAATACAAGCTTAGCCACTTCTTGGTAAGAAGCGTCTTTGAGGGTGTTAAAATCTAGCTCCACTTGAGGATAAGAGACCGGAGTAAACAAGCCGCCATCTGTTGCCAAACCTTGAAGGATGGCTTGACTAGCTGTTACAGTATTTTTTTCATCTCGTGTTGATTGGTAAACTAATGTCATGACTGTTTCATTCCTTTACTAGTAGTCTTCTCATTATATCATAAATGTCAGAAAATTTAACGGCTTATCCCTAAATTAGGTGAGAGACCTAAATTGTCAAATTAAGCTAGACTTTTTCAAACAACTCAGAAAAACTTGGTATGGTGTTTGATAATTCAAAGACTTCCTAGGAATTCT
>ENA-OWLX01000600-OWLX01000600.1-metagenome-genome-assembly--contig:-NODE-600-length-13308-cov-7.094922_pt1 | contig 13308 bp, 8 predicted proteins | sample MGYA00245351_ERZ651106 | MGnify/ENA primary metagenome ERZ651106 (study PRJEB26857, sample SAMEA4031768) | metagenome | biome: human; feature: oral; material: saliva | place: Philippines | collected 2014 | study... | reverse complement strand
GTGAGAAAAATAGTCAGAAAGAAGCTTAAAAAGCTTCTTTTTTTAGGCTGAAATGTAAGCATTTTCAGATTCTTGAAATTAAATTATATTGTTATAATCATTGTATTTTAAAAGTATGGTACTTTTAATGAAAAGGTATTGACTTTTAAATGTAAAAGACATATACTGATTATGTCGAAAATATTTCAAAGGGAGGAAAAATTTTATATGGACGCTTTTGCTGACACATTGGGACGCGTTGGTGCTGCATTTGGTCAAAACAAGTACTTAAATGCTATCAAAAATGCATTCCAGAACTTTATGCCAGCCACTATTTCAGGTGCGATTGGTGTATTATGGACAAATGTATTAGTAAACAGTAGCACAGGGTTAGGAGCTCTTTGGAAACCTATTATGGCTTTAGAAGTGCTTAATCCAATCTTTAGTGCTATGCAGTATGCTACTATTTCTTGTATTACTATTGGTGTAACTATGTTATTAGCTCAAGAAATTGCTAATGCAAATGGTGAAACTGGTGCTTATCCTGCATTATTAGGTTTCATTCTTTGGTTAATGGTTACTCCAACATCTGCTAACATCACTTCTTTAGCTATCAGTGGTGTTGATAAGGCAGGTAAGAATATTGGGTTATCTTTAACACAATACATTGATTTTGGTAAGATTGTTAAAGATTTCAATGCTCTTAATCCGGCTTCACCTTTAACTGAAGTTAATGGCGGTAACTTCTCATGGAGCGGTATTTTTAGCAGCTATACAGGTGCAACTGGTTTGTTCACCGGTTTAATTGTTGCTATTGTCGGTCTTGAAATCTATAACTTATTCCGTAAAAATGATGCATTAAAAATCAAAATGCCTGAACAGGTACCTCCAGGGGTAGCTAAAGCATTCGAGGTTTTAATTCCTACAGCTTTAACTTGTATCGTAATCGGTGCAATCGGATTAATTTGTCAGTTGGTAACTAAGGCTGAATTAAATGCTTTAATTTATAACTCAGTGCAGGCTCCGTTACAAAAATTAGTTGGTGATAATATCATCGCAGTATGTATTATGTATGTTATTATCATGTTATTCTGGTGCGTAGGTATCCATGGTAACAACATGTTAGCAGCTGTTAAAGAACCAATCTTTAGACCATTATTATATGCTAACGTAGCAGCTTATACATCTAAACAGGCAATTCCTAACGTAATGAACTTAACTATGTTACAGATGTTTGCTGAATTCGGTGGTTCAGGTGTTACAATCGGTTTAGTAATCGCTATCTTCATTTTCAGTAGACGTGAAGATAACAGAACTATTGCCGGTATCTCTGTAGTTCCAGGTTTATTCAATATTAATGAAACTATGACATTTGGTATCCCTCTAGTATTGAACCCAATCCTAGACATTCCATTTATCTTTGCTCCGGTTATCACTATGATTGTTGGTTGGATATTAGTTTCTTCAGGATTCTGTCCAAAGATCGTAATAGAAGTACCTTGGACAATGCCACCGGTAATCTTAGGATTCTTAGCTACAGGCGGTAATATTATGGGTGCAATTTCTCAGTTAATTGTTGTTGCAGTTTCTGTAGTTGTATACATCCCATTCCTGATTGCTTATGAATCTTATCAGAACAAGCAGGCAGCAGCTGAATAGAATTGATATAAGAAGAGTGATTTTTCACTCTTCTTTTTTTATTAAGCATCTATAAAAATAATGATAGACGATAGAATAAAATATAGCTATAATAAGCACATATAGAGGGGGATATGAAAATGGAGATGGATGACTTATTAAAAGAATATGGCTGTCTGACCTTTAGTGATGATGTAATGAAGGAAAGAATTCCTAAATCTGCTTACAAAGCTTTTCATGAGTCTTTAGATAAGGGAGAGCCTCTGACTAAGGAATGTGCGACTGTTGTTGCTAATGCTATGAAAATTTGGGCAATTGAAAATGGTGCAACCCATTTTACACACTGGTTTACGCCATTGACCGGCTTAACTGCTGAAAAGCATGATGCTTTTTTAGAACCGAGTGATGGTGGTGCAGTTTTAGAGTTTAGCGGTAAGACACTGAGAAAAGGAGAACCTGATGCTTCTTCTTTTCCAAGTGGTGGGATTCGCTCTACTTTTGAAGCTAGAGGTTATACCAGCTGGGATTGTACATCGTCAGCTTTTGTAAGAAATGGATCATTATATATACCGACATTATTTTGTTCCTATACCGGAGATGCTTTAGATGAAAAAACACCGCTATTAAGAAGCTGTGATGCTTTAGAGAAATCAGCTTTAAGACTTCTTCCAAAACTTGGATTAGATGATGTAAAACATGTCAAAGCAACAGTTGGGGCAGAACAGGAATATTTCCTTGTTCCTGACGAATACTATCAGAAAAGAATGGACTTAAAGCTTACCGGTAGAACTCTTTATGGTGCTATGGCACCAAAAGGGCAGGAATTGGGGGATCATTATTTTGGTTCTTTAAAAAGAAAAGTGAATGCTTTTATGACTGACCTTGATCATGAATTATGGAAATATGGTATTCCTTCAAAAACTAAGCATAATGAGGTAGCTCCTGCTCAGCATGAAGTTGCTTGTGTTTATTCGATTGTGAATATTACTGCTGATAATAATCATTTATTAATGCAGCTTGCTCAAGATATTGCTAAAAAGCACGGCTTAAGATGTTTGCTTCATGAAAAGCCGTTTGCCGGTGTTAATGGCAGCGGTAAGCATAATAACTGGTCTGTATCTACGGATACAGGAATAAACCTTATGAATCCCGGTAAAGACCCTCTTAGCAATATACCATTTTTAGCACAGCTTGCTTGCACTATTAAAGGTATTGATGAGTATGCTGACTTATTAAGATTAACAGCTGCCAGTGCCGGCAATGATCATAGATTGGGTGCTGATGAAGCACCACCTGCAATTATTTCTATTTTCTTAGGTGAAGAATTAGATGATGTTGTTAGCAATATTATTAATAATTCTCATAATAGTCACTTACCCGGTGAAAGATTTAAGACGGGAGTCAGTGTTATTCCAACCTTCTCTAAAGATACAACTGATCGTAATAGAACATCTCCATTTGCTTTTACAGGTAATAAGTTTGAATTTAGAGCTGTTGGTTCAGCACAGTCTATTTCTAATGCTAATACGATGCTTAATACTATTTTTGCTCAGGAAATGGAAGAAATGAGTGATCTTATTGATTCCGGGATGAGTATTATGGATATTATCAAAAAATTTATTAGCGAACATCAGAGAATTATTTTTAATGGTGATGGTTATTCGCAGCAATGGGAAGAAGAAGCAGCTAAGAGAGGTCTTCCTAATTATAAGAATACTGTAGATGCTGCTAAGGCATTGAGAATTGAAAAGAATATCTCATTATTAGAACATCAGAATATTTATTCTAAGGTAGAAATAGAGTCACGCTATGAGATTATTTTAGATAATTATATTAAAACTATTTCAGTAGAAGCCGGAACTGCTTATAAGATGGCAAAGAGTGAAATATATCCGGCTGTCTTAAGATATATTGGTCAGGTCACTGAGGATGCAAAAGGTTTAGCGGCACTAAATCTTGATAATGAATTTATCTTAAGAGATCTTGTTGATTTAAGTGAACATGCATCAACAATGAGAGCACAAATGGAAGATTTGTATCAGGAATTAACTTATGCAAAATCATTTGATGAATCAGAAATAGAAAAAGCATCTTTAGCTTATCGAGATCGTGTGATTCCTGCAATGAAAGCATTAAGAAAAACAGCGGATCATTTAGAGACGATAGTAGCTAAGGGAGACTGGCCAATGCCGGATTATATAGATTTAATGTTTGGTCTTTAAGAAAAGAAAGTAACCTTTCTTTTCTTTTTCTATATGATTTGATATAATAGTCACACGGGGTGGTTAACATGAAAATCAGACTATATAAAATAAATGATCTTGAAAAGATAATGAGCCTGTATTATGACACAGTACATAGTATTAATGCGAATGATTATACAGAAGAACAGCTGGATGCTATGGCACCTGGTAAACCTAATGTTTATCATTGGGAAACACAGCTTAATAAGAATCATACACTCGTTGCAGTAGATAATCAGGATACTATTATAGGGTTTGGAAATATTGGACAAACCGGATTTTTAGATCGCTTATATGTAGATAAAGATCATGTAAGAGAAGGAATTGCAACTAAGCTTGTGAATGAGCTTGAAAATTATGCAAGAAAGAAAGGCAATGAGAGAATCAATACTATTTCTACAATTTCATCGTTACCATTTTTTGAGAGTTTAGGATATGTCATGTTGGAAGAATATGTAAATGAAATGCGAGGTGTACGTATTATTCGCTATATTATGGAGAAGACTTTATAGTCTTCTTTTTTATTTCCATGGAAATAAAAACAGATATTCATAGAGAGAATATCTGTATTATACTATTGTTTATTTCTATTATAATTAATAAGAGATCCGGCCTTAAGGATTTCTTTTTCATTATCAGTCATATCAAGAATATAAAGAGAGATAGGAATGTAGCTGTTTTCTCTAATAATATAGGCAGGAATGTTATCTAAAGAGTTAGCTAGTTTTTCTTTAATATTAGGAACAAAGATATAATCATTTATCTTAAGATTATCCGGCTGTCCTTTAAGATGAAATGGAAGAATTCCCCAGTTAATACAATTAGAGCGATAACGCTTTGTTGCATATTCCTGAGTAATATTAGCTAACCCGCCTAATACTCTTTGACAGCTGGCTGCCTGTTCTCTGGCACTGCCATCTCCCGGCTTATTAGCATAGAGTACAGAACCTATTTCTACTTCTAAAGGATTCAGTGCTTCAAAGCCTTTAATAGATTTTATTGTATTAAAGATATTTTCTAAAGACTTGGAAGTATGCCCTAAATATCTCTGCTGTTCTAAATCTCTAATAGATTTAGAACGCTGTACATAGAGAGGATCTCTTCTAGATAAAGTAAATTCAGCTAATCCCAGCGGATTAGAGCGATAGGATGATGTTTCACCGGAAGGGATAAGTTCATCTGTAGTCGTCACTTCATCTTCTATTTTAGAAGCGGTTTTTAAGAGAATATGATCAGTTAGAGCACCTAGCTTAGGCCAGTCTTTAATATTGGGACCATAACGTAATTCTTTTGTATTATCCGGATGATTAAAACCGTTATAAACTCTTGACTGATAACTGCGGTCATTATAGTGATATTCAGGAATATCTCCCCAGATATCAAGATGTTCTGCGGAAGTAAGAATACCTCCATTCGCAGCAGTAGCAGCTATTGAACGGGCATCCATCAAAGCAACAGCACTCATTTGTCCCTGACCGGGCTTAGAACCTTCTCTGTTAGGGAAGTTTCTTGTATTATGTCTTATTGATATGGCATTATTAGCAGGAATATCACCGGCACCAAAACAAGGACCGCAGAAAGCTGAGCGAATTAGAGCACCGCTATCCATTAAATCAGCAAGGAAGCCTTTTCTGTCTAAATCAGTATAAACCGGCTGAGATGATGGATAGATTGATAAATAGAATTCATCATTACCAATAGTTTTTCCTTTAAGAGCATGAGCTGCTTCAACAATGTTAGAATAAGTACCGCCGGAACATCCGCCAATAACTCCCTGTTGAACCATTAGCTTTCCATCAGAAGTGACTTTATCTAATAGAGTAAAATGAGCTTTTCCTTCAGAAATTTTAGCAGCAGCTTCTTCTGTTTCTTTTAAAATAGGAATAAGATTTTCATAAAGTTCATCGATTTCATAAGCATGAGAAGGATGGAAAGGTAAGGCAATCATTGGTTTGATAGTTGATAAATCAACATAAACACAGCCTTCATAATAAGCAATGGAATCAGGGTTTAATGTTTTATAATCAGCTTCGCGATGATGTTCTTTTAAATAATCATGTGTATCCTCATCAGTTCTCCAAATAGAAGAAAGACAGGTTGTTTCTGTTGTCATAACATCAATACCATTACGATAATCAGTATCTATTGTACTAATACCGGGACCGACAAATTCCATAACTTTATTTTTTACATAGCCGTTTTTAAAGACTTCACGGATAATAGCAAAAGCAATATCATGAGGACCAACCCAAGGATGAGGCTTTCCATCAAGGTATACTGCAATAACATCAGGAAGATCTATATCATAAGTATCCTCTAGAAGTTGCTTCACTAATTCGCCTCCTCCTTCACCAATAGCCATAGTTCCTAAAGCGCCATAGCGTGTATGTGAATCAGAACCTAAGATCATTTTTCCGCATCCGGCAAAGTTTTCTCTCATATATTGATGAATAACTGCAATATGAGGAGGAACATAAATACCTCCATATTTTTTAGCGGCACTTAAGCCAAACAGATGATCATCATCATTGATTGTGCCTCCTACTGCACATAATGAGTTATGACAGCATGTCATAACATAAGGTAATGGAAATTTTTTCATACCGGAAGCTCTCGCAGTCTGAATAATACCTACATAAGTAATATCATGTGATGCCATTGAATCAAATTTTATTCTTAAGTGTTCCATATTGTTACTCATATTATGATTGTTCATAATATGATAAGCAATAGTCCCTTTTTTTGCTTCATTTTTATCATAATGAGACTGACTTTCAGGAATAATAGTATAACCATCTTTAAGAAAAATACCTTCATTATATAATTTAATCATTGTAATCTCCCTTTTTGAAATAGCTAAAATATTTATTTCTTTTATTCACTATAGTATAAAAGAATAATGAAGTAAATGTTTTTATTTCAATACAAAAGACAGGATAACTATCCTGTCTAACTATTTAGTTCTTCCCATAAAAGAAGCTTTTCCTCAAGTTCATTATTTAATTGTTCGATTGTATCCGTACATTCATTATACTTCTTATAATCATTTATAATCTCTTCTTCTTCAAGCAAAGCTTCTTTTTCTTTAATAGTATTTTCTAAAGAAGAAATTTCATTTTCAACTTTCTTCAGCTTATTTTTTAAAGCCTTATCAGCCTGATTTACTATTTTAGATTGACTAACAGCTGTTTCTTTCTGTTCAGATTTTATCTTCAAATGTTCTAAATAATAACTATAATTACCATTATATTCATCTACACCATGTTCAGACATATCTAGTATTTTAGTTGCGATTTTATTAATAAAATAACGATCATGAGAAATGAAAAGAATCGTACCGTCAAAGTCCAGCAGAGCATCTTCTAAAACCTCTTTAGACTGTATATCTAAATGATTGGTAGGTTCATCTAAAATAAGAAAGTTTGCTTTATTTAAGAGCAGTTTCATTAAGACTATACGTCCTTTTTCTCCTCCGGAAAGAATATCAATAGTCTTAAATACATCTTCTCCTTTAAAAAGAAATGCGGCACAAATATTTCTTATTTGAGTATTGTTCATTTTAGGGAAAGAATTGCTTATTTCATCAAAGATAGTATTGTTTATATTCAATGAAGAATGTTCTTGATCATAATATCCAATAGTTACTTTTACTCCTAAATGAATATGTCCGCTATCAGGAATAAGATCTTTTAATATTAAATGAAATAAAGTTGTTTTACCTATACCATTAGGACCAAGTAAAGCAATTCTATCATTTCTTTTGACTTCAAAGCTGATATGATCAAATAAAGGATGAGTAAAGCTCATTGAAAGATCCTTAACTTTTAAGACATCATATCCGCTTTCTATTTCCGGTTGAAAAGAGATATGAATAGGAGAAGGAAGAGAATTTGGTTTTTCCGTCTTTTGCATTCTTTCCAAGGCTTTTTCTTTTGAATGTGCTCTTTTTAATTGCTTCTCTCGATTAAAAGATTTTAATGTATCAATAGACTGTTGCATCTTTTTTATCTCTTTCTGATTATTTAAATAATGCTTCAAATCGATATCTCTATTATGTTTTTTAATCTGTGCATATTCATTATAATGACAATGATATATTTTTGATTTTCCATTTTCTATTTCCATAATAGAGTCGGTAACCTGATCAATAAAATATCGATCATGTGACACAACAATAATAGCCTTAGGATAAGATTTAAGATAATTTTCAAGCCATTCAATAGCTTCTAAATCTAAATGATTGGTAGGCTCATCAAGCAGTAGTAAATCAGGTTCACTTAATAATAATTGACCCAATATAATTCTTGTTTTCTGACCTCCGGATAAGATACTGACCGGCTGATACCAGATGTCTTTTTGAAAACCTAAACCATTTAAGATACCCTTAATATTTGATTCAATTGTATATCCATCAGATTCTTCAAACCGGACAGTTAAAGCATCATATTCTTTCATAATAGAGTCTAAATGGTCACTATGAGTCATTTGTGTTTCTAAATAACGCATTCTTTTTTCAATATTCTTTAAATTCTTATAAGGACTTTCTAAAGTCTCATAGATACTTAAAGATAAATCAAAATTATGATCTTGTGACAAATAGCCTATTGTGACATCACCTGCAATGGAAAGAGTACCGCTATCATAAGACTCTTCATTTTGCAGAATCTTTAATAAAGTACTTTTACCGGCACCATTTTCACCAATAACAGCCAGCTTATCTTTTGCTTCTATGTTAAAAGTTATATTTTTTAATACTTCCTGATCACCATAAAGTTTAGTTAATGAAGAACAACTTAATATCATATTTATCACCTTGTTTATTCTAACATATAAAAAAATAAATAAAAACAAGAGAATTTCTTTTGATTTATTGTTTAATTTAATAATTTATGTATAATTGTATACAATATGGGAGGATAAGAATATGCCATCACATAATTTATTTGAAGTGACAAAACATGGATCACTGGGGAATCAGATATTTAATATCTTGAGAGACCGGATTTTAAATGAAGAATATAATCATGGTGATAAGCTTAATGAACTGACTTTAGCTAAAGAGTTCAATATTAGTCGAACACCGGTTAGAGAATCTTTAAAACAGCTGGAATTAGAAGGATTGGTAGAAAGTATTCCGAATAAAGGTGTCTTTGTGAAAGGATTTAAGCCTAGAGATATAGATGATATGTTTGAAGTCAGAAAGATGCTTGAGTCACTTGCAGTAGGGCTTGCGATAGATCGTATCAATGATATTTATCTGGCAAAGATTAAAGATGTTTATGATTTAATGGAGTTTTATACAAAGAAAAAAGATAATGAGAAGATTCATGATTTAAATATTCTTTATCATGAAATGATTTATCAGGCGACACAGTCATCTTATCTGATGCAGGTTTTAAAAGATATTCATTATTATGTTTCGGTAACTACAAGACATTCTTTGAAACAGCATCAGAGAATGGAAACATCACTTAAGGAACATAAGGCAATATTAGATGCGATTATGGATAGGGATAAAGATTTAGCTAAGTCTTTGATTGTCAGTCATATTAATAAATCACAAATGCTTGTACGTAAATATTATGCATCAAAGGAAAAGAAGAGGTAGAATTATGACTAAGATACAAATGAAAACACCATTAGTAGAAATGGATGGAGATGAAATGACAAGAATCCTGTGGAAAGATATTAAGGAGGAATTAATTCTTCCTTTTGTAGATCTTAAAACAGAATATTATGATTTGGGATTAGAAAATAGAGATCTTACGAATGATCAGGTTACAGTAGATGCCGCTTATGCTAATAAGAAATATGGTGTATCAGTTAAGTGTGCAACTATTACACCTAATGCACAAAGAGTAGAAGAATATCATTTAAAAGAAATGTGGAAATCACCTAATGGAACAATCAGAGCGATATTAGATGGAACGGTATTTAGAAAACCTATTATGATTGATTGTATTAGTCCTATTGTCAGTAAATGGAAAAAACCTATTACTATTGCCCGACATGCCTATGGTGATGTTTATAAATCATCAGAGATTAAAGTTCCCGGGAAAGGCATTGCTAAGTTGGTATTTGAAGGAGAAGATAAGATTGAAAAAGAAATATTTTCTTTTGAAACACCCGGTGTACTACAAGGACAGTATAATACAGATAGTTCTATTGAGTCATTCGCAAGAAGCTGCTTTAATTATGCCTTAGATCAAAAACAGGATTTATGGTTTGGGACAAAGGATACTATTTCTAAGATTTATGATCATCGTTTTAAAGATATTTTTCAGGAGATCTATAATAAAGAATACAAAGATCTTTTTGAAAAAGAGGGGATTACTTATTTTTATTCATTAATTGATGATATTACAGCTAGAGTAATGAGAAGTGAAGGTGGATTTATCTGGGCTTGTAAAAATTATGATGGTGATGTTATGAGTGATATGGTATCAACAGCTTTCGGGTCACTTGCGATGATGACAAGTGTCCTTGTTTCTCCGGATGGTCATTATGAATATGAAGCAGCTCATGGCACAGTAACACGTCATTATTATCGTTATTTAAAAGGAGAGAAGACATCAACAAACCCAATCGCAACTATTTTTGCTTGGAGTGGAGCTCTTAGAAAAAGAGGAGAATTAGATGGAATTGATGCTCTTGTCTATTATGCTGATGTGTTAGAAAAAGCATGTCTTAATGTTTTAAATAACGGTATTCTTACGAAGGATTTGGTTTTATTAGCTGAAAATATTGAAGTTAAGGAAGTAAATTCTGAAGATTTCTTAAAAGCTGTTAGAAAAGAAATTGAAGCTTTATTATAAACCTTTCAAAAGAAAGGTTTTTTCATTGCTTGCATTCCTTATTATTTTTTTTTACAATACCTTTAATAAGGAGACCGGTATGCTGAAAGCTAAACATAAGACAGTGAAAGTGGGAGAAGATTATCGTCTGATTGCGATTTCCGATATTCATGGACATCTTGATTTCTTTATAGAATTGCTTGATTCTATTCATTATAAAGTAGGAGAAGACTATTTAGTAATCATAGGTGATTATGTAGAAAAAGGAGATCAGGTCTTAGAAACAATGGCTTTTATTGAAAAGCTATCCTATTATCCCAGAGTTTATATTCTTATGGGTAATTGTGAGTGGGCGATGACCGCCATGCTGACAATTCCTGAGCTGGCTCCTCATATCTCTCATTATTTAAATAAGGTTTCAGCTAATGGGGCAATCAGAACACTAATGCATCAGAAGCATTTAGATTTTAATACTCATTCTTCTTTAAGCATTCAGCATATACTTGAACAAAGTCTTCATACACATTTACAGTTTATAAAACATCTTCCGGTAACTTTAAAATTTAATGATTTTATTTTTGTTCATGCCGGTTTAGAACCAAGAGATAATTATAAAGAATGTGGACTTTCTTCTTATTTAGAAATGCAGCGATTCTTAGATTATGGTCATCCTTTTAAAGAAACAGTTATTGTCGGTCATATTCCTGTTTCTAATTATAAGAATATGATTAATAATGATATCATTTTTGATTTTAATAAACGTATTATATCTATAGATGGAGGGATAGGCGTTAAGCCGATAGCACAGCTTAATGCTTTAATTATTAATAGTATAGATGGAAAAATCAGTTATCAGACTGCAAAATATCAGCCTTTGCCTCAAGGTATATTAAAAAGAGATATAGAAGGAAATCATTTGTTTCATAAAATTTCATTTCCTGACTTTGAAGTAAAGATACTGGAAAAGAAAGAATCTTTCTCATTATGTCAGCAAGTCAACACTCATATTATATTAGATATTAAGAATGAGTACCTTTATCAAAGAGATGGACACTTTTATTGTCTTGATGACTATACAGATCATATGATTTCCGGAAATAAAGGAGATCCTATCAGTATCTTATTAAGATTTAAAGATTATGATTATGTATTGTGTAATGAACAAACCGGATGGGTAGAAGATAAGGATGTGAGAATAAGTGAAAAAAAATAAAAAGAGAAAGAAACTGTTTTTACAGAGAATAATTATGATTCTAATTGCGATATGTATGTTGGGAACAGCTTATTTTATATTAGGAAGAAGAGAAGTACCTGTTGAGGGATATATCAGCTTAGTAAAAGAAACGGGAGTATTAAAGAAAGCTCCTGATGAAACGAGTCAAACATTACATACATTGCCGGTAGGAACACCTTTGATCGTAGTTGCTCATGTTACTTATTTACATCAGTCTTATGAGAAAATAGGGGCTTATGTGAATGGTCAAAGATTAACCGGATATGTTTTAAAAGATAAACTTAAAAAATATGAATTTGATGAGTCATTTGAAGCTAAGATACAGAAGTTTCCTGAGAGTTATCGTCAATCACTAAGATATATTCATAGTTTATATAGTCACTGGCATTTTCGTATTATGTATAGTAATCATAGCTTTGAAGATGCAGCTAAAGCTTATCAGAAAAAAGCATTGATTGCTTCTGATAAGAATTCATTAATTGAATCCACAAAGATTATAGAAGGAAAAGTATGGAGAAAAGCAAATATAGATACAGTCAGATATTATCTTGATCCACGTAATCATTTATCAGCTTCACAATCTGTTATGTTTGAACAACAGACATTAAATAAAGAAGAAACTCTTAATGATGCCAGAAAAATGCTGGCTGATACATTTATGACGGGCATGGAACCGACATCAAATAAAAAATGGGAAACATTATATTATCAGGCGGCTCTTAAATATAATATTTCATTATCTAATTTAATCGCCAGAGCAATTGTTGAGCAGGCAGCTAAGGAAACTAAAAGCGGTGGAGCAGGAAATATCGGCGGTCATGCCAGAGGAGATAAGAGCGGTAAGATTTATTATAATATCTTTAATATTGGAGCTAACAGCGGAGCACAGGATGGTATTGATTATGCTAGAAAACAAGGCTGGGATACTAGAGAGAAGGCTATTAATGGCGGAGCCGACTATCTTAGCCGAAAATATATTCAAAGCGGTCAGGATACTTTATATTTACAGCGTTTTGATATTCATTATAAGAATCTGGGAACACATTCCTATATGACTAATATTATGGCACCGGTCAACGAAGCAAAACATATGTTTGATGGCTATATGAATATTAAGAATGAAAATATTACCAGAAGGCTTTTAATTCCGGTATATTTAAATATGCCTAAAAATACAGACTATCCGGATAGATCTGACTTACTGAATAGAATGTCGTTTTATAAATATTATTTCTTTAAAGATATATCGCAGATGAAATTTAAATACCAAAAGAATATAAAATATACAGGTAATCCGGTAACACCTCAATTAAAAGTTTATTCCGGTGTAAATTTATTAAGAGAAAATATAGATTATACAATACGCTATTCTTCTCATACTAAAAAGGGGAAAGTAAATGTTACAGTATTTGGTTTAAAT
>ENA-OWLX01000598-OWLX01000598.1-metagenome-genome-assembly--contig:-NODE-598-length-13313-cov-3.865741_pt1 | contig 13313 bp, 14 predicted proteins | sample MGYA00245351_ERZ651106 | MGnify/ENA primary metagenome ERZ651106 (study PRJEB26857, sample SAMEA4031768) | metagenome | biome: human; feature: oral; material: saliva | place: Philippines | collected 2014... | reverse complement strand
ACCCTCGTAAAGCCGCCCGCCGAAGCAGCGGAGGAGGAAACAGAGACGGATCCGCTGCGCGCCGAGCTCCTGAAGGGGCCGGACGGCACAGCGGCCGCCGCCGAGGTGGTCGAGCCACTCATTCCACCTGAGGACGCCGCCTACTTTGAGGCACAGACGCGGCGCAATCAGGGCAAGATCGAAAACTACGTCCCCGACATCGCCCTGGACAGTGTCGGACTGCCGCGTCTCGTCACCCTGCTCGATGCAGGCGAAGCAGCGCGCGTTCGCGCCCGCCAGAATACGTGGCTCACCGCACTTTTCATCGTGCTCTGTACGCCGACAGCGGCAGGGGTTCTACCGCTGCTCGATGGCCCGCTTCCCTATCCGTGGGTTGCCGGCGCACTCGCGGCGATGGTCGGCATACAGGCAGTCAACGCCTTGCGAAAGTAATTACGATTTATTCCTAGATAGTTTATTTTATCAATCTAACTTGTATTTCATATTGACCTATGATATAATGCAGGGAATCGAGGGGCTTTTGTCACACGCCGTGGACAAAAGCCGTTGCTGTTATTATCATAGGTATTATTTTTAGGAGGGATTTGGACATGGAAGCAGTGATGCTGTCGCGATGGCAGTTTGCAATCACTACCATCTATCACTTTCTCTTCGTCCCTGTCACACTCGGTATGGCGATCTTTGTTGCCCTGCTTGAGACGTGCTACGTCAGGACGAAACGGCCGGAGTGGAAGAAGACCTGCCGAAAGCTGCTGAACTTCTTCGGTACGCTTTTTCTCATCAACTTCGCGATGGGTGTCGTCACAGGTCTGGTGCAGGAGTTCCAGTTCGGCATGAACTGGTCGGAGTATTCGCGCTTCATGGGCGACATCTTCGGCGCACCGCTCGCACTCGAGGCTCTCACGGCGTTCTTCCTTGAGTCCACCTTCCTCGGCATCTGGATGTTCGGCTGGGATAAGCTCTCAGAGAAGGCACACTGCGCCTGCATCTGGCTGGTCGCACTCGGCAGTAATCTGTCCGCCTTCTGGATTCTCGTCGCGAACTCCTTCATGCAGCACCCCGTCGGCTACGTACTCGCCAATGGGCGTGCCGAGATGGCGAGCTTCGCGGAGCTTGTAACGAACCATTACATCCTCGGTGAGCAGTCCCACACGCTCTTTGCAGGCATCACGACCGCCGGTTTTGTCGTCATGGCGGTCTCCGCATGGAAGCTGATGCACGACACGGAGTCGCGCTACGCGTTCACGCAGGCGATCAAGGCGGGTGCCATCTACACGCTCGTCGGCGTGGTCGGCGTCATTGCGAGCGGACATTTCCACACGCAGTACCTCGCACAGGCAAACCCGATGAAGCTCGCCTCCATGGAGGCCCTCTGGGAGACGGAGGATCCCGCACCGTTTGCCGTTCTCGCCTACCCCAATATGGAAAAGGGGCAGAACGACTTCGAGATCACCATCCCCTATATGTTCACGATCATGGTGCATGACGGCCCCTCGGGTGAGGTGCGCGGCATCAACGATCTCCAGAAAGAGGCCGTGCAGAAGTACGGCGAGGGCGACTACCGTCCGCACGTCACGATGCTCTTCTACTCGTTCCGCGCGATGGTCGGCGCCGGCTTCTTCATGGTGCTCGTTTCGCTCGTTGTGCTCTATCTGACGAAGAAGGAACAGATCCTTTCGGCAAAGAAACTGCTCTATGCCCTGCCGTGGCTGGTCGTCATTCCGTTTATCGCCAATTCCTGCGGCTGGATCGTCGCCGAGATGGGACGCCAGCCATGGATCGTGGTTGGTCTGCAGAAGACGGCTGATGCGGTCTCACCGAATCTGACCGCTGGGGAGATCTGGTTCACGATGATCGGCTTCACGGTACTCTACCTGCTGCTGCTCATCACTGCGCTCTATCTCGCCTTCCGCTTCATCCGCCGCACGAAGATCACTCCTGCCATCGAAGGAGGGAAGTAAGAATGGACTACAATATTCTCTGGTTCGTGCTGATCGTCGTCCTCTTTACGGGATTCTTCTTCCTCGAGGGTTTTGACTATGGCGTCGGCACGCTCCTCACACTCATCTCCGACAAGGAGAGCGACCGCTCTCAGATCATCCGCAGCATCGGTCCTGTCTGGGACGGCAACGAGGTCTGGATGATTACGGCGGGCGGTGCCACGTTTGCGGCTTTCCCGCATGTCTATGCGACGATGTTCAGCACCTTCTACATTGCGCTCTTCCTCATGCTCGCCGCACTCATCCTGCGCGGCGTCGCCTTCGAGTTCCGCCATCATCGCGAGGATGAAGTATGGCAGCGCCGCTGGTCGTACGCACTTGCCTTCGGCAGCATCGTCCCCGCATTCCTCTGGGGCGTTGCGGTCACGAATCTGATCGCAGGGCTTCCCATCGGTGCGGACAAGGTCTATCAGGGCGGATTCTTTGATCTCCTGACGCCCTACACGATCGTCGGCGGCATCACGTTCGTCCTCGTCTTCGCGTTTCACGGCGCGGCATTCTTGCAGCTGCGCCTGACCAGCACCTACCTGCTCGACCGCGCCCGCACGCTCGGTCTGAAGTTTGGCGTCGCTGCAGCGGTCTTCTATGTGATCTGCATGATCCTCACCTATGTGGAGACCGACCTCTATCAGAGCGGACTCGCCACGGCGGCACTCTTCTTCTCGGCGGTCGTCTTCGTTCTTGGCATCGGGGCACTCTATGCGAAGGCACAGAAAGCCGCCTTCATCCTCGGTGCCCTCGCCATCGTCGGCACGACGGTCGGCTTCTTCGCCGGACTGTTCCCGCGTCTCATGGTCTCGAGCCTGAACTCCGGCTACAGTCTGACGATCTACAATGCGTCCTCGACGGAGTACACGCTCTCCATCATGACCATTGCCGCCGGCATTCTTGTCCCCGTCGTCCTCTGCTATCAGATCTGGACGTACTACATCTTCCGCAAGCGCGTTTCTCCGAACGATTCGGGACATCAGGCATATTAAAGGAAACAATGAAAAAACGAAAGTCCATCCTGTTTCAAATGCTGCATTCGCAGCGGCGCAGCCTCTCCATCCGCGTTGCAGTCGAACTCCTACACGGAGGGCTGACCATCCTCGCGGCATGGAATACGGCCGCCATTGTGAACACTGTATTTCTTGAGCACGGCGGACTTGCCGAAACAGCATCAGAGCTTCTGATGCTGTTTTTGTGCATTTTCGCCATGGCTCTCCTCCGTCTGCCAAAGAGCCGCATCGAGGCGCAGCTCTCCGATGATCTGCGGCTCTTCTGTCGGCGTGCCCTCCATAGAGAAATGCTGGCACATGAGCAGAGCGGTGCGGGGGTGTTGACGCTTACACTTGAACGCGTCGATGCGCTCGACCCATGGTTTCGCACCCTCCTGCCCACCATGATCGCAGGGGTCGTCATCATCCCGCTCATCCTGCTCGTGACGACCATCGTCGATCCGCTGTCGGCACTGCTCTTTCTGGTCACCCTGCCAATCGCGCCCTTTCTCCTCTACCTCATCGGCAAGGCAACACGCCGTGCCAGTGAGCGTCAATGGGATGAGATGCGTGCGCTGACGGACGGATTCGATGATCTGGTGCGCGCGGCGGCAACGCTTAAAATCTTTCGCCGCGTCGATGCGGAGGGACATCATCTCGCGCAGATGAGCCATGCGTTCTCCGAGGCCTCGCTTGCCGTACTGCGGCTTGCCTTTGTCTCCTCCTTTGCACTGGAACTGATTACAACCCTGTCGATTGCCCTCATCGCAGTCTCCATCGGTCTGCGTCTCATGGACGGCGGCATGACCTTTCAGGCGGCGTTCTTCGTGCTCATCCTTGCGCCGCAGTTCTATCAGCCGCTGCGTGAGGGAGGGATTGCCTTCCATGCAGCGATGGATGCCGCGACGGCAGAAAAGGCACTTACGCCCTACCTCGATGCGCCGCCCTCTGTCACGGGAACGCATGATCAGATTCTCTCCCCTCCCTCCGTACGCACGGAGGCGCTCACCTACCGCTACCCGCTGACCGACGAGGCCGTTCTGACGGATCTCACGCTCTCCTTTCCCGCAGGAAAGTCCACCGTGATCGCAGGCGACAGCGGCAGTGGAAAATCGACGCTGCTCCTCCTCCTTGCGGGGCAGCTCTCTCCTTCGGAGGGGAGGATCACCCTCGCGGACGGTGCAGGAACAGAGCATAGCTATGACCTCGCGCGCCTCACAGAGGAGACACGAAATGCGCTCATCACGTATGTTCCGCAGGAGCCGCATATCTTCGGTGCGAGCCTTGCGGAAAACGTGACGCTGTGGACGCGGGACGCGGCGGATGCCGAAATCACGGCAGCACTGGAGGCGGCGGCACTCGGTGACTTTTTGCGCGCGCTGCCCGATGGACTGCATACGCGCCTCGGCATGGGCGGTCATCCGCTCTCAGCAGGAGAACGTCACCGCCTCGGTCTGGCACGCGCCCTCTTTCAGGATCGCCCCATCGTCCTTCTGGACGAGGTGACGGCGGGGCTGGATGAGGAGACCGAGCTTTGCGTGATCGATGCCCTGACGGCATTTTCACATCACCGCACAATGATTCTGACGGCGCACCGTCCTGCGCTCATCGCATGGGCAGATCAGGTTGTAACACTGGGAGGTAAGGCATGATGACCGCAATGCTCTTTCGGCTGCTCTCCATTGCCGCACCAGCGGCGGCACTCCCCGCCCTCCTCGCGGGATTCCTCGCGGCCACGGCGGGCATTTCCCTCATTGCCTCTGCGGCGTGGATCATTGCCAGTGCGGCACTCGCGCCGCCCCTCTCGGCACTTGCCCTTGCCATTACCTGCGTACGGGCGTGCGGCATCGGACGCGCCGTCTTTCGCTATCTGGAGCGCCTACTCTCCCACCGTCTCGCCTTCGGCTGCTACGAGACGCTGCAGCAGGCGACCTACCGCCGCTCCGCCGCCGTCATTCCCATGCGTGAGGGCAACGTACGCGAGGGCGAGTTTCTCCACGATCTGCTGACGGGCTGTGAGACCCTGCGCGACTTCTACCTGCGCGCCGTCCCACCGCCACTGATCGCCCTTGCCTTGGTGCTGCTCGCCTGTGCGGCTCTCCTGCCGCTCAGCATCCCTGCGGCCGCTGGCGTATTCCTGCTCTTTCTGCTCCACCTCGCGCTCCCTCTCCTCCTCCGCGAAACGGAACTGCGCGCGCAAAGTGCCGACTATCGCAGCAGTCTCCTCGATCAGATCGACGGGCGCACCGAGCTGCGCGCCGCCGGCAGTACACAGCATGCACAGGCAGTGCTGGATGAGGCGGCGGCGACGTTTCAGCGCGAGCGAACGGCACGAGGACGGAAACGCGAGCAGCTCTTCACCCTGCTCGACGTCCTGCGGATCATCGTCTGGATCGCGGCCATCATCCTCCTCATCCCCTGCGTGACCGAGGGGATCCTCACGGGTATCCAGTACGCAGTCTGGGTTCTCGCCCTCGAGGCGGTACTCGCCGAGCTCCGCCCGATCCCCCCCGCCGTTCTCGGCGCACAGGAATCGGCGCGTGCCGCACGACACATTCTCCCATCAGACGGAGAGCACACACCGCCTGCCTCCATCGCCCCCCCTTCCGAAAAATCAGCAAACGCACCTCTGATCGAGGCGAAACACCTCGTCTTCGGCTATCATACGGGCATCCCCATTGTGCAGAACCTCAGCCTTACGATCCGCCGCGGCGAGCACACGGCCATCATCGGTGAGAGCGGCGCAGGCAAGACGACACTGGCGAGCCTTCTGCTCCGTCTCTGGGAGCCCGATGCGGGCACGATCTCCTACGACGGCGTTCCCCATACGAAGCTCTCCCCCGACGCGTTGCGCGCCTATTTTGGTGCCGCCCTGCAGGGCAGCTGGCTCTTCTCTGCCTCCATACGGGACAACTTCCTGCGCCTGCGCGGCGATATCCACGAGACGGCAATATGGCACGCACTCGAAACGGCGCAGCTCGCGGACGTTGTGAGGGCGCTGCCCGCAGGACTCGACGAACCGCTCGGAATGAACGCCTCACGTCTTTCGGGGGGACAACGCAGCCGCCTGCTCACCGCACTTGCACTCGCGGGCGATGCGCCGATCCTGCTCCTCGATGAGCCGACGGCAGGGCTCGATGCCGCCTGCGGCACACGCCTCATCACATCCGTCTTGGCGGATGCCGATGCACGCGGCGCAACGCTCATCGTCATCACGCACGATCTTCCCCTTTTGAATCAAATGAAACAGGTGATAAAACTATGACGCCGGAAACATTTCATGAACGCATCCATCTCGTTATCAACCGTCTCGGAAAAAACGCTCCACCCCACGAGCTCTTTGCCGGCGGTGTGGAGGACTGGCACGCACGGGCGCGGCTCGCCCATTTTCTCGCACAGATGCCGGAGCAGCGCGCGGAGGCCATCGAACTCTTTCAGAGTGTTACGGATGCCGAGGTGAACGAGAACCTCGCGCAGGACGTGGAGGAAAAGGTCTACGCCATGCAGGGACTCTCGGCACTTGAGGCGGAGGAAAAGGAAACACAGGAAGCGGCACTGGAGCACATCAATCTTGCGATCGAATGCGCCGAGGGAACGGATTTCCTCTACAAGTACATCCTGCGTGGCGAACTGTGGGCGGATCGGTGGAACCTCATGCACAAACTCGGCATGACCGAGGACGCCGAGGCGGAGGCAGACGAGCGCATCGCCGCCTTTGATGGACTGGAGGATGCCGTCCCGCACAACAGCTACCTGTACTACGGCTACCGATTCAAGGCACATCTCGCCGCCGAGCGCGGTGTCGTCCTCATCGCAAAGGACTACATGCACATGGCGATTCACGCGATGGAGATCCCGCCCGCCTACGAGCAGCCGCTTGCCGATGCGTTTGCACAGACACACGAAAACGCCTCATGGATTCTGCGCGAGATCGACCGCGCCACCCCCGATCCCGCACAGCTTCACTGGGATATTTAAAAATGTATTGCTATCGCTTCACTTCTGCGTTACAATAAAACAAAAGGAGGTACTGCCATGCCCAAAACAGCAAGCATCAATATGCGCATTGACCCTATTGTCAAAACTCAGGCGGAGGACGTATTTGCGCGTTTCGGTATCTCCGTGACGGATGCCATCAATATCTTTCTCCATGCATCCATCATGGAAGGCGGCTTTCCCTTTCAGCCCAAGCAACCGCGCTATAACAAGGAAACGCTGCGCGCCATGGAGGAAGCGCGTGACATCATGAGTGGAAAAGTCAAGGCAAAGCATTATACATCCCTGTCCGAACTGATTGATGAAATGGACGCGGAGAGGCAAAATGCTTGACCTCGTCTTCACCACACAGTTTCGCAGAGATCTGAAACGCCTGCGCAAGCAAGGTGCTCCAATAGAAAAATTAGACACCGTTTTGCAAGCTCTGCGCCGCGACGAACGCTTGTCCGCCCGTTATCGCGATCATGCTTTGACAGGAGACTACAGCGGTTTTCGGGAGTGCCATATCATGCCGGACTGGCTGCTCATCTATGCCATCGACCACGGGCAGCTCATATTGACTGCATCACGCACAGGATCACATGCCGAACTATTCTAAAGCAGAACACAAGGAGCTATTGCACAAAGATAAATTTACCTTCGTGCAATAGCTTCTTCTGTTTTTCACAATTAAGAAGAGAGGATGGCGTATTGATTCTATAAAAATGTTACTGAACGTACTCATACAACTAGAAAGTACAATCCAAGATCGCTATAAGCCACATGATTAAAGTGTAAATATGGAGATTTTTATGATTAAGCTCTTGGAAGAAAAATACCAGAAGAAAGTTATCATTTACGATGACATGTATCTATTTTTCAATAGTGTTGCAAAAGATTTTATTCGCACCTGCAAAAATTATAATATACATATAGATTCCCTCGATGCATTTCTATTACCGGAAGAGGAATTCAGCCTGCCATAAGCAACAGTATATCATTTCCTAAAACGAGTAACTGTTGGGAGGAAGCAATATTATTCTTATCAAAAGAGGAAAATTTAGATTTTTTATATGAGATATGGTATGCAGGATACTAATATCTGCGCATAATGGAAAAAAGAGAACGACAAGAATACAGGAAATAGTTCAAGAACGTGGAACTAGAAAAATTTAAAAGGCATATCCGAATATTAGGCAAAGAAGAAGCGGAAAGGTATCGCGATTTATATATAAACAAATTTGTAGATCCGTATACACATGCGAAATGTTATCAAGAACGAATTGAGTGTTTGCATAAATTTTCCGATGGACTTTGTTATGAAGGATATTTATGGGATTTCTTAAAATCAGAAACCTACATTGGAGAAACACAAATCGAAGAGTATCGTAATTTCTTAAAGCAAGTATTTGTTTTTTGGGATAATAACTCTAGAGATAGGATTTTCATAAAAGAGTATTGGAAATTTGGCAAAAAGGATATGATAGAACTCGACTACAATCTGTTACTAGATCATCTAGAATTCTTCCCGGAGGACATATATATCACAAACAAAGAATTAAGCTGGACTATTGTATTTACACATGAAGATGACTTGCTAGGAAAACGTCTTATTATGCAGGATGGGAAAATATAAGTATGCTACATAGACCAATTGGAAAATAGAGTAGCCATAAGCATAAAGAGCATAGATCTGAACGCTTCAAACTAGCAGACAGCGAAAGGTATTTATAACAAATTAAGGAGAGATGTGGATGAATTAGATGATTTTACATGGAAACAATGGGGAGGAAAAAAGTGGATGTGAAAGATTATTCCTCTAAAAAACTAGAAATTGCGATGCAAGACATAAAGATAACAGCAGAGCAGCGAAAGGGGCTCGAAATGGTCAAGGAATATGCAAAAGAAAAAGGGATTGAAATCACTATAACTGTCGTAAAATGAAAGGAGTAAAAATGCTTGGTGGTGTAGCGATATTTATAAATAAAAAAGATAGAGAAATCTATTTACTGAAAGAATACATCACTAAAATCGGATATGGGAAATCTATGGGATATCTAATTCCCGCAAAGCGAGAGGCATTAAAAAGTGATGTCCTTACTTGCATAGAAGATAGCCTGTCTGCTTATCAACAAGATATAGAAACAACACAACCACTTAAAGCATCTCCATACAAAACATGGAATAAGTTTTTCAAATATCATGATCATATATCTATTTATTATGATACAAAAGATAGGACCTATTCAATAACTATGGGCGAAAGAGATGAAAAAACACATTCTTATGCGAATCCTCTTCCTGATTGTGAATTTACACTAACAGAGAAAGAGTTCGATGAAAGATTCGATGAGATCATGGATTTTCTGCTCAGTAAAGTGGAAATGATTAAGTAACACGGCACAGTGCAGAGTACCTTATATCTCCATAGATTGATGCAGGACAATATTCGATGGAGAACCTGTATGTTCAAAATAAATTATGTGATCATGGATGCGGAAGTCGTGCGAACAATGTCGGCTGTCTTATGCATTCATCTGGCTGCTTCATTTTTCTCAGGGGGTTCTTTTCCCTTGACAAGATTCTTTAAAACGTGCTAGACTAGCAAGCGTTGCAGAAGTGAATAGCTTTATTTTGATAGCACGTGGAGAGTTGTCCGAGTGGTTGAAGGAGCACGCCTGGAAAGCGTGTGTGCGGTGATACCGTACCGAGAGTTCGAATCTCTCACTCTCCGCCATTTTTATTGATTTTTCTCAGGGCGGGCTGCAGTGCCTTGGTCTCGCGCAATGGAGCCCTGTGAACCCCGTCAGGTCCGGAAGGAAGCAGCGGTAAGCGGATCGTTTCATGTGCCGCGAGGGTGCCTGGGAACTGCGGTCTGCCGTGGGAGAAATCGTAACAGCGCAGCCCGTGTGGGCTGTTTTTTGTTTGTCAAAAAGGAGGTGCGCGATGGCATACGTTGCACTCTATCGGCGGTGGCGGCCGGAGCGTTTCGCTGATCTCGTGGGGCAGGAGCATATCAGCCGCACGCTTTCCCGTGCGGTGACGAGCGGGCAGACCAGCCACGCCTACCTCTTTACAGGACCACGTGGCACGGGCAAGACGAGCACGGCAAAGATCCTCGCGCGCGCACTGAACTGCGCCGAGGGACCGACGCTAACGCCGTGCGGCGTCTGTGACTCCTGCCGCAGCATCAGCGACGGCTCGTCGATGGATGTCTTTGAGATCGACGCAGCGTCCAACCGCGGCATCGACGAGATCCGCGATCTGCGCGAGTCGGTGAAGTTTGCTCCGACGGAGGGGCATTATAAGATCTACATCATCGACGAAGTGCACATGCTCACGACGGAGGCGTTTAACGCGCTCCTTAAAACATTGGAGGAGCCGCCCGAGCGCGTGATCTTCATTCTCGCGACGACGGAGCCACACAAAGTGCCCGCGACGATCCAGTCGCGCTGCCAGCGGTATGACTTTCACCGCATTACGGTGACGGAAATTCGCGATCGTCTCATCTATGTCTGTAAGGAATCGGATATTGCGGCGGAGGAGGATGCGCTCGGCATCATCGCCGCGCAGGCGGACGGCGGGATGCGCGACGCACTCTCGATTCTCGATCAGTGTATGGCACTCGCGGAGGGGTCGCTGACGGCGGAGCGCGTGCAGGAGGCGTTGGGGCTTGTCGGCCGTGCGTGGATTCGGCGCATGGCGGGAGAGATCGCTGCGCGCGATGCGGCGGCACTGATCGCACAGCTCAGTGAACTACTGCAGAGCGGGCGCGAGTTGAAGCAGGTGCTCGCCGAGCTCGCGCAGCACTTCCGCCGCCTGATGATCGCGGGCGTCGGCGGCACGGTCAGTGCGGCGGAGCTCTGCGCAGGCGATGCAGAGGAGCTGCGCGCAGACGCGGCGCAGTTCACGCAGGAGGAGATCATGGCGATTCTGCGTCGTCTCAATGAGACGATGCAGGAGCTGCGCACCTCGCCGCAGCCGCGCATCGCGGTGGAGACGCTGCTGATCGGCCTCTGCCATACGGAGGAGACTGCTCTTTCGGGAGAATCGACTGCGCCCCCTACGGGCGGCGCGGATGCTGCGCGGATCGCGCGGCTCGAGGCACAGGTCGAGGAGCTGGCGGCACGCCTTGCCGCAGGCGGCACGCCTGTATCCGCCTCCGCTTCTGCCACAGCGAGTGCTGCACCTTCACCGCGCCCACATACGGCGAAGGCGGACGGCGCAGCATCCAAACCCGCGCCGAAGAAAGCGGCATCGTCTGCCGCAAAAGAAGCGGTGGACGGTGCGCCGCGTCAGCTCGACATGAAGGTCTGGCAGAGCTTTCAGACACGGCTCAAGGAGCGAAATCGTCTCGCCGCATCCCTCCTCTCGGGCGCGGCGTACGAGGGCATGACGGAGACCCATTTCTTCATTCGCCCGTCCTCGGATATGGCACGTGACTATATCAAGAAACGCCACCGTGCCGTCTTTGATGAGGTAATGACGGAACTCGCGGGACGTCCGCTCGCCGTCGTCTGTACGGGCGGCGAGGAGGAGGAGCTCCCACCACCTCCGCCACCCAAAGAGCCGGACTATCCTGCGCCTGTGGCGGCGCTGCTCGAAGTCGCTGGCGAGGGGGCTCGTGTGGAGGAGGTGACGGCGCCGCCGCGTGCGGCGCAGAAGAAGCCGCCCCCGCCCCCGCAGGAGAGCACGGCAGAAGAGGATGACTACGAGCCGTATGAGCCGACCCCCGATGAGGAAGCAGAGATGTTTGATGATGAGCTTCCTCCCGATGCGCAGGCTTGACGTTGTGGACGGATTTTGCTAGGCTAGGGATTACATCATAAGATAAAGGAGAGATACTATGTTTAACGGCGGCGGAAATATGGCCGGCATGATGAAGAAAGTCCAGAAGATGCAGGCGGACATGAAGAAGATGCAGGACGAGCTGCGCAAGAAAACGGTCGAGGTCTCCTCGGGCGGCGGCGCGGTGAAGGTCGTCATGGATGGCGAGAAGCAGGTGCAGAGCCTCATTATCGCTCCCGCGGCGGTTGATCCTGAGGACATCGAGATGCTGCAGGATCTCATCTCGGCGGCGTTCAACGAGGCGACGAAAAAGGTGGACGACATGATGGCGCAGGAGATGGGCAAGCTGACGAGCGGCCTCGGCCTACCGCCCGGACTGCTCTGATATGCAGCAGATCGCACCCCTCGCGCAGCTCATCGAGCAGCTGCGCGCCCTCCCCGGCATCGGGGCAAAGACGGCGACGCGGCTCGCCTACCATATCCTGGACATGGATATGGAGCGAGCACATCGTCTTGCCGCTGCCATTACGGGAGCGAAGGAGAAGATCGGCTTTTGTTCCGTCTGCTTCAACCTCACGGACAGCGACCCGTGCGCCATCTGCATGGCGGAAAAACGCGACCACACGACGATCTGTGTCGTCGAGCAGCCACAGGATGTTGCGGCGATGGAGCGCATGAACGACTATGACGGCGTGTACCACGTTTTGCATGGCGCACTCTCCCCGCTCGAAGGCGTGGGGCCGAACGACATCCGCATCCGCGAGCTCGTCCTGCGTGCGGGCAAGGAGAATGTGCAGGAGGTCATCGTCGCGACCAACCCCAACGTCGAGGGCGAGGCGACGGCAATGTATATTGCCAAACTCCTGAAGCCAATGGGGCTTCGCGTGACGCGCATTGCTCACGGGCTGCCCGTGGGCGGTGATCTCGAGTATGCAGATGAGGTGACGCTCTCGCGCGCCATGGAAAACAGAAGGGAGATATAACTTGGATATTGCTGCAGGCGTCGCACTCGCCGTTTTGATTTTTGCCGTCCTCGGCAAGGTGATTTCTTTGCCGTTCCGCATCGTGTGGAAGCTCATCACGAACAGCGTCGTCGGCGCGATCATCCTCTGGGTGATCAACCTCTTTGGCGCGGGGATCGAGATCAACTTCCTGCGCGCCTTGATCGCGGGATTCTTTGGCGTCCCGGGCGTCATCGTCCTGCTCCTCGAACGCATGATGGGACATTGACACCGATTTTTTCAAAAAACGAAAAAAGGGGTTGACGAGAATCGTGACGTGTGTTATATTATGACAGTCGCGCCGATGAGAGCGGCGGCGAGCGAAAGCAAGCCCGAGCACTAGAGCGGCGCAGGATGTACCCTGAAAACTACACAATGCAAAACAGTTAGATTTCGAATCTAACAAGCCAGATGCAACATCGTTGAGAAGGAGAAATCCTTCGGTCAACGAAACAACAATTCTTTTACAAGAATGACATTTTGAGCCAACAGGCTCTCAGATAGACTACGGTCTTTTATGGAGAGTTTGATCCTGGCTCAGGACGAACGCTGGCGGCGTGCTTAACACA
>ENA-OWLX01000594-OWLX01000594.1-metagenome-genome-assembly--contig:-NODE-594-length-13365-cov-7.156574_pt1 | contig 13365 bp, 3 predicted proteins | sample MGYA00245351_ERZ651106 | MGnify/ENA primary metagenome ERZ651106 (study PRJEB26857, sample SAMEA4031768) | metagenome | biome: human; feature: oral; material: saliva | place: Philippines | collected 2014 | study... | reverse complement strand
GGATTCTATATGCATTGACAATCCTCTATATATTTATATAAAATAGAAATAATTTCATGTTTTGTTCATGATGAAATCATGAGTCATCGACGTGTGTAATCGTGTGTAATTAAGTATTATGTACATAAATAAGTACGTAATTAAGTACGTAATTAAGTGCATAATGAGAAGTGTGTTTGTACGTAAGAGTGTGTAATGAAATATATAATCGTGTTGATGAGTGCCCTTTGCATGTTCGTTATGCCCGTATCGGGGGAGCAGGTAAATAAAGTAGAGCAGCTAATGCAGGGGACTACGGTAAAACAAGTTCATAGTGAAAGTAAGACCGTATTATCTGACGACTTAGATACATTCCATGTTAATTCGTCTCATACTCCAGATCATGTCATCGGTCAGGGCGGATTGGAGATGCCGGACTCAACGGATAAAAAGACGACTCGCTATTCCGATACGGATGCGGTAAACTCCGCGTTGCAGGCGGTAGTTATGACTGGCGTTCATTCCGCAATGCACGGATCGAAGGCGAAGCCATGGATGCAGAGAACTTTCGTGTCATTGCGCTTTCAGAAAAACTGGAAGCCCTTGTACGGTGTGGAAACATTGCAGCCGTTAGGTCATTATGATGAGACATCTCGCCATGTTTGGTTTACTCAGGAGCGATTGGCGAATGCAGCGGATACAGGAACGACGGCGAATGTGGGCATCGGCTATCGCCGAGTTGCAGCGAACGATGAACACTATTACGGTGGCAATCTGTTTTATGATCATCGGTTCAGAGGCAATCACGGTCGCATGAGTGTTGGGCTAGAGTACGTGTCGGGGATCGGTGCGTTTCGCATGAACTGGTATCGCGGTGTGTCTGGCGAGCGTTCCCTTGATGGTGCGACACGCATGGAAAATGTGTCTAACGGATATACTGCGGAGTACGGGACTAGCTTCAAGAATGCCCGTTGGGCGCGCGTGTATATGGAGGCCTATCGTTGGCAGTTGCGGCGCAGTGCGGATAAGCATGGCTTGCGCATCGGCACGGAGTTGCAGCTCACGCCGAGAATTTCCGTGGACATGGGCTACAACAAGCCGGAGCATGAGCACGGCAGTCCGTACGGTAAAATCATGTTCCGTCTAGCCGGTGTCGATACGGCTTGGTTTGGTGGTAACCATCGATTGGATACAAAAACATCGGTTCGTGCTAATATGTTGGAAAATGTGCGTCGTCAACATACGGTGCACGTTGATTGATAGATTGATATATATATTTATTATTTTGATAAAAGCCGCATAAGAATCTATATTTATTTTTTTTAGATAAAAGCAACATAAGGAGCTGTTTTATAGTATCAGATGATTGTCATTTGGTATGAAAAGACAGTTCCTTTTTTATACATTAATTCATAAAAATTTATTTTGTTTACAAAATAGAAAAAGAGTGGCACAATATTCATGAAACTATAATGAAGAATAAGTTACACGTGAATTCATTGGGGAATGGAGAGGATAAAATGAGCAAGCGTAAACTTATATTATCTGTGTTGATTAATGGTGTGTTGTTATCGAGCCTATATGTGGCCGGAGCGGTGGATGTGGCACCGGGCAGCGGGAACGGTGTAGCTATCGGTACGGGCAGTAATGCACCGAAGGCGGAAAACGTAGCCATTGGCAAAGGGGCTACTATAGCGTATTCGGGTGGTGTCGGACAGCCGTCCACAGGTGATATTGTAATTGGTGGAAAGGCACATATTAATAATTATATTGATCAAGGTGGCGGCATTGCCATAGGTGCGAATTCATTCGTCGAAAATATGGTAGGCGGAATGGAAAGAGCGTTTGATTTTAATCAGGCTGGATATAAAAATTTTTGGGGTATACCTCATGGGCTTCCAAAAAATCCTGAAAAGATGGTGACCGGAATGGCTATTGGTCAAAACACCTATGCTCGTTCTGGCAGTATTATGTTGGGGACCCATAATTATAAAGGAAAATTAGGTGATGTGGATGTAGATAGTTCTAATACCAAAAATAATAATGGACATTTATTTTCCACAACTATAGGAGCAAATAGTTATTCTAATGGTTTGTTTTCTTCTATTGTAGGGGCTTATTCGATTGCCTCTTCAGGTTATCCTACCACTACCGCTGATGCCACTAAGAATTTTGGTGCTACTATTACAGGGTCTTTAAATAGTATTGAATCGGCAAGTGCTAGCTCTCAATACTCTGGTGTTGCAAATAGTATCGTAGGCACGGCCAATCGAACCTTTAACTCCAATGGGTCTCTCGTATTTGGTGCTGGGAATGAAATAACGAATTCTGTAACCAGTATTTCAGCGCCAAGTTCGGGCGGTAATTCCGCTAAGGAATTATCTGAGAAATTACGTTCTGCTGTCAAAAATTCTAACGGTGGCGGTTCTACTATGGCATTTGGTAGCGGTAATAAGGCGGATTATACACTTCGCTCCGCACTTATGGGTGTAAATAATACATTGACTGGCTCTCAAGGCAATGAGAGTACGAATACCATGTTGACGGGCTTTCACAATACGGCGGATAAGGTGTCCAATACGACCGTAATAGGGTCTGAAAATACGGTGACTAATTCTAAGAACAGTCTTGTGATGGGGGATAATCGTGAGGTAAAAGATGCCAATCATGCGGTTCTCATCGGTTCCACAGATAGCAAGACTACGACATCTGTTAATAATGCGGTCGCTGTCGGACATAATACGAATGTAACCGTAGAGGGCGGCGTTGCATTGGGCAGTGAATCGAAGGCTACTGTGGCGGCTGGATCCGTTGGGTATGATCCGAGCACAAAGGCACAGTCCACGAATACGGATTCTACGTGGAAGGCGACTAAATCGGCCGTATCTGTCGGTGATGCAGATAAAAATATTACGCGTCAGATTACATCCGTAGCAGCCGGCACAAAGGATACGGATGCGGTGAATGTGGCACAGCTCAAAAAGTTGCAAAATCAAGTGAATGCGAACGGCTCCACTACCGTCAGTGCAGGTAAACATATTAATGTGACAACTACGACGAACGGAACGACCAAAGATTATAAGGTAAGCCTATCTGACGATATAACGAATCAGATTACAAATAACACGACAAACATTAACAATATACAAGGTGATGTGACCAATATTAAAAAGAATGTAACCAATATTCAGGGCGACATTACTAATATCAAGCAGGATGTAACGAATATGGGGCGGAATGTAGCTCGCCTCGATAAAAAGGTTAACAAATCTGTGGCCGGAGCGGCTGCACTTGCCGCCTTGCATCCGTTGGATTTCGATCCTGATGCAAAATGGGACTTTGCTGCTGGTTATGGCCACTATCATGACGGCAACGCCGCTGCATTGGGGGCTTTTTACAGACCGAATGAGGACTTGCAGTTTAGCGTAGGATCTACTGTTGGTAATGGCGAAACTGTTGTAAATGCAGGTATGTCTGTGAAAGTAGGTGCTCACAGTAATGTATCTCGTTCTCGTGTAGCTATCGGTAAGGAAGTTTTGGAACTTAAGAAAACTGTAGCGGTACAAAATGCGCAGATTCAAAAGTTGACTGCTCTTTTGAATGGCCTGGCTGGAACAAATATGAAGGCAGACCGCAGCACATTATTCCCTGATGTGCCGAATAATCACTGGGCATATGCGGCGGTTAGTGATCTATCTCGACGTGGTCTTGTGGAAGGCTATCCTGATGGTACATTCGGAGGAGATCGTATGTTGACCCGTTATGAATTTGCTCAAATTGTGTACCGCGCCATTCAAAATGGTGTTGTCGTCGATAATCGACTCGTATCTGAATTTGGTCCTGAAATGGCGTTATTCCGTGTGGATACTATTGCCAAGAATCATGAAGGACAACCAACTATTGAACGTGTAAGGGTTAATAAAAAATAGAATACCTATATATGATTTATATTGTGAAAGCCGAGGCTCTAGGGCCTCGGCTTTTTCGTGTATCTGTAGGTGATAAATTTTCTGTATATAAAATTATCTTATCTATGAAAGCATTAAACTGAAAAGTCTAAAAATATGAAATTGATTACGTAATTACAATAATCGTTATATTCCAATATGTGGATTTATCGTAATATTTGATAGGAAAGATGAAGATTCTATTTCTTAAAATTAAAAAATATTAAATATGAAATAAATAAACGACAAAAATGAAGAAAAGATGAAAAAGTTGTTTACAAGATAGAAATTTTTTGATATTGTATTGCCGTGGGTGAGTATATGATGAAGAATCATGAATAATTATAGTATTCGTATCGTAATTGAGAATACTAGTATTTGGTGCAAGAAGTGTAGACGATTAGTGATCTTTATACTTCTTATTTTATTTTGTTTGCAATATGAGAAAACACAGACAAGTGTTACGTTTTACCGAGTTTTTGGAAGGAAAGGATAATCATGAATCGAATTTATAATGTGATTTGGAGTAAGACTAAAAAATGCTACGTAGTAGTATCTGAAATCGTAAAAACAGGTGGCGGAAAGGTAAAATCCGTACAAACTGGTACAACTTGGGCACGCATGAGTGCAATCATTGCGGTAGCCGCATTATTGATGGGTGGTAATATTACTACGGTTAATGCTGCTACATATACTGCTATGACAATTAATGATGTAAATGGCGCTGGTTATGCTACTGGTAATGTAGTTTATAGTGAAGGTAGTTATTTATATAATTATCAAAACCCTGGGAACTTGACACCATTTGATAATAGTCATTTGTACAATGGTACAGATAGAGGTAACTATACAGAAAATAGCTTTGCCGGCATTGCTATCGGTAAAAATACAAATATTCAGGAAACTGGTAATCCAACTTATTATTCCGGTTTAGCTATCGGTAACTATGCTCAGGCCACAGGTGGTATTTCTTTTGCTTTAGGTCATTATGCTCAGGCTTTATCACCATCTGCTATGGCTCTTGGTACAGCTACAAAGGCGAGCGGCTTTAACTCCTTGGCTATGATGCGTCAATCCGCTGCAGAAGGTGAGTTCTCTACAGCATTGGGTACTGCATCTTGGGCAAAGGGTAATGGTAGTTTTGCCATGGGTTACTCCGCTACAGCAAAAGCGGATCAATCCATCGCAATCGGTGCGGCAGAAACTATAAAATTACCTGGTCAACAACATGGTACTCCAAGTGCTAAATATAATGGCGATGGTAATACCGTAACAGAAGGGGCTCGATCTCTTGCTTTCGGTACAAAAGCTCGTACTGCAGTTGGTGCAGATGATTCTATGGCATTTGGATCTAAATCATATACTAGTGGTGCTAATGCAGTAGCTATGGGTTATAATGCACAATCCAAGGCGACGGATGCCTTTGCTATTGGTAACACTGCTTTATCCACTGGAGCAGGTGCTACAGCGATGGGTAAAAATGCACAGGCAAGCGGCGCTAGCAGCTTTGCCATGGGTAGCAGCTCTAATGCATCTGGTGCTGATGCAATCGCTATGGGTAGTTCTTCCCAAGCAAAATTATCGAACTCTATCGCATTAGGGGGCAGTGCAAAATCGTTAGGTGCGAATGCTCTAGCTATTGGTGGTTCTGCCAATGCATCAAGTATCGGTGCTATTGCAATCGGTAAGGATGCAAAGGCAAATAATGCCAATACGACAGCAATCGGTCTTGGTGCAACAGTAACAGGTAGTGCATCGATGGCAATCGGTACAAATGCCGTTGCGGAATCCAATAACTCCTTGGCATTGGGTGCCGGTACGGAAATCAGAGGCGCATTACATGATGGTTACTCTGCTTTCACAAATGAAATCAACCATGCTGAGGCCGGTGTTGTAGCCGTAGGTAATGTAGGTATGGAACGCCGTATCATCAACGTAGCGGGCGGTGAAAACGATACCGATGCAGCGAACGTAAAACAACTGCGTTTTGTAAACAGTAACTTGGCACAATCCCTTGCAGGTCCTACATATACGGGTTATGAAGCGAACGGTTCCACATATAAAGCGCCTGATTTTAATATTAAGAACAGCACGTACCATACGGTAAAAGAGGCTGTTGAAGCGGCGCAAACGAATTTCTTCAGTGCTAAAGGCACATCTGCCGATGCGAACTACGATAACACAGGTGCTACAGGCAATAACGCGACAGCGGCCGGTGTACGTACTTCTGCAGCAGGTAACTTTGCTACAGCTGTCGGTGCTGATGCGACTGCAGCTAATGCGAACAGTACTGCTATCGGTTATAAAGCTAAATCCAGCGTAGATGACGGCGTTGCATTGGGTGCGAATTCCGTTGCTTCCGTTGCGGCCGGTAAAGCAGGTTATAATGTTAAAACTGCAGACAGCCGTACAAACGGATATAGCGGATTGACAGGTGCTGCGTTGACATCCACTATGGGTGCGGTGTCCGTAGGTGACGGTGGTACAAAAACTCGTCAAATCACAAACGTGGCTGCAGGTACAGCTGACTCTGATGCTGTTAATGTGGCACAATTACGCAATGTTAACTTGAAAGTAGCTGGCAACAGCGGTAACAATGACGTTTTATTGGACAACCAAACATTGACTGTAAAAGGCGATGGTTCTTATGTTACGACAACTGTTAACAACCAAACAATTGATGTGGCGTTGACGGATGCTACTAAGAAAAAAATCGACAATGCTGCAAACCAAGATTTATCTAATATTACCAATGCTGGTAAAAAGAATATTACCGCATTAGGTACTATTGTACAGGCAGGTAATAATGTAACTGTTGGGGCTCCTGCAGTGGATGCTACTACAGGTCAAAAAACATATACTGTAAACGGCATGGATACAAAGGTATCTTTGGGCACTAGTGGTTTAATGACACTTTCAGGTGGTCAACCTGACGCAAGTGGTGTACGTAATTACACTGTGGACGTAGATCCAACAAAAGTGGCAAAAACTGACTTGTCCAACATTACGGACGGCGGTAAATCCGTTATTCGTGATGAAGCGCAAAAAGCAGTTAAAGTTGTTGCTGGTAAAAACACAACGATTACAGAAGGTACTGATGGTACATATAAAACATATAAAGTTGACGTAGATGCTCCTGACTATCAATTAGTTGAAAATAGCAGTGCTGCTGATAAAGCTTACACTGTATCTGGCAATAAAGTTGACTTGACTGTACAAGATGCTAAAAATCCTGCGAATAAGAAAACTGTAACTATCAAGGATATTGCATCCAAAACAGAACTTGATGATACAAAAACGGAGCTTATCAATAAAGGTTTGAAATTCGATGCTGATAATGGCGGCGAAAAAACAAATAAATTAGGCTCCAAGGTAACAGTAGCTGGTGATGGTACTAACATCAAAACTACAATTACACAAACTGGTGACGATACAACAATTAAGGTTGCATTAGGTAAAGACATCAATGTTAATACAGTAACTGCTACAAAAACTGTAAAAGCTGGTACTGCTACTATGGGCAACCAAGCTGTAACAGACAACAAGGCAGCTACTCAAAATGGTAATTTTGTATCTGGCTTGGATAATAAATCTTGGACATTAACTGATCCTGCCTTTGTATCTGGTCGTGCGGCAACAGAAGATCAACTTAAAATTGTCAGTGATGCTGTGAAAGCGGCTAACGCAAGTGCTACGGACTACCGTTTAATCGCTAATCCGAACAATGCGGCAGATGGCTCTTATAAAGTTGATAACAATAAAGTTGATTTGCAAGTGAAGGACGATAAATCCGGTACAGTTAACACTGTAACAATCAAGGATATTGCGTCTAAAACAGAACTTAATAAAGTAAAAGATCGTTCCGTAAAATACGACGGTGAAACTGATAAAGATACAGTAACTTTGGAAGGCGCTAACGGTACAAAAATTACTAACTTGAAAGACGGTAATGTAGCGGCAGGCTCTAAAGATGCTGTAAACGGTGGTCAATTACATCAAGTTAAGCAAGATCTTGGTGACCAAATCACAAATACTAAGAATGATTTAAACAATAAGATTGATACAACTAAACAAGATCTTATCGATAAAGGTTTGAAATTCGACGCTAATACAGGCGGCGAAAAAACAAATAAATTGGGCTCCAAAGTAACTGTTAAAGGTGATAATTCCAATATCATTACGGAAATCTCTCAAGATGCTAACGGCGATAGCACAATTGATGTAAAACTTGGTAAAAACCTTAATGTAGAAACAATTACTGCAACCGGTGCAAATGGTAAAGACGGTAAAATCGGCATCAACGGTAAAGACGGTGTAACAACTAACATTTCCGTTACTCGTGACGGTCAACCTGGTGTAGATGGTGCTCCTGGCGCGACTACAACTCGTATTACGTACCAAAAACCTGATGGCTCTAACGAAGAAGTGGCAACCTTGAACGACGGCCTTAAATTCAAAGGCGACATGGGTGCTACATCTAATGTTAAGCTTAACAAACAAGTGGACATCACAGGTGGTGTAACAAGTGCTTCTGATCTTGCTACAGGTAATAATATCGGTGTTACTTCTGCGGCTGTTGGCGCTGATGGCAATGCAAAATTACAATTGCAATTGGCGAAAAACTTGACTGGTTTGCAATCTGTAACGGCATCCGACACTGTGAAAGCAGGCACTGCAACTGTAGGTAATCATACGGTAACAGATAACAAAGGTGCTAACCAAACTGGTAACTTTGTAACAGGTTTAGATAATACATCTTGGAATATTGCGGATCCTGTATATGTACCAAACCGTGCAGCTACTGAAGAACAGTTAAAAACTGTTAGCGATGCTTTGAAAGCATCTAATGCAAGTGCTACAGATTATCGCTTAATTGCTAATCCGAACAACGCGGCAGACGGCTCTTATAAAGTTGAAAACAATCAAGTTGACTTGAAGGTAAAAGACGAAAAATCCGGTGATGTTAAAAACGTAACGATTAAGGATATTGCGTCCAAAACTGAACTTGATAAAGTAAAAGATCGCTCCGTAAAATACGACGGTAATACAGGTCATGACACAGTAACATTAGAAGGTGCTAACGGTACAAAAATTACTAACTTGAAAGATGGTAATGTAGCGGCTGGCTCCAAAGATGCTGTAAACGGCGGTCAATTACATCAAGTTAAACAAGACCTTGGCGATCAAATTACGAATACCAAGAATGATTTGATTAACACAGGTCTCAAATTCGATGCCAATGTAGGCGGCGTACAAACTAACAAATTAGGATCTACTGTTACAATTCAAGGTGAAGGCACTGCAGCTGACGCTGATTACAGTGGTGAAAACCTCAAAACTTTCATCAAACAAGATGCGGCGACAGGCAATACGACTATCGACGTGAAGATGAATAAAAACCTTAAAGCTGAATCTGTGAAGGTTGGCAAAGATGGTAAGGATGGCGTATCTATTACAGGTCCTGACACAGCGAACGGTACAGATGGCAAGGTAGCTGTTACTGACAAAAATGGTAAAGAAGCAGTTTCTATTTCCGGTAAGGACGGCGTAGGCCACATCGGCTTGACAGGCCCTGCCGGAACAAACGGCGTGAACGGTACTAATGGTATCGACTTGTCCGTAAAACCTGGTTACGATGATCCTGCTACCGGCGTTAAAGGCGAAAAAGGTGTAGACGGTACAAACGGTCTTACACGTATCGTTTACAAAGACGGCAACGGCGAACACCAAGTTGCGACTATGGAGGACGGTTTACAATTCACTGGTAACAATTCTGGTACTGTGAATAAACAAAAATTGAATTCCTTGGTGAAAGTACAAGGTGAAGGCGTAACTGAAGCTGAATCTGCAGCGTTCAAGAGCGCATCCGGCAACATCAACGTAAAAGCTGATGGAACGGACAAATTAGAACTTCAATTGGCGAAAGACCTTAAAAATCTTGATTCCGTAACGGCGGCTAAGACTGTGAAAGCAGGCGACGCTATTATGGGCGGTCAAACTGTTAACAACGCAGCTGGCGACAGTGAAACAGGCAACTATGTAACAGGCCTTGATAACAAAGATTGGGATGCAGATAAGATTGTATCCGGTCGTGCCGCAACAGAAGATCAATTGAAAAAAGCGTTGGATGCTCAAAGTGCTAACTCCACTGATTATCGTTTGATTAGAAATCAAGCGGCAGGCTCCAATGGAGACTACACTGTGGATGCGAACGGCGATGTAGCGTTGACTGTACAAGATAAGAATCATCCAGATAAAACAGAAACCGTTACCATCAAAGACGTTGCTTCTAAATCCAAACTTGATAAATTGAATGACCGTGCTGTTAAGTATGATTTGGACCCTACTGGTAATCCTGATAAATCCAAGGTAACTTACGAAGGTCCTGCATATAACAATAAGCAAGGCGGTACTCACGTAACGAATGTGGCATATGCTACAGGCAACGACGGCAGCGAAGCGGTTAATGTGGACTACTTGAATGACAAAATTAAAGATAGTGCGGACGCATTAACTAATAAAGGTTTGAAATTCGATGCTAACCAAGGCGGAGAAAAAACTAACAAGCTTGGCTCTAAAGTGACTATTAAAGGTGAAGGTACTGCAGCTGACGGAGATTACAGCGGCGAAAACATCAAGACTTTCATCAAGCAAGATGCACAAACCGGTGATACTACTATTGACGTAAAGATGAATAAAAACCTTAAAGCTGAATCCGTGAAAGTTGGCAAAGACGGTAAGGACGGCGTGTCCATTACAGGTCCTGATAACGGTACAGACGGCAAGGTAGCTGTTACCGGTAAGGACGGCAAAGAAGCTGTATCTATTTCCGGTAAAGACGGCGTAGGTCACATCGGTCTTAACGGTAAAGACGGCCGTAGCGCTGACATTTCTGTTGAAAAAGGTGATCCGGACCTCAACGGTAACGAAATCACTCGTATTAAATACACTGATGAAAACGGTAAGACACATCAAGTGGCAACCAAAGATGACGGTATGGCATATGGTGGTGATTCCGGTAATGTTATCAAGAAAAAACTTAATGAACAATTGGACATTAAGGGCGGCGTAACAAACGAAGATGATTTGACTGAAAACAATATTGGTGTTATCAGCAAAAATAATATCCTCAATGTTCGTTTGGCAAAAGACCTTAAAGACTTGAACTCCATTACTTTCAACAATGGTGCTAATGGTGCAAACGGTAAAACCGTTGTAAACGGCGAAGGCATGACTATTAATGATGCAGCAGGTAATCCGTTGACAGCTGTTACAAAAGACGGCGTGAAGATTACTGATGGTCCATCCATGACGAAAGACGGCATCGATGCAGCTGGTAATAAAATTACAAACGTTCAAGACGGTAATGTTGCAAAAGATAGCAAAGACGCTGTAAACGGTGGTCAATTGCATGACGCTGTTGAAAATCTTAAATCCAAAGGCTTTGGTCTTGAAGCAGAAGACGGTAACTCCGTGAAGAAACCTCTTGGTGAAACTGTTAAAGTTAAAGGTGATGACACGAATATCAAAACATCCGTAGACGACGGCGCTGTTAAGGTAGAATTGAAAAAAGACATTACTGTAGACACTGTAACAGCTAATACTGTAACAACAGGCGATACTAAGATGGATACAAATGGTGTTACTATCAAGGACGGCGCTAATGAAGCGACTAAGTTGACGAAAGACGGCTTGCAAATCAATGATGGCGGTAACAAAGCTGTTACTATCAACAAAGATGGCTTAACAATCGAAAACGGTCCTAAGGTAACAAAAGACGGTATCGATGCGGCTGATAAGAAGATCACTAATGTGGCTGATGGTACTATTGGCGCTGGTAGCAAGGATGCTGTAAACGGCGGTCAATTGCATACAGCTATTGAAGACATCAAATCCACAGGCTTCGGTCTTAAAGCGGAAGACGGTAACTCCGTGAAGAAACCTCTTGGCGAAACAATTGACCTAAAAGGTGACGGTAATATCAAAACTTCTGTTGATAACGGCGCCATCAAGATGGCCTTGAACGATAAGGTTACTCTTGGTCAGGACCCTGCAAAACAAGTTAAGATTGACGGTTCCGAAGGTACTGTTACAGCCGGCAATGGCGACAAAGAAGTTAAGTTGGATGGCGCTGCAGGTACGATTACAGCCGGTAAAGGTGATAATCAAGTTAAAATCGACGGCAACAACGGTTCTGTAACGGCAAATACTGTGAAAGCTGGCGATGTAGTTGTAGGTAAGCAAACTTCTGACGGTAAAGAAGGCAACTTCGTAACAGGTTTGGATAACAAAACTTGGGATCCTGAAAACCCTGTAGCAGTTCCTGGTCGTGCGGCGACAGAAGATCAATTGAAAGCTGTTAATGACGACTTCAATAATAAAGCAAGAACAGGCCGTGTATTCCAAGGTGACCAACCTGGCGATAGCGGTAAAGTGGTTCGTGGATTGGGAGATACTATGAACCTTACTGGTGGTGCTGATGTGAACCGTTTGGCAGATAATAATATCGGTGTTGTGAAAAACGCTGCTGGTGATGGCTATAACATCAAGTTGGCTAAAGACTTGAAAGGTCTTGAGTCCGTAACGACTACGGATGCTGCTGGTAATACAACTGTTATGAACGGTGGCGGTATGACAATTACACCTGCTCAAGGTAATGTTGTAAGTCTTACTAAAGACGGCCTTAATAACGGCGGTAATAGAATTACTAATGTAGGCCCTGGTGTAGATGGTACTGATGCGGTTAACGTAAATCAATTGAGCAGTGCTATGCGTAGCGTGGATGGTAAAATCGCTGATGTAGGTGCTACTAGTGCGGCTATTTCCGGCCTCAAACCATTACAATATGATCCATTGGAACCAACTCAAGTATTGGCTGCTGTAGGTCATTATAAAGGCAGCACCGCTGCAGCTGTAGGCGTGGCGCACTATACTAATGAATCTACAATGTTCCATATGGGCGTATCTCTTGGCGGTCATGACAACATGATTAATGCGGGCGTATCCTACAAATTCGGTACTTCCGATGCGAAGAAAGCGGTTCCTGCACGTTATAAGGCCGGCCCTATCAGCTCCGCGTATGTATTGCAGGATGAAGTGACTGCATTGAAAGCTGAAAATGAACGTATGAAACAACATGATCTAGAGTTAACTGCTAAATACGATCAAGTACAACGCGATAATGAAGAAATGAAAGCTCAAATCGCATTGTTGATGCAACAAGCAGGTCTTACAAAATAATCGAATCTGAATATTCGAGTTCTTAACCACTCATGTAAGGATTGTGAAAGCCGCCCTTTCCGGGGCGGCTCATCATAAGGAGGGAGTATGAAATTCAAAACATTTATGCCTGTATTGGCACTTGCTTGTGTGTGTGCGGTAGGCCAAGCGGATGCGGCTCAAGATCGATTGATGATGCCGGAACAACCAGCTGAACCAT
>ENA-OWLX01000590-OWLX01000590.1-metagenome-genome-assembly--contig:-NODE-590-length-13399-cov-3.965378_pt1 | contig 13399 bp, 16 predicted proteins | sample MGYA00245351_ERZ651106 | MGnify/ENA primary metagenome ERZ651106 (study PRJEB26857, sample SAMEA4031768) | metagenome | biome: human; feature: oral; material: saliva | place: Philippines | collected 2014... | reverse complement strand
TGTTTAATATAGGTTATACCTACTGACCCAATCTAGCAGTTTTAGAAACTGCTTTTTTGATTGGAACTAGGAATTCACTTGAGGAAAACTCTACATCTCTTGTTCTGGAATCCCTCGTTCTGAAAGCAAAAATCTGATACAATGTAGGTATGACAGCAGAAGAGCGCAAAATCGCAGTCGATCAGGCAATTGCCAATCAACGTCTCGAAGGAGGCGAGGTTTCTGCTGAAACTCGCAAGGTAATGGACGATTATGTGGCTGGCAAAATGTCCGCCAAAGAAGCAGCCGAGCAGGTTTATGCTCGCTACGGAGTGTAATCGTGGCCGATGAGTTCATCGACCCATATCTAGACTTAGGGACTGGTATTCTTCGCAATTTTGTCGGTGCTAATACCCAGAAAAACTAAGAAAAGCAGAAACTGATGTTGCTGGAATGGCCGAACCCACTCTTGGCGATATTCCTCGCAGCAATAGATATAATGGAAACGACTCTACTTATATCTCGGAAAAATCTAGGTTATAATGAAAGTAATGAACGAAGAAAACCAAAATTTTGTCGATTATGTTTCGCAGATTGACGAAACTCAATTAGCCACCGATTACACTTCAAAGCTCAGTGGTAATGAAGTAATCTATGATTCGGATTACGATGATTCTACTTTCGGATCAGATTCTATCGAGTCTGTCGCGGTCTACCCCAATGAATCCGCTGCCGCCTATAATCTCAATGAATGTAATCTCAACAGTTGTGACCTCGACGATGGTGAACTCACTTGTGGCGACGACTTTGTCGATAACGGCGACACTATTCAAGGTGGACCCTGTCAGGATCTCATAGAATATTTTAGCGACAAGCCCTATCTAGATTAATGTGGTTTTTGATTAAGTCTTAATAAGTTTATTTTTTAAACCCCAGACAATCTCCCCTTATTTAGCTCGCCACATTTTTTATCTCATACTAGCCAGAAAAAGTAACCTCATCAGAGGCTATTTTCTTATTTGTTGCGTTTGCGCTTTTCGCTGTGCTTGTGATTGTTATTACGATTCAATTTAGAAATCACAATCTTTTTCTTTTTAATTGCCATATTTTCTCCATGCAGAATTAGTAAGATATTTTAAATATTATAGCATATCTTCGCATCCTCGCAAGAAAAAAGAGACGCGAAGCGGCGTCCCTTTTTGACAAATTTTTCGGAACTTGAATTAATCAGATCATTTTTTAACTAAATTTAGAACTTGAGTTGCTCAGATTCTTTTGCCTAAATTTAGAACTTGAGTTGCTCAGATTATTTTGCTTAAGTTTAGAACTTGAATTAATCAGATTGTTTTCTTTAGATTTTGCGTAATTTTAAAAATTAATGGCAAGTCACTTTGTCGTCCGATACTTGCGGAAATCTCAGAAACCAGATCGTTGATAACCAGAAGCGCACCCATCGTGTCCGCATGTTTCAAGGTTTCATCGATCGCATCTTTGATGCTAGTGATAATCCAAACCATCTTGGTATCAAACGTAAACACACGCTCCGTATCCACCAGGCTCGACATCTTCATTTGCGCTTTGCGTGTGAGAAATTGCTCCTGGTAATAATCTTTCAGATTGCGAATTTTGCTCCGCTGTTCATTAATTTTCGGCTGCGCCACATAAGTATCACATGTCTTCACCGGTGGCATCTTCGATTCGTTAATAATTACGTTCCAATGCCCGCCCAGTTCAATCGAAAACGGCGACGTGCTGAGAATTTTCGATTCCGTCGGTCGATACTTAATATTTATCTTCTGGAAATCGTTAAAATGATTCACTAATTCCGAAAAAGCCGTATAAGCCTGGGCTAGGGAATTAATACTTACATCAATCCACTCTCGCTCGGTCTCTTCGTTAATCGTTTCACCTTCACGCTGTGCCAACTTGGAAGAATAAACCAGTACCGCATTATGAATTAACTCAATATTCAGCGCCTTCGCCAAAAACCGATCGTAATCTAGAAACAATTTCACAGAAGCAGTCAAATCTTCACCGATTAAGATCCAATAATTTAAAAAATGATCCGGTCGAATCACTTGGCGAATGAAATTGATTGAATCCTTCACTTTTCCAAGACTCTGTTTTAATCGCGGCACCGTATAATAAATCACCTGCATGCAGCCACTTAATTCCTCGTAAGCTTTTTGCTCATCCGGTTCGTAAACGTCTTTCATGTGCAGCGCAGAATGATAATTATCGTCCAGCGTCCTCAATTTTTGATACAAGCCGTCCGTGTAATAGAGAAAAGCTTGCATCTGATTCACCATTTCTTTTTCGTGATCAATCAGTTTGTTTAGGTCGGCATTAAAATCCACCAGGTCAGCATCTTTCTTTTTCATGTTCCCCTCCTTAGAAAAAATGTCAATTTTAAGTTACTCTTGTCAAACAAGACAAATATATTATAACTGATTATCCACCCCTTGTCTAATCTGTTAATCTGCCTAAAATTCTGAACTTGCTTATGTTATAATTAAGCAAATGAATGAAGCACAAATCCAGGCAGCCAGGCGTGAAAATGAGGAAGAGGCCACCTCTCGCCGTTCGCTGACCCTTAATATCCCATACCTCGATATGCGCCCACTCGAAGAGCGTCTACCTCTGGTGTTCGGCCTAATTGATATTGCTAAAATGCATAGTGACTACGTTCTGCCTTTGCAAAAAGGTGGCGCCGGGGAACCCTATCAATTCCTCGTTACCTCTCAAACTCCACGTAGCACGATTAAGGATCTCACTGATCGTTTCAACGTCAATGGCGACGGCGTCGATTTCTTCTTGATTTCGAACAGTGGCTATCAGGCCATGATGTTGCGCTACGATCCGCCGAAAGAAGTGCATTACGACGATATTAAAATTGCCAGCGAAGGCGACTCGGAGACTATCGCTTCGGTTTCTCGAACCTTGAATTCCGTCGGTACTGATAAGGTCTTCGATTTCTTACTTGATCAGGCAGACAAACTCGGGGCTTCCGATATTCACATCGAAAATCTGCGCGACAATATCCGCATCCGTATGCGTGTCGACGGAATTTTGCACCCAGTGGCCAATATCGAACGTGACCGTTATCGTGTCTTCATGGGGGAACTGGGTTCGCGTGCGGGGGTTTCTTCCGCGGCTACCACTCCGCAATCTGGCCACATGCAAAAAGATATTTTCCGTGACGGCTCTTCGCACCTTCTAAACATTCGTGTTGAAACTGTGCCAACTATGTATGGTCAGGACGCCGTGCTTCGTCTCTTCAACTTCGATGAATCTCTGCTCAATCTCGATCTCTTGGGTCTTTCCGAATCTGAGCTTGCCGCCATTCATGACGTGGTTTCGCATCCCCGCGGTCTCGTCCTCATGGTCGGTCCGACTGGTTCGGGTAAGTCCACCACGCTTTATTCCATGTTAAATGCCCTAAATAGCACCGATCGCAAAATTATTACTCTCGAGGATCCGATCGAATATGGTATTTCTGGCGTTTCGCAAATCCCAGTCAATACTACCCAGGGCGGTTCTTTCGCTGATGGCCTCCGTAGTATTCTGCGTCTCGACCCAGATGTCGTGATGGTGGGTGAGATTCGCGATGCCGATACTGCGAAGACGGCGATTCAGGCTTCGATCACCGGTCACTTGGTGCTGAGTTCCTTCCATGCCAATTCCACGGCCGCCGCTTTTTCCCGTATGATCGACCTCATCGGTACTAATCCGATTTTCTCCAGCTCTATCCGTATGGTAATGGCGCAGCGTCTGGTGCGTGTGCTTTCCGAAAACAAGAAATCTTATCAGCCAGATGAAGCTACTCGTAAGTACGTCTTGAATGTTCTCTCGAATCTCTCGGACGAAGTGATTAATGAACAACTCGGCTTCACTTTTGATCCAAATAACTTCACACTTTATCAAGCGGTGCCTACTGGTATCGAAGATCCGTTCGGTTACAGTGGCCGTAAGGTGATTATGGAACAATTAATCGTCACTGAAGAGGTGCAAAAATTCATTCGCGGTGATGTCGAGGACATTAACACCGACCTCATCGAAAAAACCGCCCAAAAAGCCGGTCTTATCACTCTTGAACAAAAAGGTATTTTCGCCTGTCTTCGTGGAGAAACCACTCTCGATGAAGTCTCGCGTGTAATTTAAGGAAAACTATGTCAGAAGAACCAAAATTCAATCCCCAAGAAGCAGAATCTCAGAATCTGTCCTCGTCTAACCATACCTCCACCGACGATATTTTCTCTCGTCCATTTGTGCCGGATACTCCCGAGGAAGCGCCTGCTCCTGAAAGTGATTTCGTTGAGCCGACCGCCCCTTACGGTACGCCACCGGAGTTGCTCGAAAGCATCGATAATTCCAGTGAACTTCGTGAAAAGAAAAAAAATAATGCCGAACCGATTGCTCTGGTTGCTTCGATTTTGGCCGTCTTTTTCGCTGGTCTTTCGCTCTATGCTTTTATCGCCATGGGTGCCAGTAATGCCAAAAATTCCAAACTTATCACTAATTTTCAAAACGACTTGAAGCATAGCGACGAAATTATCGCTCAGTATGAATCTGCCACCAAGACTAAGGTAGTAAGTTCCGACTCTAAGTCCGATGGCTCGGACACTGGTGATAAAAACGAGAAAAACCCCTCCGATCGTAAGCCACAAATCGTCAAGTGGAATGATTTGAATATTAATTTCAATCAACTTGTCACCACTGTAGGCGATAATTACACCATTACTGGCGGCCGTATTGTTACTAATTCCGACGGCACCAAGGTTTACGCCAAACTTAGTCGTGTGAAAACTGAAAATAACCCAAACGATCCAAACCCTCTTAACCCGAATCGTACCATTTATTCTGGTGCGGTCTCTACGGATATTTACGAGCGCGACCTGCCGGGTGGTTCTTGGAAATATGTCGCACCTTTCGCCACCGAGTCGAAAGAAAAGTGTGATAATTTGCCAAAAAATCTCCAAGATGCTATTTTCACCTTAGACACTTACGAGCCGACCGATGCTACTAAGTACCAGTGTCAGCTCTGACCTCTTCCATTTTCTCTAAAACTATGTTAAAATAAACCAAGTTTCTAAATAATAAAGGTAAAATATGAGTTTTCAAATCTTGAAAAATATTGCTGACGCTCAGAAAAAGAAAGCTGTTGTCGATGTTCGTTCTGGTGATACTGTGAAAGTTACCCAGAAAATCAAAGAAGGCGACAAGTTCCGTTTTCAGGTTTTCGAAGGTGTTGTAATCCGTGTTGATCGCAAAGAATCTCACACTGCTCGTATCGTTGTGCGCAAAATCGCCTCTGGTATCGGTGTTGAAAAATCTTTCCTTCTTCACAGCCCATTGGTAGAAAAAATCGAAGTAGTCAAGCGTGCTAAGGTTCGCCGCAACTACCTCTCTTACCTCCGCCACCGCTCAGGTAAGTCTGCTCGTCTCGTCGCTCGCGACTTTGACCGTGCCGCTGTCAACACTTTGAAAGAAGAAAAAGTTGAAGCTGCTGAAGCTGTCGCTGAAACCGCCGAAGCCGCTGAAGCTTAATTAAAAAGACAATCCCGCAAGGGATTGTTTTTTTGTCTCTCGAATTACCGATTATTCGTCAAGCTCGAACCACTCTTCCAGCTTAAAGTCCTTTCCGACTGCCGCCACCGCCAAAATCGGTGTAAAGTCGGCATATTCCGGATGTGTCGCTAGGAATCCTGCTACCGCCAGATGCATTTTTTGCTGTTTTTTCTTATCAATAAAATCTAACCCCGCACCGAAATCACTACCTCCCCGGTATTTTACCTCTGTGAAGTAAAGTGCTTTATCCTTCTTGGAAATAATATCTACCTCAAATAATTTTGTTTTATAATTTCTCGCGACAATTTCATGACCAGATGTCTCTAGGTAATCCACTACGACTTGTTCGCCCCGATCACCCAGCTGCTTGCTAGTAATCTTGTTTGTGATCATCTGCCCACCCTGGTCGCCCAGTTGTTTGGTGGTAATTTTATTTTCGGCAATTTCTCGCACCGGGCGAAAACTACGGCGATGTTCTGGGGTGAGACCGAATTCCTCCATGGCTTTTTGGTGCGCCGCCGTGCCATAGCCGACGTGCTTGCCGAAGCCATATCCTGGATAAACTGCGTCTAATTCCGCCATATATTTATCTCGTTCCACTTTCGCGAGAATACTGGCGGCCGAAATTTCCTTGACTAGAAAATCGCCTTTCTTTAAAGTCGAGACATATTTTTCCAGCTTGGTTCCCATCAAAAAATTCATCGTACCATCGATAATAATTTCGGAAAAGGGAACATTAGTCTTTTGAATTTGCTCCACCGCTCTTCTGGTTGCTAGCCTCAAGGCCTCGCTTAGCCCCACCTCATCTATCTCCGCACTACCCACCCAGCCGGTCGCCGCCGCCAAGGCCTTTTCTTTAATCAGTACGTATAGTTCTTCACGACGCTTAGCAGATAATTTCTTCGAATCGGTTAATTTTTTAATCCACTCTGCATTCTCGGAATTTTGCCAATCACCCAAAATACAGGCGCCAATCACTAATGGCCCCGCATATGGCCCGCGCCCCACTTCGTCAATTCCTAAAATCATGGCTTAGCTCCAGATATATTTTTTGCATTCTTGAAATCTCCGAACCTCTTTGGCAGCTGTTTTTATTTTTACTTCCAAATTGACTCTAGAGATTACTTGCTGACATTGAAACGAAATTCTACAATATCGCCGTCTTCCATCACGTAAGTCTTACCTACGGTGGCTAGCTTTCCAGCAGCTTTCACCGCCTGTTCACTGCCCAGTGCTACTAGGTCGTCATATTTCATTACGCTGGCTGCGATGAATCCTCTCTGAAAATCGGTATGAATCGTGCCGGCCGCCTCTGGTGCAGTGGCACCCTTTTTGATAGTCCAAGCTCGCACTTCTTTCTTGCCGGCCGTCAGGAAAGATTGCAAGCCTAAAGTATCGTAAGCGGCAATGATTAATTCCGACAGGGCATCATGGTCCACGCCGTAACTACTGAGAAAATCCTTCTTTTCTTCTAAAGTCATCCCCCCCATTTCTTCTTCGAGTTTTGCGTTTACGAAAACTGCCTGATTTGGCGCCACCAAGGCGCGCATCTCATTTTTTAGTTCTTCGTTCGTTAATTCACTTTCGTCGACATTGAACATATAAATCACTGGTTTTTCGGTAAGGTATGGAATTTTTTCTTCCTGTTCCTTATTTTTCTTGCGCTTCGCTTCCACTTTTTCGCGAGTTTCGAGATCGGCTAATTCTAGTTCAGTTTGAATAATTTCAATATCTTGTTTCGGATTCACTTCTGCAGCCGTGTTCGAATCTTTCGAGACATGTAAAATATCGTCGTTTTTAAACACGCGTACCACGTGGCAGATAATCTGGCATTCGCGGATGTGAGCGAGGAATTTATTGCCCAGACCTTCACCTTTCGAGGCGCCCTCGACAAGCCCTGCAATATCGACAAATTCTACAGTGGCCGGAATCACTTTTTCGGTTTCGTACATTTTGGCTAAAACATCGAGACGCGAATCTGGCACCGGCACGATTCCGACGTTTGGCTCAATCGTGGCAAAAGGATAATTCGCCGCCAAAGCGTGCGCATTAGTTAAGGCATTAAAAAGCGTTGATTTTCCTACATTCGGTAGCCCCACAATTCCAATCTTCAAATTCAAAATCAATACTCCTTAAATTTATAGTTTCTTCTCTGTTAATTATAGCATGTAATAAAAATTAAAATAACGTAATCTAAAGTTGACAATTAATAGCTATTGGTGTAACATAAAAACATATTCGGGAATACCCGCCATCCCCTCATCTTTTATGGTTGAGGGCATATTTTTTACCGGTATAATTGTAGAAAAGCTTTCTTGACTATAGATAAATCAGATAGTGGTATTTGACCTATCTTAGAATGAAGCCTTGATACACTCATTACTCTTGCTTGACACAAAGCTGCATATTCATCTTTTGATAGGAAATTAAATTTAGCGTACCAGGATCCGCTTTTAATTTGTGAGGTTAATGGAATACCCATGAAGCCAAATTTACTAAGTTTACGCATTATTAAGACTGGTCGCGTAAAACGAACACTCTTCCCATTAATTTCTACTCCAACATTCTCTCCAAAACTACACCACCAGATTTCACCTTCCGTTATTCTAGGTATCTTATTGTTGAAATGCAGTTTCTTTTTAAGACCAATCCATTCATCGAATAGTTTGTCTTTCATAATTAGTATTATAACACTAATCAGTAACAGAAGTTACCTTGTTTCGTTTTTCAGAATCTCTAAAAACTCCTCATTCATCGCTGCCGCATGAAAACCAGGTTCGCTCTTCACTACTGCCCCGGCTTGTTTGGCTAAGAATAATCCCGGTTCAAAGTCCCAGGGGTTTTCTGCTCGAAAGCTCACTCCGTGCATCCTCCCAGTCGCCAGAAACGCGAAAGCCACACAGGCTGCACCAAATACCCGATGAGTCGAACCGTATTTTTGCATTTTGGTCGCCGCCTCGATTACGTCTCCGCCGATCACCGCATAAAATGCATTCAGGACCGGCACTTCGCGCACCGAAATTTTCTCTCCATTCAGATAGACTCCGCTTTTATCAGCAAAATAAAATTCCTTCAGCGCCGGCAAATCAATCACGCTTGCAATAGTCTCCCCGTTTTTCCGACAAGCCACCTGAATTCCCCAAAGTGGCAAACCGTTCGCAAAATTTTTCGTCCCATCAATCGGATCAATAATAAAGCAATTATCAGAGAGCTTAGTATCCGGATTAAATTCTTCACTAATAATTGCAAAATCTGGATATTCCGCGTGGATTTTTTCAATCAAAAATCTCTCCACCAGATAATCTGCATCCGTCACCAAATCCCCCTCGGACCCCTTGGCGTAAACTGCAAAATCTCGTGACAATAATTCTTCGGCTTCGCGTACAATGCGCTGTATGAATTCGCCTTCCATAGTTATTATTATAGCATTCTGCTATTATATAACCATGAACACTATCGATCCGGCCGTGCTTTCCAAATCTCAGCAGCAAATTCCTCATGTCGATCCGGCCGTGCTTTCCGATTTTCAGCGTCAAATCTTTCAACTCGAACGTGAAAATACCCCAGAGCTAATCCATTTTGAAAAAGGAACTGTGCCGATTCTACTTTCTGCTCCGCATACCGTAAATTTTCTTAAAGAAGACGGCAATTTTAAAATGCGCGAAGGCTACACTAAGGCCATTGTGAAATATCTTGCACAAAAAACCGGCGCCTTTCTCATGATCAAAGAAAATTCTGATGGTATTGATCCGAATAAACTAGAAATGGAGAATTACAAGCATCAGCTTCTCGAAGTAATAAATAAATATCAAATTCAACTCGTTCTGGATATTCATGGCGCCGCCTCGCATCATGACTTTGCCATCGAAATTGGCTCGCTTGATGGTGTAAGTGTAAGGCCTCAAACCATCGAATCCTTAAAAACCGCTTTAAAAAATCAGGGAATTGCGCCAGTCGCCGAAAACAATCCGTTTAAAGGCGGTGGCATTACCAAAACCGTCCATGGAAATACTAATATTGAAGTTTTGCAGCTCGAAATTAATCGTGATAATCGTGATATCACCCATCCCAAAAAGCTTTTCTACCTCTGTAAATCGCTCGAAAATTTTCTCAAAAGTTTTCCACAATAAAATTCAATTTAATTTCAGTAAAATCTATTGACGACTAAGCATTAGCATGATAAATTAATAGTAACTTGAAGGTCAATACAAGTAAAAAACAAAAAAACTGTTAATATTTAATAAAGGAAATATTATGACAAAATATGCAAAAATCATGGCAACTTTCGGCGTCTTAGCTGGACTCGGTGTCGCTTCACTCCCACTAGCAACCTTTGCTGCTAACAACTCTGAAACCACCGTTAAGGTTACTGTTCAAGAAGGTATCTCTATCGCTAACGATAACGCTACCGCTGATGCTGGTAACAAAACTCCAGGTGAAGCTGGTTCTGCCACTTCCAACCTTACCGCTGCTACTAACAACGCTGCTGGTCTTAAGATCACCGTTAAAGACAAAGATGAAGACACTTCTCTTCGCGCTGCTGGTATCACTGGTTCTGTCGCTGGTGTAGACTTCATCCCAACCGCTACTTCTGGTACTGGTTCTTGGAGCCTCAAGGGTGGTGATCTCGTAGCTGACACCGCTATGGTTAAAAATTCTGAAACCGCTCTTGTAGTTAAGAACACTACCGGTCCTTCAACTGAAGCTGTTGCTATGACCTACCGCATCGAACCAGGTGCAGCACAACGCCAAGGTACCTACGAAGACGTTATCGTTTACACTGTTACCAAGAACTAATTTCCTGTATTGACTGATGAATCAGCTCCTGAAAAGGAGCTGATTTTTATTTGACATTCTGGTAATGCTAAACTATACTAGATACAAATAAGTAGAGGAAAAAATATGAAACATATTGGGAAGGTAGTAGGCGTTCTTGGCGTCGCTTCTGCCTGTGGGTTAATGGCCTTGCCGCTTAGTACTTTGGCTATTGAGAAAAAGAATAGTCTCGACGTCAATGTCACCATCGCTTCTTTTCTTAATATCACGGCTGGTGCTAGCACGGTAGCAGATACGATTAATCCGGGTCAGGTTAAGAATCTCACTAATACCATTCGCGTGAAGACGAACAGTGTCACTGGCTACAATATTAATATTCGTGATAAGGATTCTAATACTAACCTTGTTCACGATACGACCACTACGAGTACTATTCCAGCGAAGAACGGAGCGCTCGACGGTTCTCAAGCTGGTTGGAATTACTCGGTTGGTACTATTACACATAAGGCTGTTACGGCCACTGATGCTTCGATTTTTAAGAACCTGAATACTGCCAAGCAGGTCATCGACGAAACTACTACTATTAATTATCACGTTGCTGCTACTGGATCTGACATTCCAGGTAATTACCAAGATGTAGTAGTTCTCACCGTTTCAGAAAATCCGGGCACATAAGCTAATTTTTCATTGAATTACGCTTTTGCTCGTGTATAATAAATAGCATATAACTAGGAGGTAAATGAAAAAACTTAAAGGTCTAATTTTCGGTATGGCAGTTGCCTTGCCGCTCTTCTTCGGCATCGTCCGCCCAGTCCACGCAGATAATGGTAGCGAACGTCTAACCAATCACATGCAGGTTTCTCCTGCTTCTCAACAACTCGGGACGTTAAAGCCAGGCGAAACCAAGCAAGGCTCATTCCGTGTTCAGAATATCGGCACTAACGCCTTTGACTTCAAGGTCTATGCTGCACCATATTCCGTTAGCAACGAAAACTACGACCCAACTTTCGATGCATCATCTGACTACACCAAGATTTCTAACTGGTTTACTTTTAATACTACCACTGGCCATCTCGATCCAAATTCGGAAACTACCATCGAATACACCGTGAAGGTTCCACAAAATGCTCCAGGTGGTGGCCAATATGCCTCTATTATGGTGGAGAACGCCTCTAGTGAAAATTCATCTAATACCATTCGCGAAGTCACCCGTATCGGTATGTTGATCTACTCTCATATTGATGGCAAGATTAACCACTGTACTAAGATTTTGGAAAATAATCTTCCATTTATCCTCTTCAACCCACCAATTTCCGGCACCTCTCGCGTCGAAAACTGTGGTAACACCGATGAGGATGTCAAGTACGTTCTCCGTGTCTTCCCATTCTTCTCTAAGGAAGAGGTCTATACTAACGAAGAAAACCCTACTTACCGCACCACTCTCCCTAATACTAAGCGCCTCAGCAAGGAAACTTGGGAAAAATCTCCAGGTATCGGTATCTTCTGGGTCGAGCAAGACATTACCTTTGGTAGCGCCCACAATACTTCCCGTAAGCTCGTGATTCTTTGTCCTATCTGGCTTATCGTCTTACTCGTTCTCTTTATCCTCTCTGTTATCTTCTGGCTCGTTTCGAAGAAATACGAGAACAAAAAATCTAATACCAAGTCCGCACCTCGCGTCGAATCTGATTTCTAAAGGAGTATTTGATGAAAAATAATTTTAAACGTGTCTTGACTCTAGCCCTCTTTGGGCTAGGTCTCTCCGGCTTCTTCGGTTTAGCAAAAACCTCTGCTACTTATGCCGACGAAAAACCAGCTGAAAAACCAAAAGTTCAAATCCAAATCTCTCCAGTGAAGAACACCGTCTATCTCAAAGGTGGCGATGTTTCCGACTTCACCTTCAATGTTTCTAATATCGGTACCGATCCCTTTGATTTTAAAGTTTATGCTACTCCATATTCCGTCTCCAATGAAAAATATGAACTAAACTTCTCGAAAGAAAGTTCCCGCACTCAAATTACTCGCTGGACTACTTTTGAAGATGCTTCCGGAAATTACGTATCTGACGTCACCTACTCGGTTCAGCCAAACGAAACCAAGGTTGTGAAATATCGTGTCACCGTCCCTCAAGATGTCCCAGCTGGCGGTCAATACGCCGTCATCTTCGCTGAAGCTATCCCAAAGGACGACTTAAATTCTACTGGTATTAAAACGGTTTCTCGCGTTGGCTTGACTCTCTATGGTAAAACTGAGGGTGAAACCAGGGAAGAAGCCAAAATTACCAAATACCATCTCGATGGTTTCCGTGTTTCCGGTAATATTCGTACCTCTGCTACTGTCGAAAATACTGGTAATACCGATTTTCGTGCCACCGTCAGCATGAAGGTTGAAAAGCTCTTCGGCGGTTCAATTTTTGAAGACACTAAGGGCTTCGATGTCTTGCCAGATACTACCCGTGATGTTGATCTCGAATGGAAAGATAGTCCAGCCTTCGGTATTTATCGCATTACTTCCACTATCTCGGCTGGTGGTAAAGAAGAAAAATCTACCAAGATTGTCTTAATCGTACCTATCTTTGTTCTAATTATTCTGTTTATGCTATTGACAACGGCTGTGGTATGGTTTATTATCGTACTTAGAAAGCGTCGTGCTCAGAAGTCTAAGTTGATTATTTAGACGTAAGCACCATAAAAATAAAAATAATAAAGGCGAAAAATGAATAAAAAATCAATCATCGGCGCATTAGGAATAGCAGGCTTGACCCTACTCGGCGGCCTGGCGCTCACTAATCAAACTTACGCCCAGGAAGCTACTTCTTCGGAAGTAACCGTCCAGGTCACCGTTCTTCCAAACGGTCAATCAGTTGCTATCAAGTCTCCTACCTCAGATAGCAAGGTGCTTGAAAATCAAGTACCACTCAATATTGATTTCACCAAGTCAAAAACTATTGAATACGAAGTCAAACTTACCGACAAAGACGGTACTACCACCACTATCGCTAACGAAACTGTTAATGTAAGTAATGCTGGTGCAGCTAATAGCGGTTCGAAGACAATTCCTCTCGATATGCAACAGC
>ENA-OWLX01000586-OWLX01000586.1-metagenome-genome-assembly--contig:-NODE-586-length-13466-cov-6.013795_pt1 | contig 13466 bp, 14 predicted proteins | sample MGYA00245351_ERZ651106 | MGnify/ENA primary metagenome ERZ651106 (study PRJEB26857, sample SAMEA4031768) | metagenome | biome: human; feature: oral; material: saliva | place: Philippines | collected 2014... | reverse complement strand
ATCCATCTATAGCCCCCTGTGCCATAATTGCGGTTGCTGCTCCACCGGCTCCTAATAACACTAAGGTCTTATCTTGAATAGAAATATTCTTTTCTTTTAAACCATATTCCCAACCTAATCCATCTGTTGATGTTCCTTTTAAATATCCTTGATCATTAATTACTGTATTCACTGAATCTGATAATTGAGAAACTAAAGAGATCTCATCCAGATAAGGAATAATCCTTTTCTTATAAGGCATAGATACATTCCATCCTCTAGCCTTTATAGCTTTAAGTCCTTCTATTGCTTCTTTTAATGTTTCTGTTTCAAAAGCTAAATATACATAATCTAAATTTAAATATTCAAAACAGGCATTATGCATCATTGGTGATAATGAATGTCTGATAGGATCAGCAATAATCCCGATAAGCTGTGTATATCCGGTGATTTTCATATATTTCCTTCTTTCTTAAGATAATGATTTCTTAAATAATAATAAAGACCAATCATAAAGACTGATATTAAAGCTATTCCGGATACTAAAAGACCTCCTAATAATGCAAAGAATGATTCAGGAAAAATATTAATAACCGGATCAATAGAGGGATCCATAATCCAATAGCTATTTCTAAATAATATCTGATGCATTAGAGTAAATACCTGATTAAAATCAATAAGACAGGCTATTCCGATGATTATCATCATACTTAATATAAATGTTCCTGTGAGTCTCAGAAAATGAAAATGATGCTCTTTTATACATGAAATAATAAAAGGTACTATGATAAATGGTGAAATAATTAAATAGATTTCCAGGATATCAAAGATATTCTTAACATCTTGAAAATGTCTCAAAGCATTTTGTGATAAGACAAAATCAGGGACTATCATCTCTCCCCTATAGAAAAAAGATAAATAATGAACGATAGAATGAAAATTCTTAGCAATTGTCTGTTTATCTAATGTAACCAGATTTAATATTCCTGAAGATTCTATCTGCATATCATAGAATATAGGAATAAAGGTAACTACCATAATCATACAATCAATCACAAAGAATCCCAGTAAAAAAGAAAGAATAATATCTTTTTTTCTACTTAATGAAAGATATAATCTCATCTCTTATTCCTCATAAAGAAAATCTTCTCCCTTTTGTACTTCATGCCTTATTAAATCAGGAAAGTCCTGCTGCCTCAAGCATTCGTATATTCCAATTGCGACAGTATTAGATAAGTTTAATGACCTGGAATCAGCATACATAGGAATACGCACACATTCATCTAAATGATCTTTTAGAATATTATGGGGTATCCCGTCATGTTCATGACCAAACAACAAATAATGATCTCCTCTATCAGTATAGGATTCCTCACTATATGTTCGTTTGGAATAACGTGTATAGAAATGAAAATATCCTTTATTCTTAGAGATAAAATCTTCCCAGTTTTCATAAATAGTCATATTTAAATTTTTAATATAATCTAACCCGGCTCTTTTCATATGCTTATCATCTAAAGAAAAACCCATCGGCTTAATAATATGTAAAGATGTATTGGTAGCAACACATGTTCTCATAATATTGCCTGTATTCTGCGGAATAGCCGGATGTACTAATACAATATGGTTCATTACTTCTTCTCCTGTAATATCTTATAGAGCTTCTTTAAAGCCTTTGCTCGATGAGAATACCGGTTCTTTTCTTCCATTGTCATAGAAGCAGATGTCTTATTTAATAATGGAAAATAGAAGATAGGATCATAGCCAAAACCATTTGTTCCTTCTATTTTTTCATTAATATATCCTTCAAAGGTTTCTTCTATTAAAATAGGCTCTTCATTAGGAATCGCTAGTGCCATCGCACAGATAAATCTTGCTGATCTCTGTTCTCCTTTAATATCATGCATTTTATCTATAATATATTGATTCTTAATATCATAACCGGTATGATGTCCTAAAAATCTGGCTGAATAGATACCGGGCTGTTTATTTAAAGCATCTATTTCCAGTCCTGAATCATCAGCTAATACAGGCTTATTGATAATATCCATAATTGTCTTTGCTTTAAGATAAGCATTCTCTTTAAATGTTGTTCCGGTTTCCTCTATTTCAATATCTTTACCTAAAGCTTCTTTCATTGAAATGACTCTAATACTTAAATCATCAAGCATAGCTTGTATTTCTTTTATTTTCCCTTTATTAGTACTTGCCAGTATAATCTCTTTCATAAATAACTCCTTATCTTTAGTATTTTAACATAAATAGATGAATTGAAAAGGGACAATATGATATAATTATTCTATGATTATACAAGATATAGAAAAGTTCATACCTTATAATGAACAAGAAGAAAAAGATAAAGAAGAAATATTAAGAAGATTAAAGAATAATGAAAAGCTGCTGACAAGAGACAATAAATCTGCCCATTTAACTGCATCAGCATGGGTCTTAAACCAAGATCATAATAAAGTATTGATGGCCTATCATAATCTTTATGATTCTTGGGCATGGCTTGGAGGACATGCTGATGGTGAAAGTGATTTATTAAAGGTCTGTATTAAAGAAGTAAAAGAAGAAAGTCATATCAAGGATATAAAAGTATTAACTCCGGATATCTTTTCTTTAGAAATATTAACAGTGGATGGTCATATTAAAAAAGGAGAATATGTATCAAGCCATCTTCATTTAAATGTAACTTATTTATTAGAAGCTAATGATCAGCAGACTCTTTCTATTAAAGAAGATGAAAACAGTAATATAGGATGGTTTTTATTAGATGATGCCTTAAAAGCATCATCTGAACCATGGTTTGTAGATAATATATATTCTAAGTTAAATGAGAAGGTGAAACTTTATGATCAAAAAATTAATCGTTAATGCTGATGACTTTGGATTATCTAAAGGATGTACTTTAGGAATTATTCTAGGCCATAAGGAAGGTATTATTACTTCTACGACTATTATGATGAATATGCCTGATGCAAAATGGAGCTGTCGGTTTTTAATGCCTGAATTAGGTGTCGGTATTCATCTTAATATAACTGCCGGATCCCCCTTAACTAATGGACAAAGCTTTTGTAACAGTCAGGGAGAATTTAAAAAAAGAAGTGATTATCACGGCCGTATTATCGTAGATAAAGAAGAACTTTACCGAGAATGGAAAGCACAAATAGAGCTTTATATTAAAACAACCGGACGAATGCCCGATCATTTAGATTCACATCATCATATTCACCTTATGGATGAATATCAGGATATTATTTTTAGACTCTCTGATGAATATAATCTTCCTTTTAGACAGGAAAAATGCCTAAATGATAAAGTCTATGCAAAATTTATAGCTTCTTTTAATGGTGATCATGCTGATATGAAAACATTTAAAGAAATCTGTGAACAAAACGATGAAACGATTGAACTTATGACTCACTCCGCTCTCATTGATCAAAGACTTCTTACTATTTCAAGCTATAATCTTCCTCGTGCTAAAGAACTTGATTTTCTTATGTCAAAAAAAGTTAAAAATTATCTTAAAAAAAATCATATTACACTCACAAATTATAGTTACCTGTATACTCCTGAATAAAGAAAGGTTGTGAAACTCATTTGATAAAACTAGCTATACTAATGCTGAAAGGAAATCAATAATGCTGGAACTTAAAAATATCTCAAAATCATATAATAATTACATCATTCTAAATAATATAAGTATATCAGTAAGAAAAAAAGAAATTATTGCGATTACCGGTCCTAGCGGATCAGGAAAATCCACCTTACTTAATATTATGGGACTTCTTGAAAGACCTGATACAGGTCATATTCTTTATAAGGGAATATTAATTAACCACAAAAGTCATCAATCATCTTTATTAATGCGACATACAATATCTTATCTCTTCCAAAACTTTGCATTAGTTGACTCGATGACTGTTTATGATAATCTGCTTATTGGCTTAAAATATACTCAATATAATAAGAAAGAAAAGAAAAAACTCATTGAAGAATCCCTATTAAAAGTAGGCTTACAGAATATGAGTAACAGAAAAATATATACATTATCCGGTGGAGAACAGCAAAGAACTGCTTTAGCACGTATTCTCTTAAAAGAGTCTCAAATCATTCTTTGTGATGAACCTACCGGTTCACTAGATCCCATAAACAGTCAGATGATTCTTCAGCTTCTCTTTCAGTGCAGACAACAGGGAAAAACCATAGTCATAGTTACTCATGATCCTAAAATTGCTTCCCAATGCGATCGTATTATAAATATTCATAAATAAAAAAGTCTTTTGCAAGCAACAATTGGAAAAGACTCTATTATTTTTATATATCTCTATTCTCTTTAAATTTAAAGAAACTTCCTTCCTTAATATAATAAAAGAACTTATTATTCTGATGACAGTTAATAAAATAGACTGTTATCTGTGTAATAACATAACCGGCTAATGCTGCACATAAGCCTGTCAGTATACCGCCTAAAACATCACTGGGATAATGAACCATCAAATAATTCCTGGACATTCCCATTAATAAAACATATATAAAGCCGATCCAGCTGATTTTCTTCTTAGTATAAATAAACAAACTGCTCATTGCTGCCATGGCGGCAGTTGTATGACCCGAAGGAAAAGAATATTCACCTATACTTACACTTCCGGCATACTTCCACCAGATAAGATAATCCGGATTTCCACTTTTAAAAGGTCTTATTCTGGCAACATTGCCTTTAATCAGATTAACAAAAATAGTTCCTAAAAGCATAGCTATAATCATACAGAATGCTGCTTTTCTTGTTTTCTTAAAAATCAAAAGAATTATCGCAAAGATTAATATAGGCAGTGCTTTTCTTGTTTCAGCACTATAAGAAATAATTCTAAAAAAAGTATTAAAAGTTCCTTGTGTCATTAAAGCAAACTGATGATAAAATGATAGGATCAGATGATCTATCATTTGTATAAATGTAAATATATTCATAATTCTCCTCTAGTCAAATAGTTCTGTGAATAATGTATACAGTTTTCCACAATCATAACTGGCAAATATTTCCGAGTCAATAGGCACAATTTTCTTATCAGGAAATTCTTTTTTTAAGCGATTTATCGCAAATGTCATTTGCGGAGCTACAAATACAGCATCATATAAATGAGCAATCATACCCATATCAGATAAGGCAGATGCCTCTACATAATAAGGAGCATGAGCCAGCCTTAAATACTTATTCATTTTAAGCTTAAAATAACTTGTCGTCATTCCACCGCTACAACATAATAATATCCTATGATAAAATAAGTTCTCTTCTCTTATTAATACTCTTAACATGGCTTGAAAAAAAGAAACAGCTAAGGAATAATGCTCAAAATCATAATATAAATAGAATAAGCCATCTCCATATCGATCATGAACACTCTCTTCTATTACATTATTTGTACTTATCTTTATTAAAGCAAGCTTTTCTTTGTAAGATAAATAAAGTGTATGATTCTTTTCTTTTATTCTCATCCCGGGAATATCTGATGCCTGATAAATCATCCATTTTTTAAATATTTCAATATTTCGCATATAACTATTATAACATTGATTTTAATTGTTTGAAATCTTCTTTAATAATATCTATTGAACTTTGCCAGAATGATTCAGAAGATAAATCTATATTAAGTGTTTGACAAACATCTTCTAAATCATTCTTTCCGGTCATAGCTAAAAAAGATTCATAAGTCTTAGAAAAAGAATGATCTTTTACATATAATGCGTATAGTCCTTTTGCCAGAAGTAATCCAAAAGCATAAGGATAATTATAAAATGAATAATCCGGATCATAATAATGTGGTTTCCATGTCCACATATAAGGATGAAAATACTGTGGATCTATACTATCACTATAAGCTTCTTTTTGAGATTCAAGCATAGTATCACATAATTCTTTCGCTGATAAGGGTCCTTTTTTTCTCTTTTCAAAAACTTTATATTCAAATAAGAAACGAGAATAAATATCTACAATAACCTGAGTCGCATCCATTAATGAATTCTCTAATATTGTAATAGCAGTCTCTCTAGATGCATCTTTAATAGCTTTTTTCGCAACTATTGTTTCACATAAAGTAGAAGCCGTTTCAGCAATAGGCATAGGATAGTGTGTATTTAAGATAGATTCATTTTTAAGACATTCACCATGAAATCCATGTCCTAATTCATGAGCTAACGTTATAATATCAGAAAAATGATTTCCATAATTCAATAAGAATCTGCTTTCTTTAATAGATATAATGTTCTCACAGAAAGCGCCTCCTGTCTTTCCTTCTCTTGGATAAACATCTATCCAGTGTTCATCTATTGCTTTCCTGGCAAAGTCTCCTAAATGGGTACTAAAAGAATAGAACCGCTTTAATACTTCCTGACATCCTTCCTGATAAGAATATTCTTTTGTATCATTCACTATAGGAGCATACATATCATACCATGGAAGACCATTTGAATATCCCAGAATATTTGCTTTAAGCTTTAAGAAATCTCTCAACACATTTAAATTCTTCCTAATAACCAAAAGTAATGTATCCAGTGTTTCTCTTTTTAATCTTGATTTTATACATGATTCCATAACAACATCCTGATAGCCTCTTAATTCTGATAAATAAAGAGTTTCTCCCTTAATACCATTAAGACATTGGGCAATACTATCCTCATAATCCTTATAAGCATTTATCTCGGCTTCATAGGCTTTCTTTCTAAGTAACGAATCATCACTATAAGCCATATTTAATACTTCAGTTAAAGGATATATCTGATCATCAATAGTTACCTTAATAGAAGCAATAATCTGATCTTTATATTGAGTCCAGGCATATGATCCTGTATTCCTCATATGAGCTATAATTGTTTCTTTATCTTCTGATAATACATATTTCATATTATTCTTTATCTCTTTTAAAATATAGAGATGTTCATTAATAAGAGGACTATTCATATAATCTAAATCCAAAGAAGAAATCCACTGATTGTTTAAAGTCTCCTGGGATACTAATTCAGCCATCATTATATTTAACTGATCATAATATTTCTTTGCGATAGAATTATTTGTATCAGCTGACATTGTCAGCATAATAAAGCAGGATAATCTTTCATATAACATATCTGCTTCTTTTTTATTAAGAATATATTTCTCTAATGCTTCTTCACTATCAGAAATTCTATATTGAGATAATGATTCATACATTTCTTTTAAATGATCCAGATCATTTAAAAAACTCTGATCAAAACCCTTATATAACTTATCTAAATTCCATCTATTCATAATTTCACCTCTCTATGACTATACCATAAAATAATATCTTATGATAATGTCTTTAATTTTCTTAAATTCAGTAAAAAATCACCACTTAGAATTATATTAATATATAAAATAATTAATTTGCATATAATGAATGAATATGTTATATTAGGAACACTGGTTCATGAGCCAAAACCCAGTATAAAAAACTCTTACGAAGAATTTTTGAGATGGCTCAGTCGTCTCTTTTTTTATTTGGCTCCAAAGATTTTTAAAGGAGAAAACAATGAAAAAATTAAACACAAAAATGATTGCTTTAAATGCAATTATAGCAGCAGTGTATGCTGCCCTTACCATTTTACTTGCCCCTATTTCATATGGCAGCATACAAATGCGAATATCAGAAATTATGATCTTTTTAGCATTCTATAATAAAGATTATATTCCCGGATTGGTATTAGGATGTCTAATCGCAAATATTCCATCCGGTTTAGGTGCATTTGATATAGTCTTTGGAACATTTGCGACATTACTTGCAGTAATCGCAATGTGGAAACTGGACAATAAATATTTAGCTGCTTTAGTTGGAGGATTAATCAATGGGGTTATTGTCGGATTAGAATTAAAGTTTGCTTTAGGTCTTCCATTTATTGCATCAGCAGCATCAGTCTTTGCAGGTGAATTTGCTGTATTAGTTATTGGTGCCATCATTTTTACATTTGTCCAAAAGAATGAAGCATTCATAAAATATATCAAATCATAATCTTTGACATCTCTCTTATCTTTATTACAATATTAATAAGGAGAAACATAAGATGAGTGTATTTGATCAATATACAAAACAAATAGAAGAAGGTATGAAAGAATATAAGAGTACTTCTCCGGCGGTATTAATTGATGTTAGAGAAGAAGATGAATACAGCGAAGGACATATTCCTAACAGTATGAACATTCCTTTATCTGTTATTGAAAATTCTATTGAACAAAGAATAGAAAATAAAAATATCCCTTTATTTCTTTATTGCTTTTCCGGTGCGAGAAGTGAGGAAGCCTGTATGATTTTAAAAAGAAAAGGATATTCTCATATAAAGAATATTGGCGGTATTCAGTTTTATCAGGAAACAGTCTCTAAATAGAGACTGTTTTTATCTATATAAAAGAGAAGCTTATAATGAGCTTCTCTTAAATTTTTCTTGTATAGTGTTTTAGCCACTGCTCCTCTTTTTTTGTTAGATGAGTATGAATCTTATCATAAACCATTTGATGATATTCATTAAGCCAGTTTTTTTCTTCTTCATTAAGTAATGAAATATCTACTCCATCTAAATCAATAGGAACATAGGTAATTGTTTCAAAGCCCATAAATTGCCCATATTCGTTCTTTTCTAAGTTGACACATAATAATTCATTTTCATGCCTAATACCATGACTTCCTGCAATATAAACGCCCGGTTCATCACTGGTAATCATGCCTGCCTCAAAAGCTATAGGTGTTCCACTAAGATTTCTAGGTCTGATACTTTGCGGTCCTTCATGGACATTTAAGAAATGTCCTATTCCATGACCTGTCCCATGCCTAAAATCCAATCCATAACGAGCTAACGGCATACGTGCCAATATATCTAATTGTGTTCCATTTGTACCATATAAGAATTCAGCATGCATTAAATTAAGAAAACCCTTTAATACTAAAGTAAAATCTCTTCGTTCTCTATCTGTCAAATCTCCCATTACAAACATTCTTGTAATATCGGTTGTTCCATCTAGATACTGACCGCCACTGTCAATTAATAAAAGTCCTTCCTTCTTTACAATCATATTTGTTTCTTCAGTACTATGATAATGAACAATAGCCCCATGATCCTTATAACCGCATATTGTCGCAAAAGAAGGCTGCATAAATAATTTCTGTTTCTTTCTAAAAGAAAGAAGTTTCTCCTGAATACTTAATTCAGTTTCATTCTCCGCTTCATTTTTAAGCCAGTACATAAATTTTGTGACTGCAACACCATCTTTAATATGAGCCTTCTTAGTATTCTTAATTTCAATATCATTTTTAATAGCTTTAAAGTACTGACTGGGATTATCACTATTTACTATTTTAGCCTCAATAGAGTCATATAATGCATAATTCATACGATTAAAGTCACATAATACCGTACCTCCTAATTTAGAGACATCATCATAAATAGAATCGTAATCTTTAATAGATACTTTAATCTTTTTAAATACCTCTATAAACTGCTCATCATATGTACCTTTCTGTAAATATAAAGAAGCCTTCTCTTGTCCAATAATCGCAAAAGATAATACTGTCGGACAATATGTAATATCACTTCCTCTGATATTAAATATCCACGCGATATCATCTAAACTGCTGACAATATGAAAATCACAATCATTAGAACTCATATATTCTCGAATATCTTCCAACTTCTCTAAAGTGCTTCTGCCATGATATTGAATATCATAAATCATAGCTTCTTCATGACTTTTTTCAGGTCTATCTTTCCAAATATATGAAAAATCAATATCTTTAAATCTTAAAGAAAAATCCAGTTTCTTCTGTAATTCTAAAATAAGCGATGTTCTCATCACTTTAGCATCAAATCCTAATATATCATTCTCTGAGATATTATCAGCTAAAAATTCTAATAATGATGGTGTCTTTTCATCACCCATCTTCATTAACTGAATATCCGGATTAAGCTGTCTTTCTGCCTGTAAGAAATAACGTCCATCAGTCCATAAATAAGCTTTATCCCAGCCAACAAGCAATGTTCCTGCACTGCCATCAAACCCTGATAAATAACTTCTAAACTGATAATAATCTCCGACATATTCACTTTGATGATCATCATCAGTAGGAACAATATAGTATTTAATCTGATTTGATTTTAATAGTTTCTGTAATTCTTTCATCTTTATACCTCCCGCTTTTTGATAATTGATTCATAAAAGGATTATAACATATTGATTAAAAAGAACTCTATTATAAGAATAGAATTCTTAATCTTTATTTATTGATAATAATCCTAAAATCTGTTTTAACGATACATTCTTTTATTCTAATAACTTCTTTTAAAAGTATTAAAGTTCTTCTCCATTTGTTTCAATGACCTGCTTATACCAGTAATAAGAATCTTTAGGTATACGCTTTAATGTACCCGAATTTTCATCTTCTTCTCGATCAATATAAACAAAGCCATATCTTTTCTGATAGCCATTCAGCCAGCTTAATAAGTCAGTATATGACCATGTACAATAAGCTAAAACTTCACACCCATCATCAACAGCTTTCTTTAATTCTTCAATATGACTCTTTAAATAAGATATTCTATACGGATCATGAATTTGTCCATTTTCAAGCTTATCAAAAGCCCCTAACCCATTCTCTGAAATAATAATTGGCAAGTCATAGCGAGATGTAATAATACGACAGGCATATCTTAATCCCATAGGATCAATCGTCCAGTCCCAGTCAGTAGCAGGAAGATTCTTATTCTGTGGATTCTTGTAAAGACCGGCAACACCGGTTATCGGCTTTGTTCCCTTTTCACCGGTATTGTTTTCTCCATTCATATTATGAATACCATCAATAGGATTATATTCTACATCAGCCGTCTGATAATAATTAATACCCATGAAATCTACTTTAGAAGCCGCCTGTTTAAAGATATCCAGATCTCCTGCTTTTATATCAGGTGTCAGTTTTAATGATTCTAAATAAGCCATTGATGCTTTAGGATAACGCCCATAGGCATAAACATCCATCCAATAAAAGCATTGTAAATCATTATAATCTAAAGCTGCCATAGCATCTTCAGGCTTATCTGAATAAGCATAGCCCGGTGTATAAGCAAATGATGACCCTACCTTGGCATCCGGATAAAGTTCTTTTAAAGCTAATACAGCTTTAGCATGTGCTAAAAAAGCATGATGATTCACCTGATAGAACATTTTCATATCATTTGATTTTCCCGGCGGATGACTGGCAAGCATCCAGCCATGAGCAGTAAAGACATTCTGTTCATTTAAGATAATCCAGTGTTTGACTCTGTCTCCATATCTTTTAAAAAGAGTTACTGCATAGTTTACAAAATCATCTACAATTCTTCTATTTTCCCAGCCATGATACTGATCTTCTAATGCCTGTGGAAGATCCCAATGATAGACTGTCACCATTGGTACAATACCATAAGATAGACATTCATCAATAAGATGATCATAAAAGACTAATCCCGCTTCATTAACTTCTCCATTGCCTTGCGGATATATTCTTGTCCAGGCAATAGAAAAACGATAAGTCTTTAATCCCATTTCAGCCATTAAGCGAACATCTTCTTGATAATGGTGATAATGATCAACCGCTTTATCACCGGTAGTTGCTTTAAATGTCTTACCCGGAATTCTTACAAAATAATCCCATACAGATGGTGCTTTTCCATCTTCATTCCATGCTCCTTCTACCTGATAGGCGGCACTGGCACTTCCCCATAAAAAATCTTTAGGAAAACCTTTTGATTCTTTAAAATACATAAAGTTCCTCCTTTATTTAAAATAAGTATTGATAAATGATATAAGTGTTTGAGCATATTCATTATCTTTCATTGTATAGAAATAAGCTTCTTTAACCGGAAATAATTCTTTTTCACACTGTGCATGATTATAAAGAGTAAAAACATCTTCTAATGGAACATCCTTATTCATACGAGAATGCATAAATAATGTAGGAATCTTATTATCTTCTATATGATTCATAGGTGTCATAACAGAAAGATTACAATCAATTTCGTTTCTAATCATTCTTTTAATAATAGGATAAGAAATAAAACCCGGGATAGCTGTCTTCTTAAAACAATGCTTCACTAAATAATCCCCGGTATCAGCACATGCTCCATCAGAAATAATAGCTTCTACATTTTTTAGCTTACCTTTATTAGCACACATTAAAATACAAGAAGCACCCAAGCCTTGTCCATACATTAAAATCTTATGATCTTGTCCATATCTTTTTAAAATATATCTATTCCACAACATTAAATCGGTGATATCTTCATAGCCGAAACCTCGATGATAGCCATCACTTAAGCCATGTGCTTTTGCATCTACTGCCAATATATTAGCATCGGTATGTTCTTTAAAGTAATTAATCTCATTTATTAATGAGGTACTGTCTTCCAAGAATCTATGCATCATAATAATTGTCTTATGACCGGGACCTCTTTCATATAAATAACCGCAAATAATTAATCCATCATGATTTCTTAAACGTACAATCTTTGTATAATCATCCTTTAATTCATTTCTAACAATAGAATAACGATAAAGCATATCATGTGTATAATCACTGACTCTCTTATAAATATAAGCAGCTGTCCCTATTGCGGTTAATGCTATAAGCTTTTTATTTACTTTCATGATACCACCCCCGATAATTATCTAATAATAGCCTATTAATATTAGTAACCTGTTCTAATGAACTCATTCTAAACTTCTCATTATCCATTCTGCTGGCAAAAAAGACAATTGCCTGACACAGCTTCTCTCTGACTTCACTTTTTAACTCTTCCGGCAAAGATTCAATAGTAAATACATTAAATAAGAAAGTATTATAATCTTCTTCAAAAATATCTATCAGTAATTCATGACCTTCACTCTTTAAAAAAGCATTACCTAAAGCAAGATCTAAATCATAATTCACATAAGTAATACTAATCTTGATAACTTCTCTTAGTATTTCTTTAACTGCTATTCTATACTTTTCATGATTCTGTCTATAGATTGCAGATAAATAAGCATAAATCAGATTATAATTTTTATCTTCTTTATCATCACTAAAACCATATTTCTCTTTAAGCATCTGATAAAGAGCATCCTGGTTTTCTGAGGGCTTTAAAAGATTCCTAATATAATCAACCATAATAAATAAAGCAAAACGTGGATTTAGACAAAGATTCTCTATAATCATAAATGTTTCATCAGATGCCGCTTCATAAAAATCATCTATCAATGAATAAAAGTCTTTTAAAATAACTCTTAAGTAATAAAGATGATATTGATATTCAGAATCTAAATAATTAGTATGCGATGAATTCCACTCATATGTATAATTAATAGTATTAAACAACAAAACTATTGAAGCTAAATAATTCTTATATTTCTTATCATCTTTTAATCTATTAATAGCAGGCATGAAAATATCATAAAACAAATCAATGGTCTT
>ENA-OWLX01000585-OWLX01000585.1-metagenome-genome-assembly--contig:-NODE-585-length-13467-cov-9.065389_pt1 | contig 13467 bp, 10 predicted proteins | sample MGYA00245351_ERZ651106 | MGnify/ENA primary metagenome ERZ651106 (study PRJEB26857, sample SAMEA4031768) | metagenome | biome: human; feature: oral; material: saliva | place: Philippines | collected 2014... | reverse complement strand
TTACAAGAATTGTGACGGAAACTCAAAAAGTTAAAGAAACTCTTGAAAGTAAACCGATTTTTGTAGATTCAGAAAAACGTGATAACACTGATCTAACAGGTGTGAGTCTATCAATGAACAAAGACTTATCAACACTTATGTTAGCAAGTCGTACATTGATGGATAATACAAAATCTCATCAACAAGTGGCTGAGACTATTCGAAAAGAATATAGCCGATTAAACGATGAGGTGAAAACTCTTGAAACAAAAGGGACTGAGTACAAGAACGCTGTCGAATCAATGGACAATGTTATGAACAAAGAATTCGAATCAAACACTGCGTTCTTAAACGAATTTACGAAAGTAATGTCTAATACAGAGTCCGGAAACAATACAAATACATTAGTCTATGATTACCTATCTCATCCAATTGATGGAACATTAGCAGACGGACGCGGAGGAGACACTTCACGTCAACATACGGATAATCGTACCGGAGTTTTAATGGTATTGATTATTGCAATGATGACTCTTGCATTTGTATACATGTTACAACACGGCAATTGGCAATTACTGGACACAAATCGTTATCTATCTAATGAATCAAAATCACACCTCTTACCATTAGCTTTATTAGCAGGTGTTGGAGCAGGTATTGGTGCTTTAGTAAGTATTGTGGTAGGCGTGAAGTTGAGTTTACCTACTGAACAATTATTTGCATTAATTGGAATGGCAATTCTGATTGCTGTTAGTGCTATTTTCATGCACCATACGTTAATGTCATGGCTAAAAGCCTATGGATTATTAATTAGTTTAGGATTTATCGTTATTTACGTTATTGCACTAGGACAATTATTTGATACGTATTATGGAAATGTGTCACCAGTATTAGCGTATTTAACACCATTCGTTTCTGCAGAAAATATGTTACATGCAGTTATCAATCAGCAACCTACAGCATGGATTTCAACAGTAGTCATTTCTGTTATTGGAGTAATTGGATTTGTTGGAAGCATGCTACATTATCAACAACATAATAAGGAGTAGACAATGAAAAAAATCAGTCAAGTCATAATGATTGTACTTGGCATGATGGTTGTCCTCACGGGCAAAGTATGGGCTCAAGACGGTTCGTTAAAAATCAATGTGGATGTTCCGGTTCAAACGAATGTAAATGAGCAAACTTATTTCGAACAAGACATAACACTGAAACAACTGTTTGATGCCTCTTTGTCTCAAATGATTTCAAAACAACAGGCAGAAGAGTCATTATCTGAAACGCAAGATAAGGCTCTTCTTTTTTTATCGACAGACTCTCAAAAACTAAATCCGATTGAAACGGATCAATTCTTCTTAGCGCAGTCAGCAACGACTCCTAATAAGGGAGTGACGTTAAGACCAGAAGAAAAGACATCGCCATTAACCATGGTGGGATTCATTGTATTAGGATTACTAATGAGTGGAATATCGATTTATCAATTTTTGAAGAAAAGGAAAACACATCATGCATAATATGTATATTAATTTAACGTTAGATTTAAGAAAGTTTGCATATGGACAATATGATTTACGAGTTCCAGTAGGGATTAGCATGAAGGAATTATTACATATTGTCGCACAAGCCTATCAATTAGAATTGAATGTTGTTAGCCCTAGTATCCGTGTACATGATAAAGGAGTAGTTCTAACAGCGTTGCAACGGATCGAGGATGTTGGAACTTTACGTGATGGAGCCCAATTCATCGTCGAAACTTTATAGAAAGAGAGAGAATGAACGTGAGAAGTGTTGAAGTTACAAAGGAAGAATTCAAAGGGAATGTAGCCATGGCGTTAACGCTGTTGCAAGTGCCTATTCCAGAAGCTGTTCCATTGACGATTGAAGAAGTTGAAAGTTCTTATATGATTCATGCGGATACAGCAAATACTCAAGAATTCGAAAAAATCTATCCATTACCATTAGAAGAACGTCTTCGTTACTTAATTAATGTAGGGAAATTATTTACGCCATTAGAGGCAAGTGTATATACATACTCACTTTCGCCAGAAAATGTAGTGTTTACACAAGATGGAATCGCAAAAATTGTTTTCCGTGGAATTAAAGGGCAAGTCCCTCCTTATGAAGGATTATCGGAAGAAGAATTTTTGAAGCAGTACCAATCAATGATTGTAGCAACACTAGATTTGAAATCTAAGTTTACAGAATTATCTCAAGGGAAATTAGAATTCTACAAAGGACATAAATTCTGTGAAGAGATTATTGCAGCTCAATCGATTTCAGAAGTACTAGAAAAAATGCAAGAACATCTAGACTATGAAAGAGAACGTGTAGCCAAAGAAATGGTTCGCGTACCTCAACGAAAACTTTTTGTATGGAAATTGATGGGAATCTTATCAGGTGTCATTGCAGTGGTGTTAGCAGCCGTTCTGGCTTTCAATTTATTTGTGGTACAACCAAAACAAACGCAAATTGCAAACATACGTTTATCGTTTATTCAGAAAGATTATTCACAAGTGGTAACAGATGTAAAATCAATCGATAGTAAATCTCTTTCTGCTGAAGATAAGTATATTGTTGCGTATTCAGTGATTATGACAGAACCACTAACGAATGAACAAAAAGAAGTGCTTGGAAAAATTACAGCACAAACAAATGAAGATTACCTAAGATATTGGGTACTTATCGGACAAAATAAAGTAGATGAAGCAATGGATATTGCGAGTTATTTAGATGATCCACAATTATTAATGTACAGCTTGACGAAGAAAATTGATGACGTTCAACGTGATCCAAACTTAACGTCTGAAAAACGTACAGAGGAAATTAACCGTTATAAAGGTAAATTGGAAGAGTTAAAGAAACAATATTTACCAGCACAACAAAAAACGAAAGAAAATTAATACGGAGGCAGTAAATGATTTGTTTAATTAAGATAGATAATACCATCTACGACATTTCAAAAGAGAGAGCTTACCGTGTGGGAACTCATCTAAGCGATGATTTTGTTGTGGAAAATGCATTTGCAGATAAATTAATCGTGAAAAATGGACAAGTGTCGTTTGCGGACCGTATTTACACGAACGGAAAACATAGCCTTCCATTTAGTAATGAGATTGTTGCAGAATTATTTGTTTTTCAATATAGCCTACAAACGTTACTAACAAAAGAGCCTTTAACCATTGGTCCGGATGAAATTCATGCAGTAAGCATTCCTCAAAGCCAAGAATTATTGATTCAAGCAAATGCTACAGGATATGAAATTGTATCCGAGAAAGAAGTGTTCTTGAATGGGCAGTTGGTAACGACTCCTGCACAGATGAGTGAGGGAGATTCCCTATTTTCTACGAGTGGCTATTTTATTAGAATTCAAGGGCAAAAAGTTTTTATCGCTAGTATCGAGCCGATTGAAACTGCTCTTGTGCGGTTAGATTTTGAAGATACACCAGAGGATAAGACTAGTGATTTTCACCGTTCACCTCGATTCATTTTACGTGAACCCGATGATGTGGTGAGTATCTTAGCGCCACCAACTGAAGATAATATGCAGAAGCAATCGTTATTAAAATTAATTATCATGCCGCTTGCGATGATTGGGCTTACGGTGGCAACGCATTTTCTTACAGGAAATGGCGGAATGATGATTATGATGATGGGGATGTCGGTGATTACTTTAATCACCTCAGTCCACAGTTTCTTCTCAGACAAAAAACAAAATAAACGTCTGAAAGCGAAAAAGATGGAGAACTATAAAGCGTATCTGAATGAGAAATATAAAGAGCTTTATGACTTATCTAAAGAGCAGGAAGAAGCGTTGAATTATCACTATCCATCTGTTGACGCTGTAATGGAAATGGCGAAGGTGACGGATAGACGTCTCTATGAAAAGACGCCTCATCACTTTGACTTTTTAACGTACCGTCTAGGAACAGGAAAAATCATTCCAAGTTTTAAAGTGGATTATAAAAAATCTGAGCTAACAGAATATAATGAAGCCATCAGTGACCAAGTAACGGAATTAGTAGCTCATTATCAATACTTGGAAAATCTACCAATTACTAATGATTTGTTATCTGCCCCAACAGGATATATCGGCTCTCGTCGAACAGTCATCGAGCAAGTTCAACAAGCGATTATTCAGTTGGCGACTTTCCATAGTTACCATGATGTGCAATTTGTTCCAGTGTTTCGTGAAGAGGAACTCCCATTGTGGGAATGGAGTCGTTGGTTACCACATATGAAACTCCAACAGTTTAATTGTCGTAGTTTTGTATACCATCAACGCAGTCGCGATCAATTGTTAACGTCTCTCTATCAAATGATCAAAGAACGCAAACAAGCTGCTGAACAAGCAGGAGCTAATAAGCAACTAACTTTTACTCCTCATTATGTATTTGTGATTACGGATTTATCTCTAATGCTAGATCATAATATTATGGAGTTTATCAATGAAGATTTATCGCATCTTGGAATTAGCTATCTTTTTGTAGAAGATGTGATTGAAAGCCTACCAGAACATGTAAACACTGTTGTGGATTTCAAAGGAAATCGTCAAGGAACATTACGCCTCCATAATGGCGAATATATGGATAAACCATTTGTGACATTTGAGAAGTTATCCACTGAAGCCAAAGAACAATTCGCAAGAGACTTGGCTCAAGTGACGCATGTTCAAACATTACGAAACGCGATTCCAGATAGTGTCACATTCTTAGAAATGTATGGTGTCGATTCTGTAGAAGCATTAGATATGAACCATCGTTGGGCAACAAATGATACGTATCAAACAATGGCAGTACCATTAGGGTTACGTGGTCGTGATGAATTATTAATGTTGAATTTACATGAAAAAGCGCATGGACCTCACGGACTAATGGCAGGGACAACAGGTTCCGGAAAATCTGAAACCTTACAGTCGTATATTGCTTCATTAGCGGTGAATTTCCATCCGTATGAAGTGGCATTTCTATTGATTGACTACAAAGGTGGGGGGATGGCGAACCTATTTGCGGACCTACCTCACTTAGTTGGAGCAATCACCAACTTAGATGTGGCGCAAGCCAATCGTGCCTTAGTGTCTATTCAAGCAGAATTGAAGAAACGTCAACGATTATTTGCAGAATATGATGTAAACCATATTAATCAGTACATGAAATTATTTAAAGAGGGTGTAGCCACTGAGCCAATGCCTCATTTATTCTTAATTTCTGATGAGTTTGCAGAATTGAAAACGAACCAACCTGACTTCATGAAAGAGTTAGTATCTGCAGCACGTATCGGACGTTCGCTCGGAATTCACTTAATCTTAGCGACTCAAAAACCAAGCGGAGTTGTGGATGACCAAATCTGGTCTAACTCGAAGTTTAAGATTGCATTGAAAGTACAAGATGTGGCTGATTCGCGTGAAATTATTAAAACGCCAGATGCTGCAGAAATTACGCAGACGGGTCGTGGATACTTACAAGTTGGGAATAATGAAATCTATGAATTATTCCAAAGTGCTTGGAGTGGGGCCGATTATGAACCAGAAGCGGTACGTTCTACACGCCGAGATACGACAGTGTATGCCATTAAAGATAATGGACAGTATGAAGCAATCAATAAAGACTTAAGTGGATTAGATGATAGCGGCAATCAGAAACGATTGCCAACGCAATTGGATGCGGTCGTTCAAGAAGCAAAGCGTGTATTCGAATCGCTACACCTTCCAAAGGTTGCAAGTCCTTGGCTTCCACCGTTGAAAGAGAGAATTGCAGCAGAGGATATTCAAGATATTCAATTTAAACATTATTGGGGAGCCGAAAAACATCCTGAATTTTTATTGGGATATCAAGATATTCCGGAAAAACAAGCGCAATTACCACTGACAGTTGACTTCAACGATTGTGGTCATATTCTGGTTGTTGGAAGCCCAGGGTATGGGAAGTCTACCTTTATCCAAAATGCCTTGATTGATGTAATGCGTAAAACAACGCCAGAGCAATCGCATATCTATTTATATGACTTTGGAACGAGTGGATTAATTTCTTTAGTGGACTTTCCACATGTGGCAGACTACTTTACCGCAGACGATAATGAGAAAGTGATGAAATCATTACGACGTCTTCAAAAAGAAGTGAAGGTACGAAAGGCAGCTCTTAGTGAGGCACGTTCAAGTAATATGCAACAATACAACAGAGACGCCGTAACACCATTCCCTTCACTATTTATTGCAATCGATAGTTTTGATGGAGTGAGTGACGCTACTTTCAGCGAAGCATTTAACGAAACAGTTAATATTTTAGCGCGTGAGGGTGCCTCTCTAGGAATTTACCTCATTACAACGATGTCTCGTTTCAATGCCATGCGTGTACAATTACAAGCAAACTTTAAAACAAAAATTGCGCTCTACTTATTCGAACAAAGTGATGTTACAAGTATTGTTGGTCGTACAAGCCAAGTACTTTTAGATATCCGTGGTCGCGGATTAATGAAGCAAGACACAGTCGTTTCATTCCAAGTGTGTGTGCCGTATACTTCTGAAGATAATTCATCGATGATTCAGCAAGTGAAAGCAGAAGCGCAAGAAATGTCTCGTTATTGGACAGGTGCATTACCACAACCAATTCCGATGTTGCCAGAAGTGGTGACACCAGAAATGGTGGAAGCTCAAGTAGACCGTTCAGAACGAAACCATCAAGTATTACTCGGGTTAACGAGAGAAATGGTCGAAGTGGCTGCATTTACATTAGATAAAGCCATCTCGTTAGTTAGCGATAATGTTCGAAGTGTTACTCAGTTCTATAAAGTATTAGCTTATCAGTTGCAACAATATACGAATCCTGTTCAAGTGGTGATTGTGGACCCATTAGGATTAGTACCATTAGATCAATTTAAGGAAGCGCATCGTTTCAGCGATACACTGAGTGCTAAAGACGGAATGAATATCATCTTAGACAACTTGAAGGAACGTATGGCGCAACCTGGTGAATATACTCAATCACTCATTATCATTCCGGATATCCAAATTCTCGGTCAAAGTCTCAATATTACAGAAAATCAGTTCAAAGAGCTTCTGTTAGAAGGGCCTAAGTATGGCATTACGCCAGTGTTTGTGGGCAACTATAAAGACTTAATGACGAATTACTCTACGCTTGTAACCTTACACAGACAATTGGCAACACAGGTATTCATGGGAATGCGTATCAGCGACCAAGAATATGTTCGCTTCCCGTATATCTCAAACGAAAAATCTCCACGTCCAAACGAAGGCTATATTGTTGATGCAGAAGGTTATGAATTTGTACAATTAATGAGTATAGAAGAATAAAGGAGGCGGAAGGATGAAGAAGGTATTAAAGTTAGTTGCTATTTTATTTGGTGCATTTCTAATAGTTGGGTGTTCAAAACCTAAGATTACGAAAGAACAACAAGAGAACGTTGTGATGAGAATAGGGCGAAAATACGATTTTAAAGAAATTGAATTTATGAGTTTTACTAAAGATATGAGCACAGGAAGTTATTCTTTGAAATTGAAAATAAATAACGACAGTACATTAGAAACCGTTATTATTTTTGATAAAATGGACTTTCTTGACAAGAAAACGGGATTTATTGTATTAAACCCCGTGAATAGATTTTACGACTTCGAGAGAGAAAATTTATTGGGTGATGACAACCTAAATGAAAATATCAGTATAAAGTATCTGAGGTAATTACTATGTTGACGGATAGACAAAATAGAATAATAGCAGATGAAGTATATAGAATAGATTCTTCGAGGGAAGATTATAGAGAATTGAACCCTGGAGATATTATCTTCTCTTATGATGAAAATCAAAATATTATTGGGAAGTATGAAGTCCTAAAAGTTGAAGACAACCAAGAAAATGGGATGCAAGCGATGGCGGTTGCTCCTATTGGGGCTGATGGACAACCAGATTATTCTCAAATAACAATCACCTATGCAGGAACTAACGCTGATGATAATAGAGATACAACAACTGATGTACAGATGATAGGCTATGGTAATACCGACCGGATGGCTTATGTAGATTCAAATAATAGAGGCAAAGTAGTTGAATCGCAAGCAGTCTCTGCTCTTCGTTTTGCAGAAGAAATTCGTAAACAATTTCGTAATTCACAAATTACTACAACAGGGCATTCGTTAGGAGAATCTCTTGCAATGTTTGTTGCATTGAAAAATGGATGGGACAATATGGGTTCTCATGGTCCGGATATTCATAATATGATAACTCCTGAAGAACTCGCGTATATGAGAGCTCATCCTGAACAATTTAAGAATTATCGAGGTAATTATGATTATATCGGTGGGATTACGGGGAATGCAACGGTTACCGGGATACATCTGGACTATGGATTTGATTTATATACACATAATTTAACGTATTTGCAATTCGATCAGTTTCAACGGATTATTTATGGTAATGGAGATGTTGTCTGGGGGACTGTAAAGAAAGATATTGATATAGATGGAGATGGAACGGTTGATTTTCATGTTAAAGGAATTGATCCTAAACCAAGGGATTTACTAAGCGCGGATGAAAACTGGATTAGTAGCGGAGATAAGATTCAAGTGAATCCAGGAATATTACGTTTTCTTCAATCCAACCTAGAAAAAAGAATAGTTGATTTATCTTATATTCAGAAAATTCTTAGAGCTAGTACTAAAAAGAATAATAGCATTAACGAGAGTTTTGATAAACGGAAAGAAAAAGTTACAGAATCTATTAAGAATATTTTTAAAGAAGCAGGATTAGCATCAGTATTATTTAAACTCCAGGATAGCGTGGGCGTGATTATGAAAAATCACGGAGTGTTAGAAGAGGGAATGACTTACTCAGAATTAGAGATGTATCATTTTAATTCCAGACAAACACCAATACTTAATGATGGAGATTTGAATGTCACTGTCTGCAATACGCAATTAGCGACGTTGAGATATGCTTGTGACCCTTTAGTTGAGAGAGTTAATAAAGAGAAAACGTGGACTATAAGTTCGTTTTTAAACGGAGGAACTCCTACCCTTTTAAAATCTTGGGAAGTTATTGAGGAAGAGACCCAAACTTTATTAAAGAAGAGTGATGAGTTATTTGAAGGTGAAGGCTTGAGAGAAGGGAAAAAGGATGGAATAAGTGAGTCGTTGGCAACTGTATTGGAAGTGATTATGCGAAATACTGATGAATTGGCTCATTGTATTTTTAATATTACAGAATTAATCGGAGGAATTGCCGATAATTTTGAGCAAGTGGATTCATGGTTGGGTGAACAACTATCAGAAGGAAAATATTCGCTCCCATTCATTAAAGGGACTCTTCCTTTAAACTATCAAGCGTATTTAAATAGAGATGGGATATTTGATGATGTTAAGGATGTTCTTCAAGCCTTTGATCGACAAGTTGAAAAACGTAGTTCAGAATATGCAAAAACAGTTTCAGAGGTCTATCAACAATCATTAGAAAAATTTGATACAGGACTTCGAGATTTTCTTTCTTTTAAAGATGATTTAGAACGGGCTGTTTCAGATATTACTAGTAATTTTGAATTAAGTATTTATGTAAAAGAAGAACAGACTACTTATGAAATTGTCAATGGTAAGAACACCGAGAAAAAAACGTATCCTGTAACATATTGGGGCAAATTGAAATACCTATATCCATACAAAACACGGGAGAATATAAATCAATTGCAAACTATTATTATTCCGGCAATCAGTAGGGTTGAAAATGTTATCTGGCAAATTCGAGATGTTAATAATTCGATGGCGCTTCTTGCACCTAAATTAAAACCCATTATTGAAGAGGGTGTTTACCGTGCCTTTGATTTGGATGAGATTGTGAAAGGTCAGAATCTGGTGGCTGCTATCGCGAATCGACTTGGGCAAGAGTTAAATCACGTGATTCAAGTGATGGAGGCAGAGGGAATGCAGGCTAGTGCAATTTCTACGTTGAAAGCGAAACTTTCCCAAACACATCAACTAATTAGATACTATGTACGATTTGTGAATGACTGTTTCGGTGATAATGAATTTAGTGACTATGTAGCCTCAAGCGCAGGTCCAAATACCGAAGCTACTTTTACTTTAAATTAGCAAGACAACAAGGAAGGAATTAAGCGATTTGTTTAATTCCTTCTTTTTTTATAACTTATCAAGCGCTGATTAGATTATTGAATTTATGCCATAACGATAGATCTTTATTGGTTTTGGAATTAACCAAAAATGCAAATGTATCATTTTTGATACATCTCAAAAAATTCTTTTCGTGATATATTTTAATGACGCATATGGGGACAGTGTCTCGATGATTCAAAAGCTAAGTGTTCTACTTAATTCGAGTATTCGTTAAAAACGTAGCGATTTATAGAATAAGTCAATTTTAATTAATAAAACTATATGAAAAATCAATGAAATATCTTATAATACTGGTAAGAGTAGTGTCTTTAGACAATTAAATGATAAGAAGTAAGTATAGAAGGTTGGAGGGTGGAATATGAAGAAGAAATTAGCCATTATAGGAACAATCACATTATTAGGTGTAGGAGGTTTTACAATGTTCAATTTAAATAATCCAGATTGGCGTGCAAATACAATCTTTGCCACGGCAAGAGATAAGCAATTGGCATGGTTGAAAGAGCATGAGGAAGAGATTGTGTCTTGGGTTAAAAGCCATTATCCGCAAGTGAATACAATTCAATTTGATTGGGATTCCTTAAAGATAAGAGATGGAAGTAATGGGGTTGCGAATATAGGATATAATTTATCTATACGAGGTACTGTGAATGAAATTCCGGAAACGATTATTTTAGTGGATTTTTTGATGAATAAAAGAGATGATACACCTAATATGTCTCAAATTGGAATGAATCATTCTCCGAGAATTAAGAAAGACGGGATATTATATAAATATGAGTAATTTGCAAAATTTTAATAATTTATATGCATCTTTAGCGCAAAGTGCTTATGAGGATAGACCTAATGGCTTCCTTCAACTTTTAGAACAAGATGATATGTCTGTCTGGATGAATTATTCAGAAGACTCTTATAAAGATGGGCATAATACTCTTGGTGGAAAAAACCTCCCAAACAATGGGATCGTGTATGTCCATAAAGATACGACTGTCCAAACAGTAACTGAATTCACATCTTTGGGTAATGAGTATGAGTACAAAAAAGGATTACTATCCAATGAACAAGATGGTTTTAATTCGTATTTTTTAACGGACACTCCTGAGTTGAGCAAAGATACAAGGAACGCCTATCTAGCGGTAAAAGGAAGTGACGCCCCAAGTTTTAAGAATGTAGATGCCATAAGAAATGATTGGCTCGGAAATAACTACCGTTTCGTGCTGCACGATGAATATATACAGCAGGGAAAATTAGTTGAAGAGGCTCTACATGTAAAATTAGCTGAATTGAAAGAAAAAGCTCCAAATGCAAAATTAAATATCACAGGACATTCTCTAGGGGCGATTGCTTCTGTACAAGGAGTAGCTCATCTTAGTGTAGAAGAATTGGAACAAATTGGTGAAATTGTTGTTTTAAATGGGCCAGATACGCTAAAGAGTCTAAGGCAATCTGGAGTTTCTGAAGAAGTAATTCAAATCCTTAATGAAAAAGTAACTTATTACGTAAATCCTTTTGATATTGTTTCGATGTTAAATCGAAATACAGATGAGCAATTAGGGAAAGTGAAAGTTATAGTGCCGTTTAATTTTGCAACCACGTTTGAAGATCCTAATGCTCATGACTTCGGAGAGTATAGAATTCATTCAGATGGAACCGTTTTAGAAGCGACTGAAGATTTTTTTCCAGCATATTTAAAAGCGGGAGAGAAATTAAGTAAATTATTGAATAAATATATTGAATTGATAAAAGAAGGAAATTCAAAGTTTGGTTTAGATAAAATTGGGGACCCTGCCGAGGTTCTCTTAACTCTGGTAAACGGAGGTCGTAATTATTCGAAATTTATGGAAGAATATCAAGCGATTATTGACGAAACAAAAGAAGCAGTAATCGCCTGGGGGCATAAAAATATTCCAATTCTGCAAGCCGCTATTCAAGGTGCTACTGGTGCAAAGAAAATAGAGTTACGAAGTAGATTGTTGCTATGTATTTCTCATTTATCAAGAATAGAATCAGATGAAAAAGTAAAACTAATGAAAAATGAGTTAGAAAATTATCGCCAACAAGTAAAAAAAGTTGTAGAAAAGGCCAATCATGAAGCTTATCACGCAGGGGTTTATTTAGGAAGAAATGAAGTATCTCAACTAGTTTCTCAATTTCAATTTTCGGCGGTTTGGGATGAAGGAATGTTCAGCTATAATGTTGATGAATTGAATCGATATATAGATAAAATATATAGTTTTTCGGATAAACTATTTACTTCTGTAGAAACATTAGAAGATATTGACCGAAAACAAAGTGAGTTATTTAAAGTGGTGTCGAATAGTTCGTTTAGTTTAAATAGTTATAAAATAGAAAGGGGATAGTTTTTGGGATGGTCTTCACTGGGAATGCAAAAGATTATATTGATGAGGCTTATTATAAAGAAGCTTATATTCAGCATATAAAAACACAAGAAAGAATTGCGATTAGAGCAATCTTATCTAAGCATGAGATGACAATTAAGGCTCTTCAAAAAGAGTTAGGAGATAAATTGTCGAATTATTCAAAAGAAGTATTTTCTTATCACTCTGAAAATCTTGTCACGCAATTAAAAGGGGCTTTTGAAGGGAAAACGGCAGATTCTGCAGAACAATATCTCAAGAGTATCCCTAAATTGAACTTGCAAAATCCAATCAAATAAACTGAGGGATAGATTGTATGATTCATAAAAAGATTGAACAAGTAGAAAAAGAATATTTAGATAAGCGTAAAGAATATCAACAAATAAAAGAACAATTGGAAGAGTATCACCTCATTGCTAAGCATAAAACAGAAAACCTCGTGGACTACATTCTAACAATATATCGAGATGTTGATATTGTTCATGCAAAGCCTTTTTTATCTGAATTAGAACAGAACGAAGAGCAGATGCATAAAACCTATCAAAAGCAGATAGAAGAGTTAGAATATCAAATGTTAGAAGAAAAGAAACAGTATTTAAAGCAAATCGAACGATTAGAAGCGGAGAACCAAGAGCATAAGAAAAACAAGGACGAACTATAACCCTGATTATTGAGATAGAGGTTATTGTTTCTTCGTTTAAACAGTATCTATCAAGAATTGTATCCACTACCGTTTTATCGGTGGTGGTTTCTTTTTTTGGGGGAGCTTGTCCCGAAACTTGAGAAAAATGAAAAGTTTTCAATCATTTTAAGAAAAAGGATTAAAATTCTAATGAATCAAAGCTTGAAATTATGGTATAATCCTTTTAATCATATATGACAGAAGTTCATGGAACATTCATACAGACGCTGACGCTGTTAATTAATGAGTATATCGCAAGTTTCTTACTGTATAGAGATGGCTACTATCAAATTGATACGCAT
>ENA-OWLX01000584-OWLX01000584.1-metagenome-genome-assembly--contig:-NODE-584-length-13468-cov-8.215612_pt1 | contig 13468 bp, 10 predicted proteins | sample MGYA00245351_ERZ651106 | MGnify/ENA primary metagenome ERZ651106 (study PRJEB26857, sample SAMEA4031768) | metagenome | biome: human; feature: oral; material: saliva | place: Philippines | collected 2014... | reverse complement strand
ACAATCAATCCTGAACCTCAGAAAAAAGAATCTGAAGAAAAGCCAAAACTATTCACGGTAGAAAAGACAGAAGATAAATATAATATCAAAAACGAAGATAAGAGTATGTATCGTTTATTCTATATCACAAAGCAAGATGAAAAGAGACATCTTGTTGCTCAGTTTGATAATACAATTCCTGTCGTAATTGTAGATGAGATTATTACTTCAATGACGATTGATCAATGGATTAAAGAAAACAAAGCTGAAATTATAAAAATATATGGAGAAGGATCATTCTCTATTGTAAAACCTGAATAAAAACATGGTTAAGCCATGTTTTTCGTTAAGGGGGAAGAATATATGAAAAAACAACTATTACTTATATTATTATCGGTCTTGATGCTTTCCGGTTGTGTGGGATCTAAATATTCAAATAAAGATACAGTCTTTAGAATGACTCAATATACTTCTGTAAAAACACTTGATTCGTCATTAGCGAATGATGAATCATCATTCATTGCCTTACATACTATTAATGATGGATTATATGGTTATGATAAGTACGGTAATATTCAAGAGGAACTTGCTAAAGAGTATGAAGTAAGTGCTGATGGACTAACCTATACTTTTAAAATTAAGAAAGCTAAGTGGTCTAATGGGGATTATATTACAGCTGATGACTTTGTTTATGGCTGGCAAAGAGCTTTTTCCTCTCGTTCCCCTAACACTTATCTTTTTACTTCTCTGGGTGCTCATATTAAAGGAGCAGATAAGCTTTATAAATCTCAGTCCGTTTCTCAAAGTGATTTAAATACTTTAGGTATTAAAGCTAAAAACAAAGATACTTTAAAAGTAATACTGACTAAACCTGTTGATGATCTTAAAAGCTATCTAACGCTTCCTGCTTTCTATCCTTTAAATAGAAAGTTTGTAGAGAAAGCAGGAAACAAATATGCTTCTTCTAAAGAATATATCCCATCTAATGGAGCCTATTTAATAGATCAATGGAATAATCAGAAGATAACTTTTAAAAAGAATCAGAATTATTATGATAAAAAGAATATCCCTACTGATAGAATCGAAATGTTCTTTAATATATCCAGTAAACAGACTGCTAAAATGTTTGAAAAACATCAGATTGATTATGGGGCTATCAGTGGTAATATTACTGAAAAATATTCAAAAAAAGATACCTTTATTAAAAAAGAAAATCAGACCGCCTGGTATCTTGCTCCTAACTTTAAAAGCCGGTATATGTCAAATAAATACTTAAGAGCCAGCTTATCTTATGCTTTAAACAGAACAGCACTTGCCGGTAAGATATTAAAAGATAGAGCTAAAGCTTTATCCGGTCTTGTTCCGGCAGGAATAGAAGCTGACTCAACAGGAAAATTCATTAGGAATAGTGCCAGAACAGAGATTATAACTAATTTAAGAAAAGCAAGACAATTAATGAGACAGGTTATCAAAGCTAAAGAGTTTCCTACTGTTACTATTGCCTATATGGATAACTCTCCTGAAAGTAAAGTAATCGCTCAGAAAATTGCCAGTAGATTAAATATTATTGGTCATATTGATTTTAAGATAAAAAAAGTTAATGATTTCTCAAATAGAAATTATGATCTCTATTTAGTAAGCAAACGTGCTCAATATTTAAGTGCTATACCTTTTCTTTCTTTATTAGCATCACAGTCTAAGGAAAACTTTGGTTCTTATCATAATATAAAATATGATTATAAACTGGATGAAGTATCAAATCAGGAAAACCAAAACAATCGTTTTGATCTTATTCTTGAATTAGAAAAGATGGCATTAGAAGATTATGCATTAATTCCTCTTATTCAGGGAGCAAAATCATATCTTCAAGGAACGAACATTTCTTATCTAGTCGAAAAAAATATTGGCATTCCATTAATTTTAAAGTATGTATTAGTAAGATAGCAGTCAAATTGACTGCTATTTTTTATAAACATTTTGATTTCCTTTAATCAGTAAAATAAAGTGATATAATATAGTAAAGAGATAAACTAATCCGATGAAAGGAGATGAATACTATATTGATTAGTTTATTCATTAAACAAAAGGAGTAAAAAAATGAGAAAGATAATTTCAATAATCACTTCTATATCTGTTACTCTTTCCCTTCTGCTCTCTTCAACAATAATAGTAAATGCTGATAATCATCAAATACATAAAGGACAGAGTTAAGATAAATTATGTGAATTTACAATTTCAAAAAAGTATGAAAATAGTCATACAATATTTACTTTTACCTTGACAAACACCTCTAATAAAGCCTTAGAGAATATTTCATACAGAATAAAATGTAAAGAAAATCCGGTTTCCATTCATGATGCCTTTGCGATTGCAGACACTCCATATAATGGTTTGGTTATAAGAAATTCTGAGCAATGGAATAAAGTATGGAAGCCAAAAGAATCTCATAGTTTTTCATTTAAATATGAAGAAATTATTAAAGAAGATATTAAAAGTTTTATATCTTCAATTCAGTCTATAGAGAATTATTCAGGATATGAAGCGGATGAAGTACAAACTCCTAAAGAAGCAGAAAACTCTTTAACATTAGATGATTTTGATGTTAGAGATGGTATTGATACTCTAGGCAGTGAAGAAAGACCTATTTATGAAAGACTTTTACGTGAAGAAAAGAAGAAGACTGCTAAAAAAGCACCTAGAAGAATCAGGCAGCAAGCACGTGACTATGTCATAAATAATCCCGAATACACATTAAAATTAGATCATAAGAATAATCCTTGTATTTATAGGGAAGAGGATAAATATTGGAAAAAATATGTAAGAAAGAGTCCGGTTGTTCAAGCCTACCATGTAGGCAGTAAATATATTTATGTTACTAATTTAAAAAAGATTGGAAATATTTATAACGTCTACATTCATAGACTTATTAAAAACAAGACTGATACAGAGGCTACCTATGAATCATCAATGAGAATTATTGGTGGTGGTCATGGACAAACATTAGAACTTTTTGATCATAAAGGAAAAACTTACTTCCTAGTTGATCTAAATCCTATAAGAAACAAAACTTCGTGGGGAACTCAGCTAGGTCGTGTAGAATATCAGCCCGGTAAAACAATAAAAAGAGAGAATATCCCTCGCCTGACGTATTTATGTGATTCTAAAAATGGTTATGATGATTTTGGCAAAATATCACGTGCTGATGGTGCTCTCTCTACTGATAGAAATTATCTGCTTATCTGGAAAAGAAGAGAAAAGAATCAGAACAATCCAACAACTGCGGTTGAATGTACAATTCATGATTTTAAAGCTGTTAATAATGAATTAGATATAAGATTAAGTAAAGGCTATAAGACAGCTACTTTTCATCATAATACCAAGATAAAAAGTATTCAATCATTCTCATCAAAGAAAGGTGACTATACATTATCTAGAAGTCAAGGTATAGAATTATCAAATAAGCAATCAAATGGACTCTTTTCTATTTACTGGACATTAGGGGATGAAGATAAGCAAAATAGTGCATTACCATTGAATAAAGCTGAACATTTCCTAGGAATCAAAAGATATGAAAGTAATGGAAGATTCTGTACTGACAGACATATAAAACAAAACTTTTATAATGATAAGATGGAAATGGAAGCCCCTAGCCTGCCAAAAAGTGGTAATTTTATAAGAATATTACTTGTTGAAACTGATAATATCCTTCGCCATGGTCCGGTTCATACAAAGACAGTACAGTATATTTGCAGAGTTGATAGAAATGCACTTATTAAAGATTAAGGAGGTTATTCCTGACATGAAAAAGATATTATTAAGCTTAATTATTCTTTCACTTCTCTGTGGATGCTCCAAAGAGAAAGTAAAGGATGAGGTGTATACAGTGACTCTTTCTCACAAAAATCGCAAGCAGACACTGCGTTATCATCTCAATGGCGGTAAAGTTGTAAAAGATTATCACTTCAACAATTCAAAAAAATTAGGAGTTTATGATAGTGCTCTCACACATCCTGTATTGGAGAAGAAAGGTGTTATTTTCCTTGGATGGACAACAAATGATCAGTCACTAGATCAACGCTATCATGTTTGGAAAGAAGATAATCCTCAGCTTTTTGGTCGCAATACCTTTGATTACTATGCAGTATATGGGAAGTTCTCTGTCGAGCAGAAAGGAAACAAAGTACACTTTAGAGTAGAGAATATCCCTTACAGCAACTACTCTTACTACTATTATTGCCTATTATTCAATAAAACAAGAAAAACAAGCTATACAAGCGATGAGTATACTACCTATGATGCCTACTTTGAGACATCGGTTCAGAAACGCTATGGTCCTACAGACCATGGAATGAAAACTGCAAGAGGCTCTATCACAAGATATGCTATAGACTATACACTGGAGCTTGAGAAGAAAGGCACTTATTACTATAGTGTTTTTGTAGATACCAGCTTTTCTGCAACTGTAGTTGATGATGAGGTGGACTATGAGCAGGTTAACGGTGATGGACCTTATCTTGAAGGAAAAATTACTATTAAATAATTTCATTCATAAAAAGGAGGTATTACTGTCATGAAAAAGATATTATTAAGCTTAATTACTCTTTCACTTCTCTGTGGTTGCTCCACAAAGAAAGTAAAAGATGAAGTGCATACAGTAACTATCACTGATAAGAAAAAATCATTAACTCTCAATTATCACCTAAGCGGAGGTAAAATTATTAAGTCATATAAGTATGATAAATCCAGAAAAAGTCCAGATGATCCTAATCTCTATCATCCGGTATTAAAGAAAAAAGATGTAATATTTCTTGGCTGGACAAATAATATATCTTCGGAAGCTAAATATAGATTTTATGTAAAAGGATTTACATATTTTGAAAAGAAAAAAATAGATTATTATCCTGTTTTCGGGAAATTTTTAGTAGTACAGAAAGGGAATCAAATTCACTTAAGAATAGAAAATATTCCTTTCAGTAATTATAAATATTATCGTTATGCTCTTTGTTTTAATAAAAAAAAGAAAAAAGAACATAGCTTAACTGAACCAATTTACTTTGAAACAGGAGTTAATCATATTTATCCTCCAAAATATTGGGGATTCAAGAATATAAAAGGATCCATTACCAGAAATGCTATTGACTATACTTTTGAATTAGAAGAAAAAGGAATTTTCTATTATACTTTCTATGTTGATTCTGATGCATCTCGTTATCTTCTGGATGATGATTTAGATCGTGAAGAATTTATACCAAGTGGTCCTTATCTTGAAGGAAAAATTACTATTAAATAATTTCATTCATAAAAAGGAGGTTCTCCTGTCATGAAAAAGATACTATTAAGTATAATTATTCTTTCACTTCTCTGTGGATGCTCCACAGAAAAAGTAAAGGATGAAGTACATACAGTGACTCTTTCTCACAAGAATCGCAAGCAGACACTGCGTTATCATCTCAATGGCGGTAAAGTTGTAAAAGATTATCACTTCAACAATTCAAAAAAATTAGGAGTTTATGATAGTGCTCTCACACATCCTGTATTGGAGAAGAAAGGTGTTATTTTCCTTGGATGGACAACAAATGATCAGTCACTAGATCAACGCTATCATGTTTGGAAAGAAGATAATCCTCAGCTTTTTGGTCGCAATACCTTTGATTACTATGCAGTATATGGGAAGTTCTCTGTCGAGCAGAAAGGAAACAAAGTACACTTTAGAGTAGAGAATATCCCTTACAGCAACTACTCTTACTACTATTATTGCCTATTATTCAATAAAACAAGAAAAACAAGCTATACAAGCGATGAGTATACTACCTATGATGCCTACTTTGAGACATCGGTTCAGAAACGCTATGGTCCTACAGACCATGGAATGAAAACTGCAAGAGGCTCTATCACAAGATATGCTATAGACTATACACTGGAGCTTGAGAAGAAAGGCACTTATTACTATAGTGTTTTTGTAGATACCAGCTTTTCTGCAACTGTAGTTGATGATGAGGTGGACTATGAGCAGGTTAACGGTGATGGACCTTATCTTGAAGGAAAAATTACTATCAAATGATTAAAAAGCATACCATATGGTATGCTTTTTAAGATAATTTTTTAGTTTTGATGTTAATTCTTTCATCTTTTTTCATTTGTTTAATATAATTACTATTAGTTATAATGCTTTGCTGATTAGGAATTAAATAATAAAGTTTTCTATTAGGCATCATTGCACCACCTGTCATTAATTTACCGGTACCTGTTAGAATAGTTGTCTGGAAATCCCATTTAATACCTTTATCAAGCTGCATATTAACAAGATCCTTGATTTTAGAATCCTGCATATTTGTCTGGAAACATCCTTCAACAGCATCTAATAATTTACCATATCCGGTTAAGATAGATGGTGAACTCATCTTACTGATAATAGCTTTTAAGACATCCTGCTGATTCTGTGCTCGATGAGCATCACCATCATTATAGGCATGTCTTTCTCTAGCAAATGCTAATGCCATTTTACCATTCATATGAACATTGCCTTTCGGTATTCTAATGCTTTTATTTGTCCAAGGGACATAACTTTTATCTGAATAAACATCAATACCGCCTAAAGCGTCTACAATCTTCTCTACAGATTTAAAATTAACTCTTGCATAATAGTCAATCTGAACATTCATAAAGTTTTCAATTGTCTTAACAACATTCTCTGTACCAAATAATCCGGAATGTGTTAATTTATCTTTCTTTCCTGAATTAGCAAGCGGTACAAAATAATCTCTTGGAATACTTGTCATTAATACCTGTTCTGTCTTAGGATTAACTGTCACTAACATATCTACATCAGAACGAGAAGTTGATGAAACACTTCCTCTTGAATCAACACCGCTGATTAAAACAGTAAAAGCTTCTTTTGTGATATTTTTATTTGCAGTTCCTTGGTTAGTAGTTTCCTTGATCTCATATGACCAGATGATTCTTGTTTCTGACTCAAATGATGGATGATCTTCTAATAATAATGTATCATAGGCAGAATCAATGAAGATAGCATCTATTTTACCGGCATAGAAATCTTTTCCTAATTCTTCAAATGAAGTATATGATTTTGTTTTAAAAGTAATCTTGTCTTTTAAAGCTGCTTCTGCTTTTTCATATTTTTTAGCATTAACATCCGGTGTTACACCTATCGTCTTATCTTTTAAATCTTCAATTTTCTGATATTTACTATCTTTTAAAACAATCATTTGAAATGTTGTTGTCTGAACATTCTGTCCGGTAATTTTACTTAAAGCATTTCCACCTCTGGCAACCATGGATGAAGCCACAATAAGCAAAATACTTAATAATAATGAAACAATCTTTCCTATTAACGGTCTAATAGGTGTTTTAGCATGTTTACCTATTTTCTTTACCGGTTTAGCAAAGAAAAAGTTAATAATAAATAATACAACTAATACTACAGCTAAAATAGCTTCATATAGTGCCGGTAATAAACCCAGCTTTACTACAAAATAAACTAAAGCAGCTGATGCAATAAACTGAATAGTTAAAACAATAAGCCATACCGATATTCCTTTAAAATTCTTATTCATAATATCCTCCATAAATAAACTACTGCTTACTCTCATTGTACTCTTAAAGTACCTATTTAAAAAGATAAATTTAAACAGTGTTATTCTATACCAAACAATTCTTATAATCAATATTTTTTATATCAAATTAAAATGGAAAACCGGTTATAAAAAATTCCCATTAAGCAATGGGAATTTATATATTCTTATGAGCATCCTTTAAAAACTGTGCAAATTCTTCATCTGTTGCTAATACTGAATGAGTATCAGAAACTTTATGTTCTATCCCCGCTTCATAATCCAACCCGCTTTCTTCATAACTATAAGTAAAAGATTTTCTTGTCTTTTCTACTCTTGGATTTGGATGAGGAATAGCTGATAATAAGGATTTTGTATAAGGATGTAATGGATTTGCAAAGATCTCTTCTGCTGTTCCTGTTTCAACTAAATGTCCTAAATGTAATACCCCAATTCTATCACTGATATATTTAACCATTGATAAATCATGAGCAATGAACAGATAAGCAGCACCTGTTTCTTTTTGCATATGCTTCATCAGATTAACAACCTGTGCCTGAATAGAAACATCCAATGCTGAAATAGCTTCATCAGCAATAATTAAATCAGGATTTAAGATTAATGCACGTGCAATACCAATACGCTGTCTCTGTCCTCCGGAAAACTGATGAGGATAACGTGAAGCATGTTCACGTGATAATCCAACCATCTCTAACATCTTATATACTTTTTCATTTCTTTCTTCAACAGACTCATAGGCATGATGAATATCTAATCCCTGAGCAATAATATCTAATACTTTTTTACGTGGATTTAAACAAGCCATTGGATCCTGAAAAATCATAGCCATCTTTGTACGTAAAGTTTTAATAGCTTTATGACTCATTTTTCCGGAAATATCTTCTCCTTCAAAGATAATCTGTCCTTCAGTCGGATCATAAAGACGAATAATAGAACGCCCTGTAGTAGATTTACCGGACCCTGATTCACCAACCAAGCCATATGTTTCTCCCGGCATGATTGTAAATGAAATACCATCTACCGCTTTAACAGTAAACTTTCTGCTTACTCTAAAATGCTGTTTTAAATTTCTAACCTCTAGAATAGGAGTAGTGTTATCCATTGACTACACCTTCTTTCTTCATCTTATCAATTCTCTTTTTTAAAGTTTCAGGCATTTCAATATGAGGTGCCTTTTCATGCATCAGCCATGATGCAACTCTATGAGAATTAGAACCTTCAACATTGAACATTGGCGGTTCTTCTCTTAAATCAATATTCAAAGCAAACTTGTTTCTAGGAGCAAAAGCATCTCCTTTTACTTTTAATGTTAAATTAGGAGGTGATCCCGGAATAGTATATAATTCCTCATCATCAGTATCTAAATCAGGCATAGCTGATAATAAGCCCCATGTATAGGGATGACGGGGATCATAGAAGACTTCATCAATCTGTCCTGTTTCAATGATTTTTCCGGCATACATAACATTAACAAAGTCTGCAACTTTAGCAACAACACCTAAGTCATGAGTAATATAGATAACTGATAAGTCTTTTTTCTTTTGAAGCTCTTGAATCAATTCAAGAATTTTTGCCTGAATTGTTACATCCAAGGCAGTTGTCGGCTCATCACAAATAAGAACATAAGGATCACATGATAATGCGATTGCAATAACAACACGCTGTCTCATACCTCCTGATAACTGATGAGGATAAGCTTTCATACGTGCCTGAGCATCTGTAATACCTACTTCTTTTAATAATTCAACAGCTTTATTCCATGCTTCTTCTTTTGATGTTCCATAATGATACATCATTGGCTCCATGACCTGTTTCCCGATTGTCATTGTAGGATCAAGTGATGTCATAGGATCCTGAAAAACCATAGCAATCTTACGTCCACGAATTTCCTTCTGAATCTCTTTCTCACTCAATTTAACAACATCTTTAGTAATCTTTTCATGAGTCTTAGGATCTTCCCATGTATATTCAATACTTCCGCTATCAATACTTCCGTTCTTCGCTAAGATTCCCATAATTGCTTTAGTCGTTACTGATTTACCGGATCCGGATTCACCTACTATAGCAATAGTCTCACCTTTATACAGATCTAAGTTAACACCACGAATGGCAGAAACATTAGAGCCATCAGTCTTAAAGGAAATATTTAAATTGCGAATTTTTAATACTCTTTCTCTTGCCATCATTACATCTCCTTCATTGTTGGATCTAAAGCATCTCTTAAGCCATCTCCAAATAAGTTAAAACTTAACATCAGCACCGCCATAACAATAGCCGGAATAACCATAGCATGAGGATGTACCTGGAAATATTGGAATCCATCATTGATCAATGTACCTAAAGAAGCTAACGGCTTTGTAAGACCTAAGCCGACAAAGGCTAAATAAGCTTCATAGAAAATAGCATTGGGAATGGTCATCATGGAATTAATAATTAACTGTGAAACAATATTTGGTAATATTTCCTTAAATAAAATAAAGAAATGTCCGGCTCCTAGAGTTCTGGATGCTAATACAAACTCATCTTCCTTGACCTTTAAAACCTGTGCACGTGTAATACGAGACATAGGAATCCATTCGGTAAAGATTAAAGCAATAATAACTGTTGTCAGGTTTGGCTTTAAAATAGTTAATAAAATAATTAAAACAACTAATGTCGGAATGGAATTAATAATCTCCTGAATTCTTTGCATAACAGAATCTATCATTCCGCCAAAATAACCGGAAATCATACCGTATGTAATCCCAATCACAACATCAATAATAACTGCTACAACCGCAATAATTAAAGAATAACGAGTTCCCTGCCATGTACGAACCCATAAATCACGTCCTAAATAGTCGGTTCCAAATAAGTGCTCCAAACTTGGTGCCAGATTAGTAATTGAAGTATTTGATTCATCATAATGATAATGAGAAAATATTGGAACAACAATTGCCAATAAAGCAATAATCACAATAAGAGCAATACCGATTAAAGCCCCTTTATTCTCTTTAAAACGATCCAATATATCTCTCCACTGAGGTTTAGCAGGAGCAACCTGATCAATCGCAATATTTTGTTTATCCCCGACTAATTCAAAATCATCAGGTAAAAATTCAATATTCTTCATGATTATTCTCCTTTCCCAAGTCTAATACGCGGATCAATAAATCCATAAGAAACATCAATAGCTAAAACAATTAAAATATACATAGCTGCATATAAGAATGAACATGCCATAATAATGTTATAGTCATTTGCATGAATAGAATTAATAAGAATTGTTCCCAGTCCCGGTACTCCGCATATCTGTTCAACAACCATTGTACCGGTCATTAAATTAACCAAAATCGGTCCAAGAATAGTAATAACCGGAATCAAAGCATTTCTCAAAGCATGACGTAAAATAAGAGTCTTCTGATCTAATCCTTTAGCCATTGCCAGAGTAATATACTCACTGCCTAATACTGAAATCATTTCTGTTCTTGTAAAACGAGCAACATTCGCAATAACACTCATTGATAAAGCCAGTACCGGTAAAACTGAGGATGTAATCGGCTGTGCTTCATTATAAGCAACAGGAGCCCATTGCAGATTTACACCAAAAAGAATAACCATCAGTAAAGCAAATACAAATGAAGGAATTGAAACACCTAATACTGAAATAACCGTTGCGATTGTGTCCCAGATAGTGTTTCTCTTTAAGGCTGCAAAAATACCTAAAGCCATACCCACAATTGTTCCAAATAATGTTGCTGCAATACCATAAATAAATGATATTTTCGCACGATCCATAACCAGTTCAGCAACTGACTGATCAGGATAAAGCTGATAAGATACCCCAAAATCACCTTTAATCATATTGGAAAGATAAGCAAAAAACTGTATAATAACAGGTTTATCCAAGCCATATTTAGCATTTAAAATAGCTATCTGATCTCTGCTTAATTTTTCTGAGTTAAAAGGAGAACCGGGCATCAATCTTGTCATTAAAAACAAGACAAAAAGTATGACGAAAAGCGTTATTGCCGAAATCAAAAGACGCTTTCCAATATACTTTAACATGGATTTATCCATTTTTTTCATTCCTTTCTTTTTCAATAAAGAAACACATTATAGCAAGAGCTATAATGTGTTTACTTACTATTTTTTCATCACTATTTTTTTTCTACATAAGTAAATGTGTTTGGTACACCAACTGCTTTAGTGATAACACCGCTTGTATTTGTTGCTTTTAAAGCAGAACCGCCTTTTTCAAAGACAGGAATATTTCCTAATTCATCCATAGCTACTTTTTCAGCCTGAATCATTAATTCATAACGCTTATCAGCATTTGTTTCCGTACGTACCTGTTTCATTAAAGCATCATATTTAGCATTACTATATTTACCGTAGTTATTATTATTACCTGTAGACATTAAGTTCAGATAAGTTGTCGGATCAGCATAATCCGGACCCCATCTAGTTAATGCAAAATCAAATCTACCGCCAACCATACGATTATCAATACGGTCTTTCTTAGTCGTAGCTTTCATTTCAATCTTTAAGCCTTTAATCTTAGCAAAATTAGTCTGTAAATATTCAGCAACCTTATCAGCCGGAGATTCATCATTACCATATAAGAACTCAAATGTCAAAGAAGATACGCCTAATTCTTTTAAACCGGCATCAAAGTATTCCTGAGCTTTCTTAACATCATAAGAAGTAAAAGAACCGGCAAGCTTACGGAAATCTTCTCCCTTAGCATTCTGTGATAACTGTGCCGGAACAAATCCGGTAGCAGCCTTAGAACCATCTTTTAATACTTTAGAAGTTAATGAATCTCTATCAATCGCATAAGATAAAGCTTTACGAATATTAACATTAGCCATAGCTTTTTTCTTAGCAGCATCCTTGATATCATGATTTGGTTCGAGATACCATAAATAACCTTCATTATACTGTACATAAGTATCTTTACCTTTATACTTATCAACTAATTCAGATGAAATAATCGCAAAATCAGTACTTCCGGAATCAAAGCTGGCACTGGCAGCCTGAGGCTTAACAGCTAAATCCATATGTAAATTCTTCATCTTAACAGCTGAAGCATTATAATAGCTTTCATTCTTTTCAAAATCAGCAGACTTACCTTTTGTCCACTTAGTCATCTTAAAAGCACCATTAGATAATACATATTCAGGTGCAGTTCCATATTTCTTACCGGCTTTTTCAGCAAACTTCTGATTGATTGGATAATAACATGGGAATGTCATTAACTCTAAGAAATAAGGAACAGGTGCAGCTAATTCTACAACTAAAGTCTTATCATCCTTAGCCTTAACACCTAAAGTATCTAATTCAGCCTGAGTTGCTTTTGGTCCTTTGGCCTTTAATACATTAGCATTCTTAATATTGGCACCTTCGTCACCATACATATAAGAATACTTACCGGAATTCTTTAGGATTCTCTGCCATGCATAAACAAAGTCTTTAGCTGTAACAGCATCACCATTTGACCATTTAGCATCTCTTAAAGTAAATGTATATGTTTTTCTATCATCACTTAAAGTATAAGACTTAGCTAATGCATTAGTCTGCTTTCCATCTTTATCAAGTCCCATAAGACCTTCAGTAACAGCATGTAATGCAGTAAATGACATACCATCATCAACAACTGTTGAATCCATACCTAAGATATCTAATTCTGAAGCAAATCTGAAAGTATCTTTAGAATCAGACTTAGAAGAACCACAGCCTGCTAACATTGCTGCTGATAATACAATAGCAGCACTACGTTTTAACATCTTCATAAATTTTCCTCCAATTGATTTTATGAATTAATATGGTACCTAAAATTTACCATATAGACAATATACAACTAATATAAATACATGTCAACAAAATTATTAAATTAAATTTAGATATTTCAATAG
>ENA-OWLX01000583-OWLX01000583.1-metagenome-genome-assembly--contig:-NODE-583-length-13469-cov-7.018339_pt1 | contig 13469 bp, 18 predicted proteins | sample MGYA00245351_ERZ651106 | MGnify/ENA primary metagenome ERZ651106 (study PRJEB26857, sample SAMEA4031768) | metagenome | biome: human; feature: oral; material: saliva | place: Philippines | collected 2014... | reverse complement strand
TCGTTCAAATACTGGCCTGTACCTGCAGAAGCTGGGTGGTCGTAGTAGTCGTAACTGTAGAGCTGAATGACTTCCGATACTTCGTTTATCTTCGTTTCTTCTTCGTTTCTCTGCTCTTTCAGTTGCCTCTTTGCATAATTCAGGACTTTTACTTGTCTTGGAGGGTTTAGTTCATCGTAGATGGTTTGGATGGAGGAAGTGGGAGAAGAAGAGTCTTTTTGAATCGGAGGGAAAAGGTCATCAATCGAAATGTTAAAAGCATTCGCCAAGTCAAACATTGTATCCTTTTTAGGAGATCTAAAACCTTTCTCATAATTACCAATAGCATTTTTACTTATCCCTATCTTAGCCCCTAATTCTTGTTGAGTCCAACCATTTTGAAGCCTATATTGCTTTATATTTTCGCCTATGATAATGGCAATTTCTTCTTTATTCATGATGGAATCCTTTTTATTTTTCTATAAGTAAAGTATAACACAAAACCCACGAAAAGAAAACTTTTTTTACTTTTTCGTAAAAAAAGTATTGACAAGCCCACGAAACGTGTGCTATAATTAAATCAAGCTTAAGGAAATAACAAAAAAACAAACCGGAGGGAAACATCATGAACACATTAAACGAGAAAGCCATCAACATCTTCAAAGCAGTGGTTGCAGAAACCTTGCTTCAAAACACATACGAGGAACGCTTCCTCTATGGTCAGCTTGAATCATTCTGGAACAACTGCCGTCAGTTCGCTTTCGGATGGACAGAGTTGGCAGAAGAGATCGAACGCCAAGAGCGTTACCTTCTTGATGCTGGTTTCACTCAAGACGAAATTGATGACATTCGCTTTGATGCAGCATTCGCAGGAATGATGGACAAAATGAATGTAGCCTGATCGGTAGCACCAGGGTTCGACTCCCTGGCAGGCTGTTGCTCATAGAGCGAAAAAAAGAGAAAGGAGAAGAGAGATGAATGAATCTTTTCTTACGATACTAGGCATATCAATGATTGCTAGTTTTATCACGAATTTAATTGCTTACTTAGCTGGTAAACATCATCTGAAAAAGAAAATTAAAAACCACAAAGCGTGGTTTGATTCTGAGATAGAGCGTATCAAGAAAGAGTATCATTTGTGATTTTTCTTGGATAATTTTTTCACAAATTGTTTTTGAAGATTGGAAGGTTGTTGCTTGTTCGCGAATTGACTAAGAGTGCTTATATTTTTTATTGCTACATCTGCAGATATTTCTCCTGAAATAGCTTTAAAAATTAGGTCATTTATCTTTAAATTTTGGTCTGTTTGAGTGTCTAGTTGAGATACTTTTTCAAGTTCAAGTAATCTTAATTCGTGAGTTTGTTTCAGCGAATCAAGCTCTTGTGAGTGTTGCTTTTGCATTTTTTCCATATCTTGTTTAAATTGATTTTCGATATTTTCAAGCTCTTGTGAGTGTGCGATGTTGATTTTATCAATTTCATGCTTGCTGTTTCCTTTAGCAGCGATGTAAGACCATATACCAGAAACAAAGGCAGGTATGGCAGCGATCGCAAGTGTTTCTATAAAACTAAAATTATTCATAAGATTTCTCCAATCGTTTTATTTTCATTATACCAAATTTAGAAAGGAAAAATATGATTCATCATTATATAACTCATTATGCAAGCAATGGAAAAGATTACGCCGAAGCATGGATTTAAATCAATATTTTTGGAATGTGCTTTTGTTTATGGAAAAAGCGTACAACCATTGAACGATTGTACGCAAACGAAGATTAAAAGAGATGTAGTGGCCGAACATATGCAAAATTGCTGATGCACTAGAAATCAGCATAGATGAATTAAGATAAGGAGGTAGGAACGTGCCGAAAATGACATTGAGAGCAATAAGAACAAATTATAACTTATCTGCAAAAGAAGTTGCCGATAAACTTAACATCCATCAGCAAACACTGTTGAAGTATGAGCATGATAGTTCAAAAATCCCAATGGACCTTTTAGATAAACTTGCTCGACTATACAATGTTGAAAAGGATTTTATTTTTTTAGGCAAAAAATACGAATTAAATCATAATTTAGGAGAAGTATGAATGAACTAGAAAGAACAGCCCTCAATGAGATATTGAGGACCGTGACCTATATTGCTGAGAAGTTGGATGAACTAGATTCTAAGATTTCTCAATCAGGAGAAATGGAATGAAACTAAGGCTATATTCGTTCAGTAGACAAAGAAAAACGTACTCCAGCTGCTATCTGAAGTACGCTACGGAAATTGTTCTGCTCAAACTAATAGCAGTAGTCAACAACACTTCGCTGGTATCGTCCCCAGCACTGTAGTTGAAATAAACTTTGATTCTCGATTTTAGAGTCTAGCTTTTTCGCCACTTTAGAAGTGACAGCTTGTTTAAACTTTTTTTGGTCGTCTAGCTAAGACGCCCTGAAAAAGCTAACTCTCCCTATTGAACCCTGCTAGCCAGGTGCGGTAGGCAAAAGGTAAACCTACAAATGAATCCAGAAGTTTACTGAGACACAGTACCTTTCAAAAATTCTGCCAATTTACATCAGCTCCTTTCTGTTATAAAGGTAACGTTATTATACTAAATGTAAGAAGAGTTGTAAAGGTTTTATCCGCTAAAAGTCAGAGCAGACAACAATTTTCGTTAATAATAATCATTTTTTTAACTTACAAAGAAAGGAGAAAAAGTACATGCCAAACATGGACAACGGTCGTCAAAAAATTTTGGATTACCTGAAAGAAAATGATCTAACAATGGCTACTCTAGCCGTTCAGTACAGCATGACACGCCAAGATGTGACAAACATTTTAAACGGAAAACTGAAAAATCCTCAAGCACATCGATTTGTCGCCCGAGTGATTGAAGATTTTAAAATTCGGTAACAAAAAACGCCGGATGAAGAATCCGACGCTTGCTTAAAATATCTACCTTAATTATATCAGAAAGTGCTTGCCCGCACAATTGGAGGAACGAAGAAATGGAGGGGTTAAACTTGCCACCTTTGATCTCGGACGAGATCGCGAAAGTCTATCTAAAACAGATGATCGAGATCGTAAAGAAGGAGCTCAAGGAAGAAATAGAAATAGAACAATTACCACTAGATCAAAAAGCCTTAATGAAGAAATTCGGCTTTGATCATGGCTATATAAAGAAGCTAGAGCGTCGAGGACTTGCATTTCGAAAACAAGGAAAAAAGAAAATGTACAACGTCCGAGACGTGTACGAAATTTTAGAACAAGAGAAGGAGTATTTAAAATGAATCAAATTATTATTTCTGGGCAAGTTGCCGGGACAGTAGCAATCGGGGGCGTATGCTTTATCGCAGGCCTAATCGTATCGTGGAAGGACCACAAAAAACGAATGAAGATCGCAAAGACTGAAACATTAAAAGCGATTGAAGAAGGTCTCCCAGAGCACAACGCGCAAGTTATCGAACAATACGAAGACGAGCTCGCAAGGCGTAGAAAAGCAATGAAGCTCTATACAGAATCTCCGGAGGTACCGTTCCATGTTTGGTAAGAAGGCCCGAAAGATCGAACAACAATCTAAAGCACTCGATCGCTTGTGGTTTATTAACTTACAGCAAACCGAAATTCTGAAAGCTACACTTGAGCGGGAAGAACGATTGCTTGACGAGCTCGCTCGTCTGAAAGGAGAGTTTAGAAATGGTAACAATTAACAAGCTCGAGATCGAGAACGTAAAACGCGTTAAAGCGGTCAAAATCGAGCCGTCAGCGAAAGGGCTGACAATAGTCGGGGGTAACAACAATCAAGGCAAAACAAGCGTATTAGACGCGATAGCGTGGGCTTTGGGTGGCAATAAGTACAAGCCTTCGCAACCTCAACGCGAGGGATCGACAATTCCCCCAAGTCTTAAAATCACGCTATCAAATGGCCTTATTGTTGAGCGCAAGGGCAAAAATAGCGATCTAAAAGTTATTGATCCAAGCGGAAACAAGGCCGGTCAAAAGCTGCTTGATAGCTTCGTCGAAGAGCTCGCTCTTGATCTTCCTAAATTTATGGAGATGACGAGTAAGGAGAAAGCGACGACGCTCTTACAAATTATTGGGGTCGGAGATCAGCTCGTCCAACTTGAGATGGAAGAAAAGACCAAGTACCAAGAGCGCCACGCGATCGGCGTCATTGCGGACCAGAAAGAAAAGTTTGCCAAAGAACAACCGTATTATCCAGACGCACCAAAAAAACTCGTCTCAATCGCTGATCTTATCCAGCAACAACAAGAGATCCTCGGTCGCAATGGCGAAAATGCTCGCAAGCGTCAAAATCTCGCGAAGATCGAAAGCGATTATAATTTCGCTCTTGCAAACGTGAAGCGCTTGGAAAAAGAGCTGGAAGAAGCTCGAGAGAAAGAGCAAGGACTAGCTCAAGACTTGGATATTGCTCGCAAAGACGCGCAAGATCTAATCGACGAATCGACGCAAGAGATCGAAGATAGTATCGCGAACATCGAACAGATCAATTTGAAAGTCCGAGCAAATCTTGACAAAGACAAGGCCGAAGAGGACGCGAAAGCATATCGTGAACAATATCGCGAATTGGATCTTGTAATTGAAGGGATTCGCAAGCAAAAAACGGACTTGCTCACAAACGCAGACTTACCGCTTCCGGGCTTATCCGTGGACGATGGAGAACTCTTATACTTCGGTCAACGTTGGGATAATATGTCCGGATCGCAACAATTACAAGTCGCGACGGCTATCGTTCGCAAGCTCAAGCCGGATTGTGGCTTCGTCCTAATCGACAAGTTAGAACAAATGGACCAGATCACTCTCGCGGAATTTGGCGCGTGGCTCGAGCAAGAAGGCTTGCAAGCTATCGCGACACGCGTTTCAACGGGTGAGGAGTGTTCCGTCATCATAACCGATGGGTATTCAGAGGTTAACCCTAACCATAAAGAAACAACAACCAAAGGTTGGGAAGGGGGCTTTTAATTGGGACAATTTATTGATCTAACGAACAAAAAATACGATAGATTGACCGTTATTAAACGAATAAAACACAGTAACCAAAAAGAGGCAGTATGGCTTTGTCGTTGTGATTGTGGAAAGATGGTAGAAATTAGAGGATCATCATTGCGCGCCGGTTTAACAAGAAGTTGCGGGTGCTTACAAAAAGAATGGGCCAAAAAGCATATTCCAAACAAAACACACGGCTATACCAAAGAAAGATTATATAGAGTTTGGATGGGTATGCGTCAGCGTTGTTATCTAAAAACAAATAACAGATATAAACATTACGGCGGACGAGGGATAAGAGTTTGTGACGAGTGGCAAGATTATCTAAAATTTAGAAAATGGGCTTTATCTCACGGTTACGACTCAAAAGCAAAACGCGGAAAATGTACGATCGATCGAATCGACGTTAACGGAAATTATGAGCCCTCTAATTGTCGATGGGTAGACGCTAAAACTCAAGCAAATAACACACGAAGAAAGAAGGAAAAATCATGAAACAAACAAATAAATTCGCAGTATTAAGAAGCAAACGAGCAGAAGCATATGTGACCAAATATGAATCCAAAGAAGGAACCTTTGCTTATTCAGTAGGTTACACGGACGATATTCGACACGCTGCAAAAAACGAGCTCGAAGCAATCGAAAATCAAAAAGAAGAATTCGTTAAATTGGCAAACGCGATCGATTGTGAAATTTTAGTTGTCGAAGCAGAGTACACACTCAAGACACTAGATGGAAACGAGCCGGAAGCTCTAACAAAGCAAATCGAAGTAGATAAAAAAGAGTCATTCAAAAAGTTCTTTGAAATGCTCGCGGAAACAAGCGAGGAGGACTAAAAAATGCAAATCACAAGAGGAAGGAAGGCGCGGGCTCAAAAGGTCGTGATCTATGGCCCGGAAGGAATCGGAAAGTCTAGCTTCGCGAGTCAATTCCCGGATCCAGTATTTATCGATACCGAAGGATCAACGGATAACATGGACGTGGCCCGAATGGATAAGCCCACAAGCTGGGCAATGCTCAAAAATGAGATCGCGTTCATTAAGGCAAATTCAGACGCTTGCAAAACGCTAGTCATTGATACGATCGACTGGGCCGAACAGCTCGCGGTCGATTATGTTTGCGCCCAGCACCAAAAGAACGGGATCGAAGATTTCGGCTGGGGCAAGGGCTATACATACGTCCAAGAAGAGATCGGGCGCTTGCTGAATAGTTTGGGTGAGCTAGTGGACAACGGGATCAACGTCGTTTTGACAGCTCACGCACAGATCAAGAAATTCGAACAGCCGGACGAAATGGGATCATACGACCGGTACGAGTTAAAACTCGGGCAAAAATCAAGCTCTAAAACAGCGCCACTCGTGAAGGAGTGGGCCGATATGGTGCTCTTTGCGAATTATAAGACAATCGTCATGACAACCGACACGGGCAAGAAAAAGGCCCAAGGGGGCGAGCGTGTCATGTACACAAATCATCGGCCAGCGTGGGACGCGAAGAACCGTCACGGATTGCCGGATCAATTGCCATTCACTTATGACAGTATCGCGCATATCTTCAACGTGCCAACACCGCAAGCACAACCGCAACCGCAACCAACGCCAGAGCCTCAACAAGAGGAGCAACCAAAGAGCGAGATCAAAGAACAATTGACCGAGATTGCTCAAGAGGTGGCCCAAGAAATGGGGCGCGCACCGCAACAAGCACCAACAAGCGGAACGCTTCCGCAAGCATTGATCGACTTAATGGCGCCGCACAACGTGACCGAAAACGAATTGCAAGAAGTCGCTTATATCCGCGGACACTTCCCGATGGGAACGCCGATTGAAAACTTCCCAAGCAATTATTGGGATATGATCGTCGCGAATTGGGACGCCACACTGGACGTCATTCAAAACCAAGTCCGGAAAGATCCGGAATTACCATTTAATACTAATAACTTATAAAAAAAGGAGAAATTTCATCATGACACAACAACAATTTAACAACAATTACGAGCGCGAATTTGGCTGGGACGACACGATTCAAAAGGATTCCGAATTCGTCTTTCTACCAGATGGCCTATACTGGTTCACGGTTAAAGAATACGAGCGCGGACGTCACACGCCAAAACCTCAAAATCCCGGCAAATTGCCAGCTTGTCCTAAAGCGACAGTACACCTTACTATCGTAGCGAATGAAGGCGAAACAGAACTCCGTCACAACTTATTCTTGCACAGCTCTACGGAAGGTATGCTTTCAGCGTTCTTTGGAGCGATTGGACAAAAACGTAAAGGTGAACCGCTTCGTATGGATTGGAGCGCGATCATCGGCAAAGTCGGAGTATGTAAGGTTGGATCTCGCGAGTATAACGGGAACAAGTACAACGAAGTAAAAGGTATGATCTATGCCGAAGACGTGGACTATACGAAAGTATTGAACGCACAACCGGGACAACAAGCCCCAGCATACCAACAACCAGCTCCACAGTATCAACAACCGCAACAACCAGCACAACCACAGGGAGGCTTCACAGGAGGGCCGTTCTAATATAGGAGGTTCTAAAGTATGGAGTTAAGACCCTACCAACAAGAGGCACGGGAAGCCGTACAAAAGGAGTGGGCAGAAGGGCGAAAACGAACCCTTCTCGTCCTTCCGACTGGGACGGGGAAAACGGTCGTCTTTTCAAAGATCATTGAAGATCAAGTCAGAGAAGGGAAGCGCGTCCTTGTACTCGCTCACAGATCCGAGTTATTGGACCAAGCAAGCGACAAGCTAAAGACTGCAACGGGCCTCGGTACAGCGCTAGAAAAGGCTGAAAGCACGTCAATAGGCTCTTGGTATCGCGTTGTCGTTGGATCTGTTCAAACTATGCAACGGGAAAAACGTTTAAGTCAATTCCCGCCCGACTGGTTCGATGTGATCGTTGTCGACGAGGCGCACCATGCGATATCCGACGGATATCAAAAAGTGCTGGGCTATTTCGAAGACTCGAAAGTCCTCGGGGTTACAGCTACCCCAGACAGAGGAGATATGAAGAACCTCGGATCGTACTTTGACAGCTTGGCCTATGAGTATTCACTCGTACAGGCTATCAAAGAAGGTTACCTTTCCAAAATTAAAGCCTTAACGATTCCACTCGATCTCGACTTATCAAACGTTTCAATGTCCGCGGGAGATTTTAAGGCGAGTGACGTCGGAACGGCCCTCGATCCGTATCTAGTACAGATTGCGGACGAAATGGCCAAATATTGCAAAGACAGAAAAACAGTCGTCTTTCTGCCACTAGTCAAAACAAGCCAAAAATTCCGCGATATTTTGAACGAGCGAGGCTTTAAATGCGCTGAAGTAAACGGAGAATCGAAGGATCGGGCCGAAGTGCTCGAGGACTTTGAGAAGGGGCGATATAACGTCCTATGTAACTCTATGCTATTAACTGAAGGCTGGGATTGCCCGTCGGTTGATTGCGTGGTGGTATTAAGACCGACAAAGGTCCGGGCGCTCTATTCGCAGATGGTAGGACGTGGGACGCGTCTATTTCCCGGAAAAGACGAGCTTCTATTACTGGACTTTTTATGGCACACAGAACGTCACGAACTATGCAGACCGGCTCATTTAATTTGTGAAAGCCCTGAAGTGACTAAAAAGATGGTCGAAAACATGGAAGAAGAAACGGGCGTCGTGATTGACCTTGAGCAGATGGAAGTCAAGAGCGCGGAGGACGTTGTCGCAGAACGCGAAGAAGCACTCGCGAAGCAACTCGCAGAAATGCGGAAGCGCAAGAGAAAACTTGTCGATCCGTTACAATTCGAAATGTCTATCCATGCGAAAGATCTTTCGAGCTATGTTCCTAACTTCGGCTATGAAATGGTTCCCCCGACCGATAAACAACTAAAAGCATTAGAAAAGTTTGGTATATACACCGAAAACGTAGGAAACGCTGGGAAAGCCAGTCTTTTGTTAGAAAGACTTAATAAAAGACAAAGAGAAGGCCTAACAACTCCTAAACAAATTAGATTTTTAGAAAACAAAGGCTTTCGAAACGTCGGTCTATGGAGTTTTGAATCAGCGAGTAAACTTATCAATAGAATTGCTGCGAATGGTTGGCGAATACCAAAACATATAGAGCCGTCTGATTTTATACCAGAATAGAGGTGAAAAATGCCTAAAATGATAGATTTAACAAATAAAACTTTTGGCAAATTGACAGTTTCAAACATTTTCGAACGAAGAGGAAAATACATATATTGGTTATGTCGTTGTGAATGTGGAAAACAAAAATACGTAAGAAGCGATCATATTCGATATAAAAAGATAAAATCTTGCGGGTGCTTCGAAAAAGAATCAAGGGAAAAAGGCAATAACAGAAGCCATAATTTATCAAAAACACGACTTTTCAGAATTTATCAAGGAATGAAAAAACGCTGTTATAACGAAAACGATCATGCTTATAAAAATTATGGTGGCCGGGGGATTTTAATTTGTCAAGAATGGCTAAATGATTTTATTTCTTTCTATAACTGGGCTTTATCTAACGGCTATGCTGACAATTTGTCGATTGATAGAATCGACGTTAACGGAAATTATGAGCCCTCTAATTGTCGATGGGCAGACGCTAAAACTCAAGCGAACAATAGAAGAAAACAGAGGGATTAAATGAATAACGAAAGAGAATTTGACTTATTACCACTGTTAGACCATATCGACCCCTCAACGCTTTCTTATCAAGAGTGGATCAATGTCGGCTTCGCCTTAAAACATGAAGGGTACACAGCCTCCGATTGGGATAACTGGTCCTTACGAGATCCGGCGCGGTACCGTAAATTTGAATGTTTCAAAAAGTGGGACACCTTCAACGAGGAAGCGGGCTCGATTGTGACAGGTGGAACGATTGTCCAGCTCGCGAAAGATCACGGCTGGGTGAATCCGTACTCGACCGACAGCGAGGGCGCTCATGAGCTCGATTGGAACGATACGATCGATCGGGATTATCGCGTCATTGATAAGAACTGGATCGAGGGGAAAGAGATTCACGAGCCTACGAACTGGAACCCAGTACAAGAGATCATTAAGTACCTCGAAGCCTTGTTTGAATCGTCCGAAAATGTGGGATATGTCACAGAGAGCTATCCAAAAGTAAACGACGAAACGGGCGAAATAGAAAAATGGCTTCCAACCAAGGGGGCGTATGACCGGACGGCGGGCCAACTGATCGAGCAACTTTCCAAGTGTAACGGCGATATCGGAGCGGTCCTCGGTGACTATCACAAGGAAGCGGGTGCGTGGATTCGATTCAATCCGTTAGATGGTAAAGGGGCCAAAAACGAGAATGTAACCGATTATCGGTACGCGCTCGTCGAGTCTGACAGCATGAGCGTTGAAAAGCAAAACGCGATCTATAAGGAACTCGAACTTCCTATTGTGGCACTTGTGTACAGCGGGAACAAGTCCTTACACGCAATTGTGAAAGTGGACGCGGGCAACTATGAAGAGTACAGAAAGCGCGTTGACTACTTATATAAGATCTGTCAAAAGAACGGGATATCAGTCGATACACAAAACCGCAACCCGTCGCGTTTGTCTCGTATGCCGGGATTCGAGCGAAACGGCCAGAAGCAATTCCTCGTTGATACAAACATAGGAAAACGCAACTGGGAAGAATGGTACCAGTATATCGAGGACTTGAACGATGACCTTCCAGATCCGGAAGGGCTGGGCGATAGTTGGGACAACCTTCCAGAGCTTGCGCCCGAGCTGATCCAAGGCGTCCTTCGGCAAGGACACAAAATGTTAATAGCTGGACCGTCAAAAGCCGGGAAGTCATTCAGCTTGATCGAAATGTCAATCGCAATCGCTGAAGGCAAGAAATGGCTTGAATGGAACTGTACACAAGGCAAGGTCCTATATGTCAATCTCGAGCTAGATCGCGCGTCATGTCTTCATAGATTCCGCGACGTGTACGAAGCAATGGGGCTTCAACCGAATAACTTACAAAATATTGATATTTGGAACTTGCGTGGAAAGACTGTCCCGATGGACAAGCTCGCTCCGAAATTGATCCGCCGATCACTCAAAAAGAACTATATAGCCGTCATTATTGACCCGATCTATAAGGTTCTGACAGGGGACGAGAACAGCGCGGATCAGATGGCGCACTTTACGAATCAATTCGACAAAGTAGCGACAGAGCTCGGCTGCTCGGTGATCTATTGCCACCACCACTCAAAAGGTGCTCAAGGGGGCAAGAAATCAATGGACCGGGCCAGCGGTTCGGGCGTATTCGCTCGAGATCCGGACGCGCTGATCGACTTGGTAGAGTTAGACGTCACAGAGGAGCTATACACTCAACGGATCAACCACACGGCCACACGGATATACAAAGAGGCGTTACAAACGTGCAACCTTGGATATTACCAAGAGGAAGTAAGCCTCGACGATCTCCAAAGTCCAGCAATCATGCGGACACACTTCGAAAGGGCGATTCCAAACGTGCTCGATCGCAAGCCTTGGACAGATAAGATCGAACAAGCCCGTCATGCGATCGAAATTTCAACAGCGTGGCGCGTGGAAGGAACGCTTCGAGAGTTTGCCAAATTCAAGCCTATTAATATGTGGTTTAGCTACCCAGTCCATTTCTTGGACGATTCGGGGGTCCTTGCTGATATCCAACTTGGGGAGGACACGAACGCGAAGAATTCACCATGGAAGAAAAATTTTGATAAGAAGTTGTCGAAAGAAGAGCGAACCGAAAAACGCTCCGAAAGAATCGAAACAGCTATCAAGGCCCTTGACGATGGAATAAGTCCAGTTACAATTGATGATCTGATCGTTTATTTCTCACTCGAAGACAAGCCGGTAAGCGAAAAAACTATTCGCCGATGGATCAAAAATAACGGCAAATTTGAGATAGAAAACAAAGAAATTATAGCAAAAACAGACACCTAGGGACAAGGACAAGGACAAAAAAATAATCGAGTTTGTCCCTAGGGACAAAATGAGGGACAGGGACAAAGTCGATGGACAAATTCGATCGTGTCCATCGAAAATGTCCCTAGGGACAAGGGACAAAATATCGAAAATGTCCCTGTCCCTATGAGGTCAATTTGAGGGACAAAATGAGGGACAAAGTCGATTATTTATCGAAAATGTCCCTAGGGACAAAACGAGGGACAGAATATCTCCCTCTTTGAGGAGAGATATTTAGGAAAATGTCCCTGAGGTCCAAGGGGAACAGGAACAGGAACAGGGGGGCTTTGCTCCCGCCCCCTGTAACCCTGTAACCCTGTCCCCTAACTTGGACTTAGCGCGTGAGCGTGGTAAAGAAAAAAAATAAAAAGAAAGTGCAAAAGTACAATATATTATGCAATTAACCAAAGAGAAGCCCTTATTTCTCCACTTTTAGGTACCAGCTAAGTTGTTCTATCTTTTCAGGGGAGTATCCTAAGGCTTGCAATTCCTCCAATGATTGTATGTTTCCCTTTTCTGAGCGGAAGATCAAGAGGGCTTCAGCCTCTTTATAACCTAAGTAGGGTATCTTAGCCAATTCTCTTTTGGAGGCTTGGTTCAGATCAAGTTTGGTAATCTGTGCAAGAGTGAGTAGGTCGAAGTATTTCCATACTTCTGTGATGACTTCCTCAGAAAGGCCATATACCTCGTTCAATTGTTTCTTATGAGAGAAACCTCCTAAGCGCTCTCGGTACTTTATGATACGTTCGGAGAGCTTTTCTCCAATTCCTCGTATGGGCAATAGGTCTTCGGCGGTAGCAGTATTGAGATCTTTCTTGATGATTTTTTCGGGGGATTTGCTTTGATATGAATCGTTCATTTTTTTTCGATTTACCCAGTCGGGAAATTTGAATAGAGGGGCTATGACAGTCAAAAGGGAGTCGGATACTTTGGTAACCTTTTGGAACTCTTTCGCGGAGTTAACATACTTTCCTCCTTCTCTAAAGGCTTGTAGCCGAGCATGTTCTTCTTTGGAGAGCCCTAAGAGATAGGCTTTGTAGTCAGAGATAAAGTTGGGGTTAAAGGGGCTTAAAATATATTTCTGGGCTTGTTCTTGGGATTTTAGGCTATCTATCCGCTCTTGAAAGCTCAAGAGCTGTGCTTGAGAAAAAGCTGTGGTATGTGTAGGTATATCTATTACAAAATAAGCTACTTGCAATAGTGTACAACAGAGAACTAAGCCTAAAATGCCTCGCTTTTGTCCTCTTGTCCAAAACAGGTAGCCTGATGTATATTTTTTCATGGGTAGGGAGACGCTGTAAAAGATACACAAATGTACGATTTTTATAGTAGAAAAACAAGAAAAATATTTGGTAGTCATTGTGATTCTTCCTATATTTGCACCTACCATTAACCATTGATCATTAATTATTATAGATGAATTATATAGAATACGATTTTACAGTTTCTCCTACAGAGATGGGAGCTGAAATCCTTACAGCAGAACTTGCCGAAGTAGGCGTTGACAGTTTTGTGCATACTCCTACGGCGTTCAAAGCTTCTATTTCCAAAGACCTCT
>ENA-OWLX01000567-OWLX01000567.1-metagenome-genome-assembly--contig:-NODE-567-length-13628-cov-17.641273_pt1 | contig 13628 bp, 14 predicted proteins | sample MGYA00245351_ERZ651106 | MGnify/ENA primary metagenome ERZ651106 (study PRJEB26857, sample SAMEA4031768) | metagenome | biome: human; feature: oral; material: saliva | place: Philippines | collected 2014... | reverse complement strand
ATAGTAAAGCGCCCCGCCCACCCGAAATACCGGGTGGGCGGGGCGTTATGCTGTCGCCAGCCGCATGTGTGGGTGAACCCATGCGCTGTAGACGTTCAGTATCTGCTGTGCTGTGTACCGCCGGGGTGTCCCTGACGGAAGTAGCGCGGGTGCCGGGATTGCGTCCGGCTCCCGTACCAAGCTTACTACTTGATAGCCGCTTACTTGATAGCTGCCAGGGCTGCTTCGTAGTTGGGCTCGTTGGTGGTTTCGGGAACCAGCTCGGTGTAGACAACCTCACCGGCGGGGTTCACGACGACCACGGAGCGTGCCAGCAGGCCAGCCAGGGGGCCGTCAATCAGCTTCACGCCGAAGTCCTCACCGAAGGAGGAGCGGAAAGCGGAGGAGGTGACGACGTTCTCAATGCCCTCGGCTGCACAGAAGCGACCGATTGCGAAGGGCAGGTCGTTGGAGACACACAGCACAACGGTGTTCTCCAGGTCTGCAGCCTGCTTGTTGAAGGTGCGGACGCTGGTTGCGCACACACCGGTGTCGATGGAGGGGAAGATGTTCAGCACCAGGTTCTTACCTGCGAAATCTGCGGAGGAGATCTCGGAGAGATCAGCCGCGAGAACCGAGAATTCGGGCAGCTTCGCGCCGACTGCGGGCAGGTCGCCGTTGGTGTGGATTACGAGTTCGTTCTGTAGAGTTACTTCAGCCATGCCTTCATTGTCCCCTGGATGCGGCGGGTGTGCAAGGGGACACAGGCACTAGCGGGCGGAGTTTCCGCAGAGCTGATTTTCTGCGGTGCCATTATGCCCCAGCGACACCTCTACAATGGGCAGGTGAGCATTTTGAGGCACGTATCTTCCCGCCTTGCGCCGCTGGCGCATCCCGTGACGAATTTCAGGGCACTCCGTCAGGACCTGCGCCGTCAGCGGGTTGAGGGTCGTGCCCTCATTAATCCGCAGAATACGTACCGGCCGAGTGTGCGCGCTGAGCTGCGCCGCATGTTCACGCGCCCCTTCCCAGTGGAAACGCAGACGCTCATATGTAACGCTCTGCTGGCGGCGATTTGCTGGTATCTGCTCCCGGAGGCCTGGCGTTCGTGGCTGTTTAGCGAGTTTAAGGGCCCGGCTGGTTTTGCGCTGGTGATGGTCGGCTGGATGGTCGCGGACGTCACCTCAACGAACCTGATGGGCCACGATGAGGAGCATGCGTTGCGTGCGTTGCGCAGTAGCGACCCGCACGCCCTGCACCTGTTCGTGCGCACGAAGGCTATTGCGATCGGCTTGATCACGGGTATTTCCGGTACCCTGCTTGCACTAATTCTGCACAGTCAGGACGAGAACCTGACCCCCACGCTCATGATGTCCCTGTCGTTCTTTGTGGTGCCGGCTATTGTGGTGTCCCTGGGTTCGATTCTGGGCGTGGTGTATCCGTATCGTCTGCGCAGCTGGCAGTTCCGCTGGGCGCACCGTAAGAACCTGCGGATGACTGCCCGCTGGGTTCTGCTCTGTTTCGGTCCGGGCTGGGTGCTGGGTACGGTGCTGATGTCGCTGATGTTCCCGTCGATTTTCCTGTCGGATGCGCTCGCGCGCCTTCTGAACCCCGGCGTGGATCCGCGCGATGTTGCGTTCCGGCCGCTGCTGTTTTCGCTGATTTTGTGGGCGCAGGGCGCTATTAGTCTGTGGGTTTTTCCGCGGATTACGGCGCGTATTGCGACCGCGCGGCGTGCCTGGCTGGTGCGTTATCTGACGGACGATGAGGTCTGCTAGCCGGTTTTCTTGCCGGGCATTTTGTTACCGGGTTTTGTTGCCGGGCAGATGCAGCGCGCCTGCCACGGTAACGAACGGCACTGACCTCACGCACCGCGCACCCGCTTCTTTTTCCCTATACTGGACGAGTTCACTATTCGCTTCTTGACCAGCACCGATGCGCGTTGCCGCGCATCTTCAGGAGTATTCATGTCTTCTACTCGCCGCCGTTTTACCGGCCGTACCGCTTTGGCTCTGCCTGCGTTGGGCGCGGCTCTAGCTCTTGTTGTCACTTCTTGCTCGGCAAGCACTGATTCTGCTGTTTCGGGTACCGTGGTGTCTTCTTCTGGTAGCGCTTCTGCCTCTGCGAGCGCTACGTCTACGCAGGAGTTGTTCCCCACCCCGTCGGCAAGCCCGAGCGCATCCGCGAGTGCTACCCCGAGCGCTTCGTCGCCTGCTCCGGTGCCGTCGGTGGTGACGATTACGGTTCATGCTGAGCCGACCGCCTCCGAGTCGAAGTCGGATTCCAAGTCTGAGGCTAAGTCTGAGTCGAAGAAGGACTCCACCTGCGCGTCTGATTCTGCATCGACCGTGGTGTCTAAGGCTCTGCGTGAGCTGAAGAATAAGAGCAAGTGGGATCAGTGGACGAACGTTTCGGCCACTTACGAGGGTTACGACCCCTGCGCTGAGCTGTCGTGGATTGACGCTATTCCGGGTTCTTCCCCGTCTGATTGCTGTATCTCTTCGATGGCGCACCACATTCTGCTGTTCCACCGCGGCAAGTTCATTGGTACCGCAACCTATGAGCCGTACTCGTTCTCCCCGGTGATTACCCGCACCTCCGACAGCTCGATTAGCGTGACTTACCGTTACATGAAGGGCGATGAGAGCCCCGCCAGCGCGAGCGGCCGCGCGACCGCTGAGTTCAGCTGGAGCTCTTCGCAGAACAAGGTTGTGATGACCGGTGAGGTTCCGCCGAGCGAATAGCCGGTTCACCTCATAGGCTCGCGGCCCCGTATCTACGCGTTTGAAGCCCAAAGCGTTTGAAACCTAAGAAGTTGGGCATACGAAAACCCGCCGTCTCGCATATGGTGCATATGTGAGACGGCGGGTTTTCGTTGCTTAAGGATATGTAGAGTGCCCGAGGGCTAACTGTTTAGGCAGCAAACTTCTTGTAGCCGAAGTATGCGGCGCCTGCCAGGATAGCGATGAACAGAATCCTCTTCATTGTGTACTCCTTTGATTGTTCCGATAAGCACCCGGTATTTTACCCCATCTGGCAGCTCACCGAAAGGCGAGGGGCAGGTGGGGCGTCATCCGCACGTGGTGCCGTTGTCCCCTATCTTACCTGCTTTTGAACAATGTTTTTTCGTTTGGCGTGCTGAGTCCGTATTCTAGACAGTCAAACACGCGGCGGTTAGCGCGCCGTTGAGCCGAGGAATACGCCTCCGACGGGCGCATAATGGGTGCATGAGTATTTTTAAGAAGAAAGAGTACAGCGCTGAGCGCTCGGCTACTCGCATGGCTCGCGCCCTCGCTGTGATGGGTGCGCTGCACTTCATCATCCCGGATCCTTTCGACTCGATTGTGCCGAAGTACCTGCCGGGTCCTGCGCACGCCTACACTCACGCTTCGGGTGTAGCTGAGCTGGGCACCGCTGCCCTGCTGGCTAATGATAAGACCCGCCGTGCCGGTGGTCTGCTTGCGGCTCTGCTGTTCATTGCGGTGTTCCCCGCGAACATTCAGATGGCGCTGGATGCGCGCAACCAGTCCACTCAGCGTAAGGCTATTGCGTACGGTCGCCTGCCCCTGCAGCTGCCGATGATTTGTAGCGCTCTGAAGATTTGGCGCAAGTCGAAGTAGCCGCTTCGTTTGCTAGGAACGGCACCTCAGTGTTTTACACGTAAAACGTTGAGGTGCCGTTTACCTTAACATACCCGTTATTAAGCTTTCCGTAACCAGCATTGCCTACACTGGAACTAACACACCACCTGTCACAGCGGCAGGTGTACAACCTTTGGAGAGAACAATGGGCACTATCATTGGCACCATTATTACCGGCGCGATTATCGGCGCGATTGCACGATTCTTCATGCGAGGCCGCCAGAACATTTCGCTTCTGTGGACCATTGTCTGCGGCGCTATCGGCGCGGCTGTCGGCACCTGGGCCGCGACCCAGCTGGGAGTTGCCGCAACCGCTGGCATCGACTGGATGCGCTGGATTCTGTCGGTCTTCGCAGCGATGCTGACCATCTCCCTGTACCTGGGCATGACCGGCAGGAAGTAACAACCCGACCTACTGAGGGCGCGCTGAGCTTTTCTCAGATGAGCCCCTCATACATCAAGGCGGCACCTCCCCTAGCGTGAGCTAGTGCGGGCGGTGCCGCCTTTTCTGCGTCTTGTGCGAAGCGCTTTACGTCTTCTTGGCTTATGCCTTCTTGATTTATGCCTTCTTAACCACGGAGGACTTCAGGTACATCTGGCCTGCGCCGGGGACCTTCGCCTCAATGTCGTGGCCGTTGACGGGGGATTCGAGCAGGCGGATGCCGCGCACCTTGGTGCCTGCCTTGATGTCTGCGCCGCCCTTGACCTTCAGGCCCTTGACGATGGTGACGGAGTCGCCGTCGACGAGCTCGTTACCGACGGAGTCCAGAACCTTAGCGCCTGCTTCCTCTTCGGTTTCGCCCGCTGCGGTGCGTTCCCATTCGTGGCCGCACATGGGGCATGCCCAGAGCTCACCCATTTCGTAGGTGTAGGTTTCGTTGCATTCGGGGCAGGCGGGTGCTTCGATTTCGTTGAGGTTTTCGCTCATGGTTCCTTCTTCTGTCTGTGCGGATGCGCCGCTCCTCCCCTACTGTGTGGCTGCGGCGTGTGGGCGCGCGTCAGCCAGGCAGGGGGTGCGACGGTGGAGGGTGCGAGGGTTCTCGCGTTCGTGCTGACTATACCATTTGGTGGGTGCGAACTGCATGTGCGGGACTGGTTTTTGCTGGTCTTTTGGGGTGGGTTCGGGGCGTGGTTGAAGCCGAAAATAAAATTCGCATGGTTTGTGCGTAATATTTTGGTTGGAAGATGATTCTCAGTGGCTGCGGCGTGTAGAGTGCTTAAGTATTTGTACGTTTTTTGAGTGAAAGGCACGGCTTTATGAAGCTTTCTGCACGTAACCAGTTCGCTGGCAAGGTTGTTGAGATTACTGAGGGTGCAACCAACGGCATCGTTAAGATTGAGATCGCTCCCGAGGTTGTTATCTCTGCGTCCATCACCAACGAGTCCATCAAGGAGCTGGGCCTGAAGGTTGGCGAGACCGCTTACGCAGTCATCAAGGCGTCTAACGTTATGGTTGGTGCTGACCACTAATCCCGGTCAATAAGACTTACACCCGGGCGGCTGCTTTTTGTGGCGCGCGAGGGTTAATGAGGCGGAGCCCCGCACTACGAGCTGTAGTGCGGGGCTCCGCGTTTATGCTTTTATCGCTTAGACGTTGAAGCGGAACTCCACCACGTCACGGCGTATATCAATGTTTCAGGGTAAGCAGTACCCTACGAGGAGAGCCACCCCTTCCGCTGCCCGACTTCCGCGACAGCCGCTTCCAGCCTCTCCCCATAGATTTCCCACAAATCAGGACACTTTTCACTAATCCATTCGAAACCCTGACGGACATCGACATCATCAATTCCCCAGTTTCCTTCCGATTCAGGTACTGATTCAATTGCGGGAGCTAGGTTTTGAATCATCCGCATCGCTAGATGACTATCGACATCGGCAACCCAGCCAACCGCTCTGATGAGCCAGGCAGCTGTAGCAGTAACACTGTCGGTCGAGCCTTTAATTTCCCATCGGTCAAACGAGCGAAGGACATCTCGATGTAGCAGATAGGCGAGAGCATCCGCGATGTCTCTCTTCAGCTCCGCCACCTCATCCGTATCCAGCCTCGGGCCTCCGCGCCCCATTTCCAAGTCTTTGACCGCGAGAAGGGCACCTGTCAGAACATTCAGTTTAAGACCACCGGGAGCCCGAGAATCAATCCGCTCAACCGCATGAAGAAGAGGACTCGCTACTTGGGGAAGAGCATTAACCAGATTCCGGTAGAAGGAGTGACCTGGACGATGCTTCTCAGCAGTCGATCCCGTAACAAGTGCCACGATACGCGAAACCTCAATCTTTAATTCCTGTCTTGTTACTTCCATAATGAATTCGAGTAATCCAGGATAGGGCGGATATCCATCGCTTTCTGAATAACGGCGCTCAAGCCCGTCAATATAATTACTCACAGCGACTTCAGTCAGGCTATCTTGTACTTTCACACCGATGGACGTTCCAGGAAGCGCAAGAGCAGGATTGGCACGGAGATGATCGAGGAGGAATTCCCAATCCGCCCCCTCATACTCACGGACTTCCTTCCATAGCAGCGCCAGATGCGTGGGATCTGAGGCTTGATCAATAATCCCCAGTAGCGCATCGCGTCGCTGGAGCTGGGAAACCGACGTTAGATTAGCGAGGAATTCGGCTTGCAACTCGCTATCACGTTTTGCTTGTTCGCTATCACGTTTTGCCTGTTTAGCTCCCATCCTCCATAACACAATGGGGATGATTGCAGTGGCCACAAAGGATGCTACAGTGACCACAAAGGATGCAAAACCCAAGAGAAGCGTCGGGTCATCCCACGACCATTTACTTAAAAGGGAACGCCACCATTCGGCTATCATTTTTACCTCCTAAACATTGAAGCGGAGCTCCACCACGTCATCATGCATCAGTATTGTTTTGCTTTTCCTCAGCTATTTCTTCCGGCGGAGGCGTGAGCCAATCTCTAGCATATCTAGCTGATTCGATAAATTGAGGATGATTTTCTACTACGTATTTCTGATGCTCGCCAGAGATTTCAAGCTTCTCCATGACAGCAAGAGTTATAACCGCTCTTGTCACTTTGATTATCGTAATTAGCTCATCAACCGAATGTTTATCGGCCTTCCCCTCATGAGTAAGGCCATTCCGAGCTTTCACAGTTCTAGTCGCCCAATGCGGAATATCAGGAATCAGCAACGGTGAAGCATTCTTGATAAAGGTTGAGGCAAGATCAACAAGACGCTCTTTCAGAGACCGCGCACGAGAAATATTAAGATTTTTATGCAATACTTCAGCGGTTCCAACAATCATCAGAAGAGTATTTTCAATAAATTGCATAGGTGCAAAAATCTGAGCCAAAATCATATTAATTGGAACTCGAATATCCTCATAAACACAAATCCACTTAGGCAATATAACTTCAAAAGGGATTGAATCGCACGAAAACAGAAAATGGCGAGGATCAACACATTCTAAATCAAATTGCCCAATTCCCATTAGTGAGGAAATCACGTTAACCCGTCGAGGGGGTAAAGGCGTACCGTCAGGAAGTTCACCTTCCGTCCCAGCAACCTCAAGCTGAATCCAGATAACTCCCGCAACACGACAAGCTGCAAAAGACAATAAGCCCTGAAGCATCCTCATTTCTTCCAAAGCTTTGTCGAGAGAAAATAGTGGAGGTGAGCTAACTTCCCAGAAATCTTGTGCTCGTACATTTCCAAAGGTCTCCCCTTTTTGATATTTAGCAGAAACACCCACATTCTCCGATACAACTCGATATATTTTTCCGTCAACTTCTACAGGGACAGGATTATTTTTTACAACAAAAACACCGTACTCTTCCGAATCTTCGACACTATGCGTTGGGATTCTATATGATATCTCAGAAGCTCCACTCCAGCAGTTAGTATCTTCAATCGAAACACGTAACTTACTAAACATTTCAGAATCTCGGTTTTTCACACGAGCTCCAATAATTACAGAATCAACTTTATATGAGACACGATGAGGAAACCTTGCAGGAATAGATTTAAGATTAAGGCCAGCCCTTACACCCAAAAGAGTAATCTCTTGCACTCCAGAAGTTCCATGTATAACTTCATAGTTTCTGGCTACAAATTCACTATTCCGAGAATCAATATACAGCTCAAGAGTTATACCGCCAGATCCATCATGTTTCAGGCTCCCCAAAACCTTTCCTTCAAAAGCATCTGGTATACTCCATTCGCCTAACCACTCATTTTTCTCCGCGAGATTCAAAGGTTTATTCAACAACATATCCTCCAAATAAATACTCTCAAAATTCTACAATGAAACAATCCAATGCGTTACCTATAAATCTTTCAACAATAAGTCAAAATTGACGACAACGGGGCAACTCATTTTCACCCATTTATTTCATTCGAAAATAATATATCCCGCTTCCCCTTAGAACCACCTCAGACAAATCACCTTATTCAATTAGCGGTTTACATTACGATCTAAGGGTACAGAAAATCCGGTGACAGTGAGATGAATTTCGTCATCCCTCCGTCACCGGATTCTCAAAGTCCTATCGACCCGTCAGCTTAGACGTTGAAGCGGAACTCCACCACGTCGCCGTCCTGCATGATGTAGTCCTTGCCCTCCATACGGACCTTACCGCGAGCCTTCGCCTCCGCCATGGAGCCAGCCTCATCCAGATCCTTGAAAGACACAACCTCAGCCTTAATAAAGCCGCGCTCAAAATCAGAGTGAATCACACCAGCAGCCTGCGGCGCAGTATCACCCTTATAAATAGTCCAAGCACGAGCCTCCTTCGGGCCAGCAGTCAGATAAGTCTGCAAACCCAAAGTCGAGAAGCCCACACGAGCCAGCTGATCCAGGCCGGACTCATCCTGACCGTTCATCTCCAGCATCTCGCGAGCCTCCTCCTCAGACAGCTCCACCAGATCAGCCTCCAGCTTCGCATCCAAGAACACAGCCTCAGCCGGCGCCACCATGTCACGCAGCTCCTGCTGCTTCTCCTCAGACGCCAAAATGCCCTCATCCGCGTTGAACACGTAAATGAACGGCTTAGCAGTCAGCAGGTTCAGCTCCTTCAAGTGAGCCAGCTCCAGCTTCGCGTCCTTCGCACGAGAAATGATGGTGTCACCATCCTCCAGGATCTTCTGCGCAGCCTTATAAGTCTCCAGCTGAGCGGCGTCACCCTTCTTAATCTTCACAGCCTTCTCCAGACGCGGAATAGCGTTCTCCAAAGTCTGCAGGTCAGCCAGAATCAGCTCAGTATTGATGGTCTCCATATCGGAGGCAGGGTCAACCTTGCCGTCCACGTGAATGACGTCCGGGTCATCAAACGCACGCACAACCTGGGCGATAGCGTGCGCCTCACGAATATTCGCGAGGAACTTGTTGCCCAGGCCCTCGCCCTCAGAAGCGCCCTTCACAATGCCCGCAATATCAACGAACGAAACAGTCGCAGGCAGAATACGCTCCGAACCAAAAATCTCAGCCAGACGGTTCAGACGCGCATCCGGCAGGTTCACCACGCCCACGTTCGGGTCAATGGTCGCGAACGGGTAGTTAGCCGCCAGCACAGTGTTGCCGGTCAGAGCGTTGAACAGGGTGGACTTGCCCACGTTAGGCAGGCCAACAATGCCGATAGTTAGAGCCACAAGTTTTCCTTCGAATCATGTACCCCGCCACACACTCAGGATGCGCCGCGTACGTGATGCGGCGGGTGCGGGCGGGCACAGGGCGAAAATGGTGCCCGCTTCCAAGCGCGACACCGCCTGTCTCGGGAAGAAACGGGTGCGGGGCGCCTGCGGGCATAGACACTACCATTCTACCGTGTTCGCGCAGGAGCCGCCCGGGCTGACGAGAGCAGGGGGCTAGAGCCAGCCGTTCTCCGTGGCGATACGCACCGCATCCTGACGAGTCGACGCACCCGTCTTCGCCATCGCCGCCGACAAATAATTACGCACCGTACCCGCCGACAAAAACAACGCCGCCGCAATCTGCTGAGCCGTACCACCCGACGCCGCCTCACGCAGAACCTGCGCCTCACGCTCCGTCAACGGAGAAGCACCCGTCACCAAAGAATCCGCCGCCAACGACGGATCCACCACACGCAACCCCGCATGCACACGACGAATCGCCTCCGCCAACTGGCGAGCACCCGTATCCTTCACCACGAAACCACTCGCACCAGCCTCCAGGGCGCGGCGCACATAGCCCGGGCGGCCAAAAGTCGTCACAATCAGCGTACGCACCGGCTCACCCGATTCGCTCAACGCACCCGCATCACGCAGCGCCGCAGCCGCCTCAATACCATCAGCCAGCAGAGCACCGGGCATCTGCACGTCCAGAAGCACCACGTCCGGCTTCAACAGGGCGACGGCGCCCAGCACCTCATCACCGCTACCGACCTGACCCACGATCTCCAGGTCAACCTCCAGGCCGAGCAGGGCGGCAAGAGCCTCACGGATGAGCTGCTGATCGTCAGCGAGCAGAACACGAATCATGGGAGCCTCCCAGGGCTGAAGACGGTGAAAAAGACGGGGCAGAACATACCGGGTGGAACATACTAGGCGGAACAACCGCAAGAGGTTGTCTACCACCACCATACAGGGGCGGGTAGCTCCCCCGTCCAGGGCGCGGCGCTAAGTTCCACAATCTACAGTACCTACTTACAGCAGTGAGGTGTCACCGTCCATGCTCACACGGATGCGCGTGCCCACCCCACCGGCAGGGTTCTGCGCCAGCCACTGCTCGGGCGCCGCCTCAATCACAACGCTACCGCCGGACGCCGCCACACGCTGAGCCATACCCGTCAGACCGTTACCGCGGGCATCACCCACACCCACGCCGTTATCGAGGATGTCCAGACCGGTTGCGCTCAGACGCACCCGCGCCGCGTTCGCCCCCGAGTGGCGCACCATGTTCGTGACCGCCTCACGCAGAACCCAGGAGAACAGCTTCGCGTTCACGCCAGCCACCGCGAGCACGCTCTGCGCATCCGGCAGTTCGGCGCGGATACCGGCGGTCTGCAGGGCACGACCCGCACCCTCAATCTCACCCGAGAAGTCGGGCACACGCAGACGCGTCACGGTCGAGCGGACCTCCGCCAGGGATGCGCGGGACAGCTGCGCGATCGCCTCCATCTCCGCACCGGCGCGGGCGGGGTCAATCTCCAGCAGGCGCTGCGCCAGCTCCGCTTTGAGGGTGATGACGGTCAGGGAGTGGCCCAGCACGTCGTGTACGTCGCGAGCGATCTCTTCGCGCTCCTCGGAGAGCGCCAGGGAGGCGCGCGCTACGTCCGCACGTTCACCGAGTTCAATGAGGTAGGAGAAGCCCAGCATGCCCACCATCGGCGCGCCGATGAAGAGGGCGATACCGCCGCGCGCGGTGACGTCAAAGCCGATGCTCGCCATAAAAATTAGCCAGGATGCCAGGGCAATCATAGCCGCTACACCAAACCGCAGGCGGTACGGGGCGATTGTGCCAAAAATCCAGAACGCGACAAAGTACATGCTGAACGACAAGAACACCACATACGCCGATTCCAGCCGTAGCGCCGTCAGGCCAGCCACGGGCAGAGCCATCAGCACCGTCCAGATGACGCTTCGACGCACCGTGGAGGCGACCGGCACCAGCCACGGCACCGCGTACGCCGAGCAGTTCACCACCGCGAACAGTGCCACCAGCGCCACACCGGTCCAGCGCACCGGCGCCAGCTCCGGGGTGGTGAGGAAGCTGTCCAGCGGCATGAGCAGAAACACCAGCCACGGGGCGCTAAAGCCCAGCGCCAGCCAGTTCACGTTGCCGCGGCGTTCGCGGTGGAGGAAGCGGAAGCGGTGCTTGCCCAGGGTGCGCTTCGCGGCGGAGGGTGCCGCCTCGTTCTTAGCGCTAGCCTGGTCAGTGTTTTGCGGGTGGGTGTGGGGTTCGGTCATGGTTCTAGCCTAACGTGTAGGTGCCGCGGGTGTAGATACCACCGGCGCGGCGGTGTCAGTAGCGGCAGTGTTAGTAGATGCAGTGTGAGTGGATACGGCTTCCGCCGCAGCCTCGGGGTTCAAGGCTGCGGCGGGAAGAAGCATTTAGCGGCGGGTTGCGCGGCGCATCAGCAGGGCAGAAACACCCAGGAAGATCGCCGCCCACACGGCCAGGCTCACCACGGCGTACCAGAGCGGCTCGGTGACGAACCAGTCCTCACCACCGCCCAGAATAATGGTCTGACCTGCGGCGAAGGGGTAACGGGCAATCTCAGCGGCACCGTACAGCGGGGTGAAACGGGCGTAGTTCAGCAGGTCGGTGCTCAGCGGGGAGAACACGGTACCGAAGAAGCTCATGATCACCAGCAGACCGTTCGCAATGGACACGGCGTTCTCGTTGCGAATCAGCAGACCCATCATGATGCCGTAGAAGGCGAACACCAGACCACACAGCACCGTCAGCGCGCCGGCGGCAAGCTGCTGGTTCACAGGGATCTCAACACCGGTAAACATGCCCACAATGTTCACCGCGATGACCGGCAGCGCAGAAATCACCAGGGCGGTCAGCGCCTTCGCGCCCAGGTACTTGCCGGTGGTCAGCGGGGTCAGCGCCAGCTGGCGGTTCCAGCCGCTGGAGAGCTCGGTGACGGTGCTGCCGCTAATCGCCACGGTGTTCTGCACGGCACCGTACAGCGCCATGCCAATCATGACGTACGCTGCTACGTTGCCGTCGCCCATCGGCTGGGAGGAGTATTCCTGCATCGCGCCGAAGAGCAGGAAGAAGACGATGGGCAATGCAACGCCGAAGAAGAAACGGTCGGTCGAGAGGATAGAAGCGCGGATGTCGTAGAGTGCGTAGCGGAGCATGATGTTTTCCTTGAGGTGTGTAGCGGCGGTGTGATGTTGAGGCGGTGCGGTGTTTAGGCTTCGGATGCCTTGGAGGCTGCGGCCTGCTCGGTCAGTAGCGTGAAGGACTCGTCCAGGGAGGGCTTGATAACCTCCAGGTCGCTGATGCTGTAGTTATTCAGCAGAGTGCGCAGTACCTGCTCAATCTCCAGCACGGAGATGCGGTGGCGGTACCCGCCGGACTCTTCGGTGACCTCAACCGGCACGTCCAGGTTGGTGATGGGTGCGGGTGCGAGGAAGCTGAGGTGGCGGTGGCCGGTCAGGGCGCGAATCTCGTCGGAGGAGCCGTCAGCGATGATGGAGCCGGATTCCATGAGCACAATGCGCTGAGCGAAGTTCTGCGCCTCTTCCAGGTAGTGCGTCGCAAAAAGAATGGTCGTTCCACGCTCGGCGATGGCTTCCATACGCTCCCAGAAGGTGCGGCGCGCATTCACGTCCATGCCGGCTGTCGGCTCATCCAGGATCAGCAGTTCCGGCGAGTGCATGGTCGCCAGGGCGTAACGCAGACGCTGCTGCTGACCGCCCGAGCACTTGCCGACCTTACGCTTAGCAATCTCGGTCAGGTCGGCGCCGGCGAGTACCTCATCCACGTCAATGGGCTTGGGGTACAGCGCCGCAATCATCTCGACCGTGGCGCGAATCGTCAGGTCCTTGAGCAGGCCGCCGGTCTGCTGCACCGCGCCGAGTAGACCGGCGCGTGCCGCCTCGGAGGCGTTGCGACCGAAGACGCTCAACTCGCCGCCGCTGGGCTGGGTCAGACCAAGGATCATGTCGATGAGGGTGGTCTTGCCCGCGCCGTTGGGGCCGAGCAGTGCGATGATTTCGCCGCGCTTGACGGTCAGGTCAATCGAGTCGACGGCGACCACGGTGCCTGCCGCACGGGTGGAGAAAACCTGGCGGAGGGAGCGGGCGGAAATAACGGTTTCTGCGGTGTTTTGCTTGCTGTTCTGAAGTGCTGCGGTGTTCATGGTTCTATTACACCGCCGGTTTTCGCACCGCTGCGGTACAGAGTGTCATGACCTGCCCATGACAAATGTCATGAGTTCGCGGAGGGGCTAGTATGACGCGGTAATTTCCGGGGTAATAGGCCCTTGGACAACGAGGTCGCAGCGGAGTCGGTCACGCGAAGCGGGGGCTCCGTCCTCAAGGCGCCCCAGCGCCGCAGAGGGGGCAC
>ENA-OWLX01000565-OWLX01000565.1-metagenome-genome-assembly--contig:-NODE-565-length-13649-cov-5.784464_pt1 | contig 13649 bp, 8 predicted proteins | sample MGYA00245351_ERZ651106 | MGnify/ENA primary metagenome ERZ651106 (study PRJEB26857, sample SAMEA4031768) | metagenome | biome: human; feature: oral; material: saliva | place: Philippines | collected 2014 | study... | reverse complement strand
GGTTATGGATATGTTGATGAAAAGAATACAACGTTAGATAAGAATGAGAAAGAAGATGTTAAATTAAATACTGACATTTTAAGTTTTCTCCATCTTCCTAATACAATCACTCCCGTAATGGGAGATAGATTAACTTTAAAATTAGAAAATCATCAAATATTCTATGTTGTAACTAATTTAGATTACGTTACATTACATAATAAAACATTCATTAAAGTAGATTACATGAAAGACGATAATTGTCCTGAAAATCCTTGGACATATGAACATATGAAAAGGAGAAAATTAATTTCTCAAGAATTTAAATTTGTTCAAGAAAATTTAGGTACACAATATAGTCCATTCTTAGAAGAATCTACTTATATAGAATTACAAAAGATTATCGAAAAAAGAGAAGAAATAAATGAAATATACATGAGTTACTTTTATGATGATTATACTAATATGCTAAGAGTAGAAACAAAAGACAAGTTGTATTTATATTCTCCTTTACTATATTATTTTCAAATGGAATTCTTCCCTTTAAAGATATATGAGACAAATGATCTTATGTTATCTAATGAAGCTATAGAAGATAAGATGACCATTGTTAAATGGAAAACTCATCCATTCAGAAAATTTATAAATAGAAAAGGTGATCAAGCATTAAATAGTATAGAATTATATAAGTATAGATATTATTCTCAAAAACAAGATGATCCATATCATAAAATTAACACTTATATGAATAGCATGGATGAATATGAGATCTACGATATAGTACCTAATAATGACAAAAAACCTGAATCATTTGAACCACCACAAGAAATAAGACAAATTTTAGAAATGTGGTATAATAATCAAATAAATACCGGTCAGAAAGTATTAGAGGTATTAGAAGAATTATATTTAGAAGAAGTAACTATGGAATACATGTTATACACACCACTTCTTTTAGCAGTTATTGATAGGATATATCAAGAGCTATATACAAGAGTGGGTATAAATAGATTTTATTAGAAAGGAAGTAATTATGGCAGTCGAAGTATTAACATATGTATCGTCTTCTACATACGATACTTTATTAAATATAATGTATCCAGATGTAGAAGCTAAATTAAGAACTATTCCTGAAGTAGAAAGATTAATAGTTCAAGGACATACAGTAGAATATAGATTTGGTATGAATCAATCTACAGTATTAGATATGGATAAATTTAATACATTTATTAGATCAAAGGCTGAAGATGAAGTATCTACACCAGTAAATATAAATGAAATACAATTTCAAGCGGAATTAAATAGTCTGTCTCCTGTAGCTCCACATGTGGAACCAGAAGAAGTTGTGGAACATAAAAATCCAGTAGAGATTATAAGTTCTCCAGTGGTTTTAAATCAAGTTAATGAAGTTAAACCAGCAGAAGAACCTGAGAAAATTAATTTAGAAGGTGAAGAAGTTAAATTTGAAGAAAAACCTGTTGAGAATGCTGGAAAAACGAAGAAAGATATAGTTGAGAACAAAAATAAACCTTCAACTAACAAAAAAGATAAAGAAAACAAACGTAATGGAGGTGAATAAGAATGGCAAAGATAAAAGTTTCTATTCTTGATACAAGAAAACATATCCCTGAATTAAACTGTATGTCTCCAGTATATGCTAGAGAGGTAGAGGATAAAAAGGTAGCAATAATCATCAGGTCAGGATTTACTGTTGTAGACGCATCAGATTTAGCACCTTATGGGTTAGATGCGACTGGAGAAATGCCGAAGAAGATCACCAGGATAGCTGGTCCGCAAGCATCGACTGAGAGCGGTGCGACATCACAACCTGGATCTACCTCTGGAACAGAATCGGCCGGAGGTGCAGTGAGAACTAGAAGATCTCTAAGAGGATCTGGGTTACCACCAGAAGAAGAATCGCCTGCTCCTGTAACTACTGGTACTCCAGTAACTGCAGAATCAGTATCTGGAAGAACTGAAGAAAGTGCTGAAGCGGCTATGGCTAGACATTCAGGAACACCTGTTGAATCAATAGATCATCTTTAATAATTTATTTAAATAATATAAGTCCTCCCGTAATGGGAGGTTCTTATTATTCATATTGAAAAGATTGGAGGTTTAAAATGCCTTTATTTGATAAAAAAGCCACGAAAAAAAGTTTACGTGATATCCACGAGGGTACTACTAAAAAAGAAAAGCCAAAGAACGGTGTAGTTCAATGGATTAAAAATAGTGGGCACTCAGTGAAGGGTGTATTCTTAGAGTGGTTATCAGAACAGCAGTTGTTTACTGTTGTTAATGATGAAATTAAAATGATAAAACAAGAACATAAGAAACGGAAAATGAGTCCTCAAGAAAAGAAAACCTTTAAACAAAAGGTAGCAGGATTAAGTGATGACGCTATTAAAAAATTTGGGGAACTTTATTTAGGAACAAACTCTTCTCAAGAAGCTAAAGATAAAATAAAAGAAGGAATTCAAACAGTATTAGGTCAAATTAAATCAGGTAACTTTTATCATAAGGCTAATGCATTTGGTGATGATGAATTTGATGCTTTTATGGATGATTTAGAAGACGAGTGGGAAGATGATCAAGAAGCGAGTGGTGAAGTATTTATGTTAAATGATATAATAAATAAACATGGATTTGGCGAATTCATGGGAAGGTCTTGGGCAGATAAACATATTCAAGAAGACGTTGTTGATAAAGATGGCGAAGAAATTACTATACTTGTTAAATTACCAGATAAACAAAAAGAACCTACAGAAGAACAACAAGCTAGTCTGGAACAATTAAAAAAACAAGCTGTAAGAAATGCTATAAATCAAAATCTAAAGAATTCATTATCTAAAGAGATATCCGAAATGAATGAGGGTAATCTTACATATTCATATTATCGTATAATGGAATATACTATATTTCCTGATAATAAAATCGAAGGAGCTATCTATACTCTATTTAAAGATAAATCTGGAACAATGGAAAGTGAGACAAATGAATACAAGTATGTACCAATAGCACTTCCTAAAATATCAAAAGAATCACATATAAATAATATTATTCATAAACATGGCTTCGGAGAGTTTATGAAACTGAAGCAGAAGTTTGACGATGTGAATGAAAAACATACAATGAAAACTTGGGGTATGACTGTTAAAGAATTACAAGAATACCAAAGAACACATCAAGGAAGGACGCCGCTTACATTAAAAAGAAAACAAACAATAGAACAACAGAGACTTAAAAAGGAAGGCCCTAAACCAGAAAAAGAAAAATATAAGTTGAATCAGTATGGTGAATATAGATTAGATGACGAAACTAAAGATACAAAATTCATCAGTATTATTATCAAACCTAAAAGTGAAAATGATCCTCGTCCTTCGGCTATGGCTAAACTATTAGTATCGAAAGAATCTGAAATAATAGCATTAGCGAAAAGAATATTTAATTCTCAAGAATTCAAAAAATTTTTTAAGAATGATTGGGATAGTTATCTTGACGTAATTAAAGATGAAGGAGAAGATTACTTTCATTTCTTAGCTAACAATTATTGGAATATTAACGAAGATGGTGACTTAGATGATTTTAGGACACATATTCTTAAGAATTGTGAAAATCCAAGAACAATAATATTCTTCTATGACGAAAAAACAAAAAAGGCTGATCTTGAATTCGGTTTTTATGCTGATGAGATTTTCCAAGGTTTCATTAAGTCTGTTAGCCTTAAAGATATAGGAATAACACAAACCGTATCTTCAGAATCCTTTATTCTGTCAAATATATTAACTAGATCTGGTCTAGGAGAAATGGTTAATCTTAGTAAATATAATGTGTCTACTAAACCTATTGGTGAGAAAGCTAAATTAGATAAAATAATATATAAATCAGGATTTGGAGAATTTATGAAACCTGGTAAACCTAAATTTCAACAAGAAGATATCGACGATGTGGATGGGAGTAATATTAGCATATTCTTATATTTCCCTAAAGGGGAAACAGAAATAAATGATCTGCAGAAAAGTATTTTAAAAGATTTGAAAGATCCAAAAGAAAGAGCTAAGATAAATAAAGAAGCAAAAAAACAACTTATGAAAAAAGGTGGACTTGATGAAGACGATTATACTATAAAATATGATAGAATCACGTCTTTTGAAGTTACTCCAGATGGAGTAATAAGTGGTACAGCTTATGGATGGTTCACTAGTAAATATAATCCAGATCAAAAACCTACATATGATGAAATCGGATATGATGTAGAAATTCTTAGTTATGAGGAGGCTAAAAAATAATGTCTAAAAAAGCATATGGTGAATTTATGAAGAGAGATTCCTCTAATAAGAAAAAAATAGGGGATCTTAACTTAGTATATCGACGAGACGATGTTTACGGTAGAGTCTTGGAATTAGAAAAATTTTTTTTCTACTCTGAAGATCTTGATGAAGATGCAACTATTGTATACGTCTTAGGAAAAGATCTTAATGATCTAACAGAAAAACAATTAAAATTTCATGATATTCTAATGAAAGATCCTGAAGGTTTTCTAGAAACATTAGAAAAACGAATTCTGAAAGGAAAATCTAAACTTATTAAAATTGATGGAAACATGGTATTGTTATCATCTATGAGATATGTATATGTACAACCAAACGGTGATGTTGTTGCAGATATGTACGGATATTATGGTGAAGGTAGTAGTAAACCTTCTATGGATGATTACGATTATTATGATCATGTTGAAGATTATAAAATATCATTCAATGAAATCGTAGGGAAAGGAGAAAGTATGAATTTAAACGAAATAATGAATAGAACCGCTTTTGGAGAAAGTGTCGTTACTTCTGGAGAATATTTCGGCGTAGGAGAATTTGATGAAGTAGACAAATATTTGAAAGAATTTGAGACAAAAAAAGAAGAAGACGAAGAAGGGTTACTTAAAAAAGAGCATGTCCAGTCTGCAGAAGCGAAAGATATATTGTATATTTTTGTCCAAACTAAAGATAAAAAGGTATCTACGGAAGCAAAGAAGAAAATAAAGACTTATATGTATCTTAGAATGACTACGATGCGAAATATAAATAATCTCATCGCCAAACAACTAAAAAAAGAGAACCTAGAACGTAAAGACGTTGCTAAATCTTTTACGATATTACAATTTTTATCTTCGGGAAATGTTATACTCGAATACCGTTATACTTTGAAAGACAAGAACGAGGTTAAGGTAGTACACTTTAATTTCACAAGCTTATTTGAAAAGAAGCTTAACCACGCTGGAGAATCTTTTTTTGGCGATCTGGTTAAAGTTGCTAAAAATAAATTCACAGAATTCACACAAAAACATGACCCTAAATTTATTGAACAATTAAATGAACATGGTTGGGTGAATAAGGAAAAAGGATTCGTTTCTTTTGAAAAATCATTCAGTTTCGACGGAAAAGGAAAAAATGAAAAGGGTCATATTAAAGAAACTGTGGTGTTCTCATGTCTAGTTAAAGATGGAGATATAAATAATTTAACTTTACAACAAAAACAAGTTTATCACAAATTAGCGAAAAATAATAAAGAATTCCTAGAGTTATATAAAAACGTAAGAAAGACTATTGAAAGTGAGATAACATCGTCTGATTATGTAGTCTGGATAGACACAGTTTTAATAAAGGAAGATGGAGAAATTGATGTATTTATAGAACTTGAACGTAAAGACACAAATATGTTCGAATATTACAAAATAACTGTTGCTGGTATTCTTAATAAAAAAACGGAATGGCAAACACTCAACACTAAAAAAGAATCTATAACTAGCCTTAGAGATGGATATATCAAAGCTATGAAGTTATCTGCTTTAAGTGAGTCTATGGCTGATCTTAGAGGTCCTGTTCAAGCTTTATCTGAAAGAATAATAAAGATAAAAGACAGCATATTAGATTTCGCAACATTTGCAGAAAGTGTTGAACCTACTGATTTTGCAGGAGTAGCACATTTACAAGATAGAAAAGATCTAATTATGAAAGATCTTAAAGTTGTGTCGAATGTTCTAGACAAATCTGATAAAGAATTGAATGATCATTATCAAGATTCTGTAGCTAATAGTATTTTATCATTAATGACTGTTAACGATTCTGTTAAAGCCAAAGACTTAGTAGAATGTCCTGCTGAAAAGATAGCTAAAGATAATGAAAAAGATATAGCTGAATTAAAAGAATTAAATCCTGCTATAGGTAAAACAGTAGAGGATAAGTATGAAGAAGTTAAAGATGCTTTAAAGAATGAAGAAAATGATCTTGTTTATAATCCTACTGAGAAAAAAGATGGATTAGTACCAGTAGCTGAAATGCCATCTGGAGAAGGTTTCTTTGCTTATGGTGAAGCTAATGCCGTAGGAGGAACACAAGGAACAGGAAATAACAATCAGGGATCATCTGATAATAGATTACCTGTTAACTGGCAAAAAGGTGCGACTATATTAGCTGGTATTGGTGGTGTAGGTGCGGGATTAGCATTGTTACATACTTTAATGGCAGTACCATTCAATATATGGATAACTAGTAAAAATAATAAAGTAGAAAAACAATTCGGTTCTGCATTAAATATCCAACAACCATTAGTAGCTACTGACGATATATCGAAAGATGTAATAAATTCTTATGCTAAATATTTAGAAACATCTGCTGCTATACAAATTAAACAAGCATTAGAATCATCAATAGCACAAACAGATGGTGGTAACTTAATGTCTAGAGCAAAAACATCTTTAAGAAATACATTCACTAATATGAATAAAACAGATAGATCTGGTAAAAATATTAAAGATGATTCTGAGGAAATATTATCTTCATTCAGTCAATCATATCATCCTGTAATGGATTGTATGACTAAAGTATTCTCTAGAAATGCTGAAGCTGCTTCTTTAATATTCAATATACAGAACTTAGTATCTTCAGGAGAAGCAGGAGAATTTATTAATGATAATAAACATGCACCTAAATCAACAATACAAGTAGAAATACTTTATAAAGATATCAATGATGTAACATCTTTCTCTAGAAAGACTATGAGTAAAAAGTCTTCTTTAACTGTTGATGTTAGTAGTAGAAAATTACCATATGAAGATGTAGTAAAAACAATATTGGAAATGAATGAAAAGTATTTCGGATCTGTTAAAGTAACTCCTGCAGAAAAGAATACTGAAAAATCTTTAAAGAACTCTGTAGCATTTGTTAAAAAAGAAGGTACATCTAAAGAAAGACAAGTATTGACTTCTAATAAGTTTGCAGATATTATAAATAAAGTAGAAAGAATTAAAACTCCTTTATTCCATTTAATGATATCTAATCAAGCTTACCATGATTTAAAACATAGAGGAATGGACATAAAGAATAAAGATACTTATAGAAAACTTATGAAAAGACTTCCTATTATAAGTATTGCTATAGCAGATGAAGATACTGAAATAATGTCTTATTCACATGGTCCTTATCCAATGTTTAGAGACGTTCAATTTAAAGATTTAGAAAATGAAATATCTAAATACGAAAAAGAACTACAAAGTATGATAAAATTCGGAGCTCAAAGATAGTAGTTCCTTAATAGGAGGTAATTATGTCAAATTTAAATGATATAGTGAAAAAATACGGTGTAGGTGAATCAGTTGGTATTAAACTTAAGAAAGAGAAAACAAGACCTGATCATTCTAACATATATACAGATACAATAAATGAATATGGAATGAAAATATCAGCTGAAAATGCTAACCTTAAAAGTGCAATAAATGAAATACTAGATGTTAAAATTAAACGTTAAAATAATGAGCCCCCAATGGGGGCTCTTATATTTACACGTATTTTTATTTATTAGCAATTCTATTAAGTGCATCTAATTGTTGTCGTTGATAATTTCTTCTTTCTCTTCTTTCATACATTGTATCAATGGCATCTGCAGCTCTATCCATTCTTTCTAATCTTTCTTGTTTTTCTTTTAAATATTGTTCTTTATTAAATTCTACCACTATTTTAGATATTTTATTATCTTTAAAGTATATTTTACAATTTCTACTCTTATCTAAATAATAGTCTCCTTTTTCATAGAACCATTTACCAGCTTTTCTTAGAAAGTCTTCTTTAGATTCTCCTATTGAAATATTATATCTATCTGTAAACCATTTACCTCTGAATGATCCTTTTGTTGATATCATTGTCTTTACTATGTCATCGTCATCATAAATAACTGTAACTGCACCATCTCCGTATATGTCTCTGTCTTCCGATGTTTTAGGTTGCCCATATTTATTATCAAATTGACCACGAACTTGTCTTCTTGTGAAATAAGCGTTTGTAAGTTCCCAATCAGGTACACCAAAAGAAAATTTTTCTCCAAGACCCTTATATTTAACATCAATGATGTCATTGATACCATCTTTAAAAACATTATTTTCTCCATATATATACAATAGCTTATTTTCACAAGCTGCTACGTAAGGATTCTTTTTTTCTTTTTTAAGTTTTATACCTACAGATTCACCTAATCCATATTTATTAACAATTGTATTTAAATATGACATTTTTACCTCCTTAAAATTCTTCTTTTTTATTCTTTTTATTTACCATTGCACCAACAGCTTTACCTACTAAAGATTTAGCATCTGTTTGTAAATTAATATTAAGTTCATTTTCTGTTTTTATTGTAGTGAAATCTATTTTATCTAACTTAGCATGTTTTTTGATTAACTTCATCGAAGTAATACCTACTTGGATGATTTCGCCCATTTTTATTTTAGACACACCATTAATTTCAATTAATAAAGAATTAGCTTTTCTTATAGCAGTAGTTAATCCATCTATTGTTTCTTTATTTTGGAATCCATTGTGTTTCAAGAAATTTTCTTTAGCCTCATCTATTAATTTATCTATAACATCGTCTTTAGCTCTTTCTTTAGTTTTTTTCATTATATCTAATATATTTGTAGATGCACCTGGTGGTGTGTTATAAACATACCATAAAGCTTTACCAGATTCTTTGAAAATTTTAAAGAAAGTTTCTCCTGTTCCTTTAGCCTTTTCTTTTTTATTAAATAATACAGTATTTTTTAGATCAGATATCTTCTTAGAAGCGTTATCTGTATTTATGTTACTCTTTTCATAATTATATTTAGTATTATCTCTTGTAATTTTAGCTAATACTTTTTTACCAAATGATCTTTGTATTTTTTCATGTATAGTATTAAAGCTTTCAGTTATTTCATCAGCCGTATTAGTTAAATCTTTTATTGTAGCTACATATGTACCTTTTTTCATTATAACTATACCATCGACATCTTCATATCTTGTTCTTAAAAAAGTTTTAAAATCTTGATCGTCAGTTTTTAATCTTTTTTCGAAATTTTCCATTTTTTTCTGTATAAACTGTACTTTAGATCCTACATCAAAAAAACTCATTACGAAAAGTTTCAAGTGTTTCCATGCAGCTTTAAGTATTTTTGTGAAATTTGTGAAGAAATTTAATACTGCACCAGCAGCTCCAGCTTTTATTTTTTTCTCTATAGTAGTTTCTGTTAATTTTATTTTATCATCTATAGAATTTTCTTTATACGCTGTTACTATTATTTCTTTTAAAGCTTCTTTATGTGCAAGGTTATCATTTGATATATGTGATGTGTGTACAGCATAAGCTGCTTCGCATAATGCTTTAAAACTATATCTTTCTCCTTTAGCAGGTTTAATAGCTTTAAATCCTATAGTATCATTTTGTACTATAGATTTAAATTGGTTATCTATATTATTCAATCTACCCAAGTTGTCCAGCCTCCTTTCTTCTTTCGATTTCTCTAGATATTCTATCATTAATATCTCTTAAGAATTGTACTTTATTAGTAAGAGCTTTTACATCTTTTAAGTTACCATTTTTTTTAGCTTCTTGTCTATCTTCAATAGCTTTAGTTAATTCAGTATCATAATATTCGTATATCATATCTAAACCTTCATCAGTTTCTTTATTTTTAGGTAATGCTAAATAAGCACCTAAAGCAAATAAAGCAGACGATGCTGCTGTAATAATCATAGCTGTCATTTTATCAGGTCTATTATTTGGTAATTCTACACCGATATCTTGTCTAACACTATCTCTGGCCATATCAAAAGAATCCCAAATACCTTCTGTTGCCATATAAGCTAAAAATCCTCCTACAGCTGACCAGTTACCAATTTTCAAATTACGTTGTAGTCTATTATGCTTATCACAAACTTCTTTAGCAAATAATTTATACATTTTCTTAGATTCTCTATGTTGTTTCATTTTCTGTATTAATTTATCACTTTCTTTTTTAATACTAGAAAAAGTATTCTTTAAAGAATCTAATACTTTATTTTCTCCTATAGGTGCATAATGTTCTTTTCCATGTATAATACCACCTATAACATTTTCTTTAAATGCTTCTTTTTCAGATACTACTCTGTAATGAGTAGAATATCCTCCGTTTTCATTTTGTTTCCATTCAGCATCATCAATATAAAAGTTTTGTCCACCTACACAATAAACATCTTCATCTAAATCTGATATTGATTCTAATACAAGATTTTTATTAGGTTCTCTTAATATAAGAGCTAAGGCTTTAGAAGTCTTAAATTCAATATAAGGAATAGATTTCAATTCAATTCCATTTGTTACTACTATTTCAGATATATTACCATCGACTAACTTTACTAATGGTGTATAAAGAATACTATCTAAAAGATTAATTATTTCTCCATTATACCCTAATTGATTAATATTATCTTTTAAATCGATAGTACCATCTCTAAAAGTAGAATTACTATCACTTAATTCTAAAAATATTTTACCCATTATATAATCAGACTCATCTAAATAATCATAAGCATAATTATATATTTTTTGAACAAAATCATCTTTAATATTAAATGTCATAAATTCATCTTTAACTAACAGATCTGGATTTATCTTTCCTCCTATTTTATAACTACTTTTAGTAACAAAAATAACTGGAGTATCATTTTCATATAACATTATAGCTGGAACAAAGAAAATTCTATCTTTGTCATCTTGGAAAGCAAATGTTAATATTCCTGTAATTTGTTGATATCTGAAATACTCTGGATTTGAATCTTTCATTTCATTTGTTGATATAGAATATGTACTTCTAATAACACCTAAAAATTTAGCAAAGTTTTCTAACTCCATAGGATCTTTTGCTGATATATGTTCACATAATCTATGAAAATTAGATATTGTATCTGCTAATATTTTTTTATTATCTTTATTACTACTAGACAATGAATAAGTCATACCATTTTGTACAAATGGTCCATCTTTTAAACGTAAAATCTGTTTATTCATTCTATTAATTACTACTCTTCTGTATAAAGAAATCATATTATTTCTCCTTTCTAAAATTATACCAATACGGTTTATATTACTGGGATTTAGCCCTTCCGGAACTCAGTTTCATATACTAATATAACAAGGAGGAAATAAATCATGATATTCACGAAAGTCAATATTACTGGTGTCAGAAACTCCGAAACAATGGTGGGGGATAATCCTGGTTTTCCTAAAAAAATCAATTATTTCAAACACGATGCTTTCGAAGTAACTGTACTAGGTTCAAGAATAAATAGTGAAGGTCGAAGAGAATGGACTGTTTCTTTTGATAATAAAATAGAAGTATTCAAAGGAGATATAGAGAACCATGAAGAATTAGTCGGAAGACTTGTTCAAATAGTACCATTGAATTTATCTAAAAGATGGATATTAGAATTTTATAACGAATGGCCATCAGATGACACATTTACAAAAAAGATATCTGATGTATTAAAATCTACAGAAGAAAGAGAAGAATGTTCAGTATTCATACATAAAGATTTCTTTAAAGTTATGGAAGAATTAGAAGTAGTAGACGCTACTAGATTTTTAGATAACTTTATAGAAAAATTAATTAAAAAATCTTTCGAAAAGAAGTATACTAAAGCAGAAATAGCTAATAAATTAGAGACTATATTTTTAGAATTCAATACACTGACAGATTATAAAGTACAACAATATATCAATAATCCAATGATATCACAAATACTGGTATTATTGCTATTAGATTATATATTAACAGACAGCATTAGAGGAACTTACAATACAGGTAAGAATTTTAAATTTTATCAAGAATTTATATATACTTTATCTAGAGATATGTTCTACCAAACAAAGATAGACAATGTATTAGGTGTTTTAAATACTAATAAATCTGAAATGGGACCTATGGGATGGCTTGTATTAGCTGCTATAGAAGAAGATAAAGAAAGAAATAATCCTTTATATAAAATAGAAGTAATAGGTTATAAGGACTCTGAAAGATATAGAATAGTAAAAGAAATAGGAGATATATTATTTAGTAAGTATATGGAAAGACCATTTTTTGATCAAAAGACTTACGGAGAGAATTTCGCTGGGTTATCAGAAAATCAAGTTTCTCAAAGTACTGGTTTATATCTTACTAATCAACCAACAACAATTGCCTCTTTAAATCCAGCTGTAGATTTACAAGGTAATGCTATAGACTCTGTCCAAGTAAATCAAAGTAATTTACGTACAATGAACTATAGAAAGATTGCTAATAGAATAGATCAATTAGAAGATGAAGCCTCTGTAATAGAAAATTTAGAACAAAAAGAATCTTTATTAGAGACTGCTAAATTTATTATTAATGATATATTTGATATTCAACAACAAGATGAAAATAATTATCCTGAAATGAATGTTTTATTAGATAAAGTACAAGAAGTTATTACTAATATAAATAATGCTGTAATTGGCGAAGAAAATGTTCCCAGTGGAGAAGGTGTTGTAGGTGACGTAGCTAAAGAGATAGGTAAGCAAGTAATGAAATTTCCTACAGCTATAGTAGATGGATTTAAATCTATTACTGCAGCACTAAATATGGATTTCTTATCTGATAGAGATAAATCTAATAAGAAATTTATGGGTGACAGACCATTGTTAGCTAAAAGATTATTTATGAGAATAGAAGAGTTGACAGATAAAATATTACCGGATGCTATTAAGATTGGTCCTATTGTTTTAGAAACAAATAAAATGAAGAACCAAGCTATGATGGTAAAAGCTAATATGAAAAATAGATGGATGCAGGCATATGATAAAAGAAGAGAAGAAAGAGGATACGATACTAAGAGATTAGCAGAAAATTATATCGAAGATTTCTTACATTATAAAAATATGGAAGTATCTAGTGAAGATTTTCAAGATGTTGTTAAAGGTACAAAAAGAACAGTATCAGCTGCTAAAAATGCTTGGAGAATAATTGCTATGAAAAAAGCATTTAGAGAAGCTAAAATAGCATTGAAATATTTACTTGATCATACTAATCCTGAAGAATATGATACAAGAAGAGTAGCTATGGATCACATAGAATATTGGGAAGAATTAGCAGAAAGATTTGAAGCAGAAAATACTGAAGAAAGTACTAAGATGGCTAAAGCTATCAGAAAAGAAATGAATACATTCAAAGATAAATTTCGTAATAGAATAAAATTCAATAAAGGTCTTGGGGAATTTGTGTCTGTTTCTAAATCAGATAAAGAAGAAGAAGATTACTATAATGAAGATGGTGAAGATCCCAGAGAGAAAGTAGAAGAAATAGTAGAGAATGATTACTC
>ENA-OWLX01000562-OWLX01000562.1-metagenome-genome-assembly--contig:-NODE-562-length-13672-cov-10.902842_pt1 | contig 13672 bp, 27 predicted proteins | sample MGYA00245351_ERZ651106 | MGnify/ENA primary metagenome ERZ651106 (study PRJEB26857, sample SAMEA4031768) | metagenome | biome: human; feature: oral; material: saliva | place: Philippines | collected 2014... | reverse complement strand
ATCTAGATAATGCTGCTTTAAGAATTCATTTTTATTAAAAATCTGGTCATGAAGTTATATGCAAAATTTCTTAAACTTAAAACTTTCGAGATCACGTGATTCACTTGTGTCACAGCGGAAGTTTAACGAACTTTTGAAAAACTTAAACCTAACTGATCAGTTGATCGAACAGCGTAATAAATTTGCGATGAATAAAACTTCGCAGCGTAAAAAAAATGATTTCTATATTTCTCGATCTTGTTACGCTGCGAAGTTATGATGATAATCTAGTCATTCACGAGTAAAATTTATTCAATCGTATCTGATTTCGACAAATCTGCAAAAAAAAAAGAAAAGACGTTGATTCAATCGCTGACAGATCAGCTGAAACCAACAGACTTTTCAAATTCTATCTATAATTATTATATCATATCTCGTCACATTTTAGAATAGTTTCTGAGAAAGTTTTGTCTTAAAACTTGACAAATTTTATCCATCTTCTAAAGTCACAGCATCAACGCTATGAAATCGATCTAAGCTGATAGGTTATCCTATTTCCGGGCAGATTAAAAGACACAGTTTTATGACTGTGTCTTTAGAAGTCGAATTATCATCGATCTAAGTCTAGACTAATTCCATTTTCAGAGTTCGTTCACTTGCATAGTCTAGATGACGACGAGTATCTTTCAAAGATTTCTCGAGTTCTTCCAGACCTATAGCATAGTCTCTGTCAGTGCTGATCGCTGTTCTGACTGAAGCATTCGAAGGCATTGCATCGCATAGACTGAAGTAAAGCAAAGAGTCGATCTTGTATCGAATAGCTCGAGCATTCGGCGATAGAATATATCGACCGCTGACAGTGTATCGATCGTTCGACTGACAATAGATCTCAATTTCCTTTCGATCTTCATTGAACAAATAGACTGTCCGACCGTTGAAGCTGATCTTATAGTCATTAGATCGAGCAAAGTTGTAGATCCATTTGTAAAAGTTGATTCGTTTAACTGCGAACGTGAGACGTGCTTGAATAGAATTTACGTCTAAAGACGATTCTTTAGTCAAATCGATCACTTCGAGATCTCGATCGAAACCGACTAACGTAACTTTCGTTGGCAGCGTAAATTCGATATAATTCTGTTCATAGACTGTTTCTTCTAGCCGAAGCTCGAATCCGTCACTGAGATCGTAGTTATCTTTCAGTTTCTCAAAGAGAGATTTGATCTCTTTCTTAAATTCTATGATGTTAATCATTGATTTTTCCTTTCTAAATTCCTGAAGCTCGCAAGATCTTAATCTTGTGACCCGTTGCTCGAATGAGAAATTTCTGAAGAGCGAGAAGATCGACCTGTCCAGTGATCTTAGGTTCATAGTCTGCATTCTTTTCGTCGCATGAGAAATCTAAAGTGTACAAACAATATTTTTCTTTCGCTGCACGTTTCACTTCATTCAGATAGATGCGATCTAATTCTTTACCTCTGAAGCCGAGAGTTAAAGCGATAATGACAGCGTGAGCTCGACTGATGTCTAACTTAAATTTGAAGTCGTTTGCAATGAATTCTTCAACTACTTCATCATACGTCTTATTGCCAAAGAGATGAAGATACGTGTCACCTTCGTCGAGAAGTTTGTACGCTGCGATATCGTTAGTAGGAATATATTCTTTAGAACGATAAACCTTGCTGAAGCAGAAGAGCTTCTGAATCATGATGTCAATCGTGTAACGAACGATGTCGATTGAGATATTCTCGACGTCGACGATCTCATCGAACGTCAGATCTCGTTCGAAGAAAAGATAAATGATCTTGAGCTCTTGATTCGAGAAGATCTTATCTTCGTTTAGAACATCTTGCAACCGATCTAAGTCGAAGTATCGATCTTCGAACTGATCGGGGAATTCTTCTTCGACTACTGCTGCGATGTTTAGTAGCTTTAATGTTGAAAATTGAATGTTTTTCACTAGTGTCTATCCTTTCTTTAACTGAATTTAGACTTAAGATGTTCAGCTTTATCTTTTTTTAGATATTGCCGACAGCTTCATAAAATTCACTAGATACTTCATCAGTAGAATCTTGCAAATCTTCGAAAAAGATTTTAAACTCTTCTAAAGACATCTGTTCAAATCGGTCGATGTTTGCTAAGATCATTCTGATAAAGACTGCATGATTAATTGGCTCGACCAGAGATGAAGTGTATTCGACTACGAAATTCTGAGTCTCGTTTTGAAATGTGAAGTTGATAATCGAGACATATTCTTCACCGATGTCACATGTGTCACAATAGCCACGTCTGTAATCACTGTCAGTTTTGATGTCAGTTACAATTGCGTCTTTTAATCTTAGAAGAACATCTGCTTCTTTCCAATATTTCATTTTAGATCGCTTTCATTTATGCATCTACTAGTATCAGAATCTTATCTTCGTTCTCGAATCGATCGATGATTGGATCCCATTTATCATACACGTCTGCAGAATCTAAAGATGCTACTACGTGTTCAAGCATTTTAACAGAACAAACATATCCGAGATATGCGAATTCACTTGTAAATTCGTCTTCGAATCGACCGAATTGATCTATTACGCCGTACAATCGATTCAGATTGCCAGAAAAGTTTGTATAATAGCTGATCTCATCCAGTCGATCGAAGACTTCATCGAACGGCGTAAGATCTGAGATTCCGTTGACTAGTTGACGATATTGACGTTCAGTTGTTATATAGATCGATGTGCTCATTTTAATTCCTTTCTTCACGTTCGAAGCGAATTAGCTCGAATCGACGATTGTAGCTGTCTGCTAAGACGTCGATCGCTTCTTGCGAAATTGTTTTAGACTCGATCCAGATTGTGAGTTCTTTGTCGTATTCATTAAGATATACGCCGCACAGAGCCATGAAGTTCTTGCCATTGAGCTGATCTTTAGCAAGTTTCTTCACATTGATCCGATCTGTCAAGGCTAAGTACATACCTGTCAAGCGTTGAAGTCGATATGCAATACTTTGATCTTCGATGTACAATGCGTCTCCGATTGTAACAGCTACGATGTCATCTTGACCTTTGTGTTCACGAGTGTAAGTAGATTTTCCTGATGCTGCAGGTCCGACTAAAAGTTTAACGTTCATTTTGTTTCTCCGTTATCTATATTTGATAGATCTATTATATCACACTTTTTCTAAGGTGTAAAGGAAAAAGTATAAAAAGATGAAGATTTTCATCTGTAACTTTGTAACTAAGATTCGATAGATTCAATAGATCATGTCTGAACACAAAAGTAAAGATGTGCATCGCAATTTGATCTAAGATAAGTTACACTTTTTTTACGTCAAATCGTAACACACATCTTCAGAGATGTTATTGTAGAATCGATATTCTATCCGAAGTATTCCAGCTTACTAGCGAGATAGATGATCGTCTCAGATAGATCTTTAATCTTCACATTTCTTGCAAAGATCTGCAATTTGTTTTTATAGATCTCAAACGCTAGACCTTTAGAGATCAGATCAGACGCTAGTGTCTCATCGAATGTGTCTCGGTAATCAAAGCTAGATGTAAAGATCAAACTGTAGAGATTATCACCGACAATCATGATTGAATAGTCTTTGTCAAAGTTGTTATGCTCATTTTCGACATTCAAATGAACGACGTCGATCGCAGTTTCATATCGATCGATCTCGAATCTAAAATCTGACAGAGATTCGTTTGCTTTCAGAAACTCGATTGTCGAGTTTAGTTTTTCTTTCGTCACTTGTTCATTCCTTTCTTTCTAATCAGTCTACTGCAATCAATAGAAACTTCACAATTTCGATGAGCTTATCTAGATCGATGTTGACCTTGCAGAAGACGATGTGATCTGGATAGATGCAGAATTCGACGTCGTGATTCAGCAGTCTTTGCAGTTTCACAGAAGTCAGCATTTCTCCGTAGTTAAATGGCTTATTGATCAGTAGATCGTATCGCTGAGATCTGCTGTCATATGAGAGTTCGAATATTTCGTAGTAGCGATGAAGACCACCTACGACTTCGACAGAGCCGCAGACTTCGTCGATCTCGATCTGGAGATGTTTCAGTTGTTCATCTGATTCGAATACGTCGATCAGAGCTTGCAATTGTTTATGCATTGTTGATACTCCTTAAAAGTTAAATAACACTTCGGCCATCAGATCTACGTATTCAGCAAGATCGTCTAAATCGACGTTTTCTTTCTCCAATCGGATACGATGCTTGTAGATATCGAAGTCTATATCAGATTCGATCAGCTTAACTGCATGTGATTTCACGAACGTTGATTTATATGGAAGAGAAGATTCGAAGTGCAATCCGAACGTGTCGTTTTCTGCATGATAACCGATCATGTAGATTTTGTCTAGATCTTCGTGTTCTTCTTCACAGTCTAGATCGATCACTTCGATCATTGGCGACATGTCTGAGCATCGAAACTCGAATGCATCTCGACCAAGTTCAGATTTCAGAGTATCGACTGCTTTTAAAATTGCTGTAAATGCTTCACGCATGATTAGTTTCCTTTCCTAGAGAACGATTCGATTAGAATCTCTCGCTAATGCTTTATTTGATGAGTTAGTTTATTGATTTAAGACTTTCTTGAATTTAGACCAAGTTTGTTCTAATTCATCATAGTCGAACCAGTCGCCAGTGCTAATTCTAGATTCATGCTTGAGACCGTCGATCACTTGCTCGATCTCGATCGTGATCTGACACTTCTGTAAAGAGTTAGGAGCGAATGCGAATTCATATTTGACACCGTCAATAACTGTTTCACCGAGAGCCCATCGATCTCTGTCACGTCGATATGTCTTTCTAAAAAGCTTAAGACCTGTAAGATCTTTGACGTCTTCAAAGAATTTGACTTGTCGAGAAAGTGAATCGATCGTCTTTTCAATTGATTCTGGAATTCCGATGACTTCGTTACGATACGGAAGAGTTTCTACATATTTGAAATCATCACTGATCTCTACAGTTAATTCGACATTCGCGACATAGATTTCTTTGACCTTGATCGACAGCTTACCGAATTCATCGAAAGACTTAAGATGATCGTAGATCTTTTCGACGAGATGTTCATCTGTTAGTTCAAATTTTTTCATACTGTTCTCCGTTAAGTAAGTTATTTGATAGATCTATTATATCATACTCTCGTCTAAGTGTAAAGGAAAAAGTCAACTCTATTTCGAAAAATATAGCTGTATCTCCGTAACTAACTTTCAATAAATCTCGTTCTACTCTCACGATCACAGATCTAAGTCTGTGATCATTAATTTGTTCAAAGATAGTTACACTATATCTGAGCAAATTGAAAGACACAGCTTTAACTGTGTCCATACTCACCTCGCTTGAACATACCTAAGATATCTCTTGCTTGAAACTTTCGATTCGCGTTAATGACACGCTTTCTTAAGTCAGTACCTTCAGTCATCGCTTCTTTTAAGAGTGACTTTTGATTTGACGATAATTCTTCACTCTTCATCAGATTTTCATAATCTTCATCAGTTAATCTGATCCATCGGTAATCGATTACCTTATACAAATATCTGATCCAGTGTTCATCGTCGTCTTTAGCGTGCTTACTAGCTCTAATCATATAGTTGTACCATTCTGACATTCACAGTTTCTCACTTTCGTTTAGCATAGTTCTATTATATCAAACTAGACGTTCGATGTAAAGGAAATAAAAAGACGATCAGAAGATCTGATCGATGGTATAATATTATACTAGATTCAAGTTATTCCGCTGGAATTGTACAGATGAATTTGACTAACTTGTACTGCGGTGGCTGAAGGAAACCTTCATCTTGATTAGTGTCAGTCCATTCAGTTAGATCTCTCATCACAGTTTTTCGAAGCGATTCAACTACCGCTTGTTCACCGCCGACTCTTTCAACGAGCTCTTTGGCAAGACTGTGCTGCTCCATGTCAATAATCTCGACATCTCTGATGCCGATGACATTCATTACTACTAAGATCGAGAACTTAGATTGCCCTGACTCGATCGCTTTCTTCAGATCTTTTTCGATATCATCGATATCATACTTGAGATCGTCGAGTTCATAGTCGACAGTATATTTGAACTCTGCCACAGTGAATGATCTTGTTTCGATTTCTTCACCTGTGACGATATCTTCAAAGAACATGTCCATATCGAGAGCAAATCCCGCTTCAACGTAAGTAGTAATTACATCACCTGAGACGTTGATTTTAGCATTCGGATAGCCTTCACGATAGAGTTCTATAGAATGATTGAGACCTTCTTCGTCTAATTTCGCATTATAGTAATTCATCCAATCTTCTAAATGAAATTTAGCCCATTCTATTTCTCACTTTCTTTGTTCTCTTCAATGAGCACAGTTCATTAGTTCTCGTATTCCTCGAGTACATCTGAAAAGTCTTCAGTCCATTTATCTTCAACCCAGCTGAAAGATTGATTTGCGAAGTGCGGTTTGTCCCAGACTTTTACCATTAGTCGTAGAAGATCTTCTGATTCAACATTTGATTCAATGTATTCATAGATCTGAGACTCATCAGACAATGCAGCAAGTTCTTCTCTGTATTTAGAAAGATTTTCAGAAAACGCATTGATCTGATCAATCGCGTCGACAATCTCGATTGCTTTCACGTTTGAAGCAGTTTCAATTATCTCCCAGACTGACAGATGTCTAATTTTGCCAGGATTCTCGATGTCGATATCGTCGCCATTAAATACGATATGCAAATGATCACCTTTCAAATTGACATAGACGGTCAAGATCAGCTCGTACTCGTGCTTACCGACACGCTTAGCTCTGATGTCATAGTCTACTTGAGAAGGATCTCCTTCGTAAGAAAAAGTCTTACCAGAAGCTTCACTGCTTAAACAACCATAGACGTACTCGGTATCGTCGAATAATTCGTCGATCTTTTCATTAGAAAAGCCTTCTTCACGATCTTCAAGAATTGCATCGACAATCGGATTCACTGATAGTTCTTCGGGAACATAAGCTCCGATACGATCGCCGATCTCGAATTTTAGATTTTCTAAAGTCGATTCATCTAATTTTGAAATATCTACCATGATATATTTCTCACTTTCTTTCATGTATAAAATAATTATATCAAAATGTCAGACTCAAAGAACTAGTTGTAACTTTGTAACTAATTTTCAATAAATCTCGTTCTACTCTCACGATCACAGATCTAGGTCTGTGATAATCGATTTGTCAAAGATTAGGTTACAACCTAATTCGATGCAAATTAAAAGACACAGCTTTAGAACTGTGTCTCAGCGAATTCATTTCTTTCTTTATTTCACTTCTACTTTCGACAATTCTTCTAGAGCGTAAGTCATTATTTCGTAGATACTGCTGTGCAAAGCGATGACATCCATCTCTACCTGAAACTCACGTTCAGCATATCGAATGCTGACGTTTGTCGGTGTATTGATTGTGAATTGTCTGAAGAACTTCAGAACGTGACCTTGACCGTTGAGATCGAGTTCATAGTCTTTAAATTTCAGAGCTACATTGACGTGATTCGGTCCGTAGAAATTCACGTAGCCGCAGCCGGAATACATTTCGAAATCCATCAGATCTTCGTTGTCGGGATCGAAGCCGAGTGCTTGCAATTGTGCAATCAAAGCATTGAATTTTTCATCCATTGGAAAAGTTCCTTTCTAGTAGAATGACGTTAGTTCAATATTTTGCATACGATCGATCTGTACTACTGTCACTTCGATCGAGTCTAGCGGAATCAACTGATCATCTCGAATCTGATCGATTTGCTCTTGCATCTTTTCAAAAGTCGAATAGACGCCTAAGAGCATGTGTTGAATCGAGTATTCGTCTTTCATAAAATCTCGCGACATTACGTACACTGCTTTAGACTCGTCGAGAACGTCGTATCTGATCAAATCTGCGATTGTCAATGAATCTGACGTCATTGCGAAATTAGCCAATCGACCGTCAAGAGAAAAGCTGATAGAATGATTGTATTCAGAGAATCCAGCGACGATATGTTCATTCATCTGACCGTATTTATGATAGATCTGAGAAATTCCGAGTTCTTTATCAGTGTTTACGAGTTTGAATGTCGAACTTTCGTGTGAACCACGCTTGACACAAGCATTGATATAGTCTTTGACGATCGACTGTTGCTTGAGTTTTAGTAGATTGTAGAACTTATCTAGATCTAAAGCGTCTTTAAAGATTTGAATCATTATTAAAGTCCCTTTCTATACTTCAGTCTTCAGCAGTGATCTGAATCTGACGTGTATTCAATCGTTCTTGTAAAGAGCTTAGAGTTTCATAGAATTCTTCTAGATTGCATCGACTCTGAACCGCAGCTTCGATTAAGAAATCGTGATCATCGAAGTCTTCATTAACTCCTACCAGATAGAATACTTCACTCTCATCATTCGAGATCTTTGCTTCTTGAGAATCTAGTATCACGACTGATCGCGTGCATCGAATCTCAATTTCTTTCGATTGAAGCAATCTGACTCGAGTGTAATGATTACTGCAATCTTTGTACGAGATCTGAATGGTCCAGTCTTTGTCAGCGGAATGATTGAAGTTGATGTTGAGAATTTCTTCTCGTGAAAGCATCGTTTTATAGAAGTCGATTGCATCGAGTTGTTCTTTCAAGATCTCGACGATCTCTTCAGCAGAATGTTCACTGATTCTAGCAATCTGATATTTTCGATTGCAAGGTGCCGAACCTAGAAAGAATTTCGGGACAACTAGTTGAATCTCTTCTTTTCTCTCGACACTGATTCTGATCGGATCTGTGTCTCCGGTCTCATGCATCTTCGCGTTGAACAGCTTGATCAAATGCTCGATCTTGATCTGATTTTGATCTGGGGCACTGAGACATTCTTTTACGTGTTCTTCTACGATTCTAGAGACTTTTACAGTTCGATCGATCTCACTAATCATACAATCGTCTGGCAGATTAACTACTAAATAGTCGAATTGACCGTGCGGTCGCAATAAGATCTTGAAGTCGAACGTTCTAGCAATTCTCATTTCGAACAAGCAATCTGAGATCTCTACTCGCAGCAAGAAGTCAACATTGTTCAAAGCCGCAGTTTCGAATTTTACAATCAAACCGAGCTCCGAATCTAGCTTTTCACGCAATTTGCTAAGATTGATTCTCTCTGTGAATTCTGATAGTTTCATTGGTCATTATTTCCTTTCTTTATTCGTCTTCTTCGATAAACTCTACTTCAGCTTTAATGTCATAGTAGAATGAAGATTGAGGATTGTTAAGAGCAGATTTAATGTTTCTGCGTACACGATATGTTTCAATCTCTGAATCATAGAATTCTAAATCACGTGTGAATTCTACACTCTTCACACGACTGTTGATCTCGAATGTCTGATTCTTAGAATCGATGTCGAGTATGATCTCTAAGGTTAATTTAGCTTCTAATAGACCGATTCTGTACTGATAGCTCAAATTAGTCTTGTAGAAATCCAAATTTCCGAAGCTGTCGATTTTGTCAATCAGAAATTCTAGATGCTTCGACTGAAGAGACAAGTTTGGACTAGTTTCAGTCGTTAACGTTGCAAGATGTCGATTATTTGCTAGTAATGTAATGCTTTCGACTTTAGTCATTGTTTCTTCCTTTATCTATATTGATAGATCTATTATATCACAGAAACTAGTAAGTGTAAAGGAAAAAGTATCAAAATCTGCAAAAAAAAGAAGAGATGCGACTCTTCTTTAGTTTCCTTTCGTTAGTTAGTAAGTGTATAGAATCTGATGTCGACATCTCCGCCCTTGAGACGTTGATATAATTCGTCTCTGCCGATCGTAGCTTCATCGAAATCGAAATCATAGATCGAGTCTCCGATCACATCAACTGATGAAACTTCGAATTCTTCCGCTGTAATCACAATGCTTTCTTCGCGACCGCTGATATAAAGAGTGATTTTGAGTTTTGCGTCGAATGTAATATAGAACTTTTGATTCTGGACGTCGAATAGATTTAAACTACGAAAATTATGCTCTAAGATTTCCACGTCACATTCGATGGAGTCGCAATCAACTCTTGCTACTAGTTGGATCTGCGGTAATAGCAAGTTTACTTTATCTGCACTCATTTCATTTTTCTCACTTTCTATCTAATGTATAAATCTATTATATCATAAGTTTTATTCTAAAGATCTGATTGTAACTTTGTAACTAAATTTCAATAGTTTCTAATCAGTTTTCTAGATCACAGAGTTATGTCTGTGATATTTGACTTTGTCTAAATTAGGTTACACCTTTCTTTGCAAAGATCAAGACACAGCATTAGAACTGTGTCTTACTAAGATCTTATAGCTCTTCACGAAGAGATCTGAAAGATTCTAGAACACTCTTCAATTCTTCGAGTTTGATCACAGACTTTGTCTGAAACTGATGTATCGAATCAAAGTCTTCATGTTCGATTGTTGTGATCACTCTGACATTTGCTACTGCATCGTCGTCTTTATTCAGCGAAACTCGAAGCACATGACTAGTGTTTAGAGCTTTAGCGATCACAAGATTATATGAGTCATTTAGTTCGATGTGATATTTCTGAAGCTCTTCAGTCTCACTAATAAGATTTCTAGCAAAGACTAATGTCGCTGATAGGAGTCGAATGTCATTTTCAAAGTAATGATCGAATTCTACGATTGGATCTTCGAACAGTCGTTTCTCAGTATGAGAATATAAGATATATTCGTCTGCAATGATCTGAATCTCTACGGTGGCAGGTCTTCGACCTACGACTGTATACTGTGCAACGACGTTAACGACGATTTCATCAAATTGATCGTAGATATCTAGAGATCTCACGTAATCTTTGATGCTGTCTGTATCTTCAATTTTAAATTCTGACATAGTTCAATTCCTTTCTGCTAGATCATTTGTTCACGAAGAGATTCATCTTCAGCGTAAACTTCACGAGCAGCACGAATTACTGCATGATAGATCTTTTCTGGTTCAAATTCTACTTTAGAGCCGTCACGTTTTGTTACTAACATTGCATCTCCTTTAGATCTTTTTAATAGAAATTTATTATATCATTTTTTTCGATAAAATGTAAACGATTCTTTTCTCGATTCTGCTAACTACAATTCTCCGTCTAGAGCGCATCGATCAGAACTTAGTAATACGCATTTCTCAGCTTTATATGTGAGATGTTCGATTTGCAGATCGTCAGATATTAGAGCGTTGATCGATTCTGTTAGGATTGTAGCATCTTCGAATCCTTCTTTCTTTGCAAGCTGATAAAGTTCTTCAATTGTCATCAGTCACCTCAGTAGTCAGTAAAGTTATTTAGATAGAAGATCAGATCTTTACGTCGTTCATAGAGTAAGATTGATCGATTGTAGGCTCTTGCAACAGCTCTGAATTGATTGTCAGTCGGAGACTTTTTCTGATCTAGGATCTTGCTGCATTTGACACGTGACGCTTTATTCAGCAGAGCTCGATCGGCATTCTTCTTCAGCTTGGTCCAGTTAGACTTTGTATTCTGACTCGGATCGATGAATTCGTATTTCTTTGAAAGTTGATAGAGATCGTCTATCGCTCTATTGTAAGATCGATTGTCACGCACCATTTAATTACTTCCTTTCACTTTATCGAAGTCTCATGCATTCAAGACTCTAACATACGTTCAAACTTGTCGATCAGATCATCTAGAATATCGACTAATCCGAGTAAATGATCATCTACAACTTCCCAGAGATATCCTTCGTAGATTCCTTCATAATTATGAAAAAGACGCTGTCTCATTCCAGCAATCTTCGAAAAATACGCATTCATCTCGTCGTCGATCATGTCATAGAATAGATGCGGCATTTTATCAGACTTAAGTTGTTCACCGATTTGTCCGACTTCCATTGAGACCGACGAGATCCTGATTCTTTCTGATCTGTCTACATTCAATCTCTCGAATTCCGAGTCACTCTCGAGAGCAGTTAATGCGTACATCTTCATCAAGTCTAAATACGTCAAGATCTCTTCTATCTGCTCAGTGTTTCTCATAGACTAAGATCCTTTCGTTTAGGACTCTTTCAACAAAGTTTTTGTTGAATCTTAGATCAGAATGTATCTTGCGATTGAATGATTCTAATGGCATGAGATCAATCTTCACGTCTCGTATAGAATCAAATCTCTCGATATCAAAAGGTCTTTCTAGATCTACGATGAGATCTAGATCTGAGTCTAAGTCTGCTTCATTACGCGCATAAGATCCGAATACCCAGACTCTTTTGATCGAAGAGTCTTTACAGATCTTGCTAATTTCAAGTTTTATGTCGTCGAGCGACGGAATCGTTCTTACCAAAGCAATACTTCCTTTCTTCACGAGACACGTCTAAGCTTTGTACTTGATCTCTACGTAAGAATCTGCTATTTCTTGCAAGATCTTTTCGAGATCGTAATCTATGACATTATAGTCTTTAACTTTCATTTCTTCTAGCTCAATTCGAGCAGTGTCGTAATTCGCGATATCTTGGAAGCTGTATGTTCCAGACAAAATAACTTCACCGCAATTGCAAGTGACTGACAATTCGACATAGACATCTGAGTCTAATGCAAATTGACATGCGACATAGAAAGAAATCTCAATCTCAGTCAGTTCTAAGCCATAGCTGCTGTCGAGGCTAACTACTTCGTAGTTTGCTTCAAGAGAACTCATGTTTTCGTTGTATTTTACTTTCATTTTATTTCTCACTTTCATCATTTGTCATTTAGACGAATTAGATCAAACATCTCCATTAGATCGTCAGAGATTTGTTCATAAGTTTTATCGTCAAATACTGATTCTGATGATAAAGATCGACGTAAACGATATAGACCTCTCACGAAACCAATTAAAGACTCTGAGAGTTCTGCAGGTGTACGAGCGTCTGCACGGAAGATCGGAGTGTTCATGAAATGATAGACTCCTGTAAGACGACCGTCTTCAACTGAGTGAAGCATGAAGAATTCATCGAATCCGTTTGAGGGACATAGAACTGCACCAGTACTGCGATGATTTTCAGCTGCTGCTTCTTGGATCTGATCTGCGTAGATTACGAGTTTTTCACCAAGATCGTGAAGAGCGATTTCTTCTCTTTCAAGCATTTTATCTGATTTGCTGTTATTCATTGTTATGATTTCCTTTAATGATTTATTTGATAAATCTATTATATCATACTTTTGCAGAAGTGTAAAGGAAAAAGTAAAAAATCTTTAAGACTAGATGACATTACTGAGACTGAGCGAAAGAAAGACACAGCTATGAGACTGTGTCTTTTTTTTTTGCTTTTAGATTTCTTTATCGTATTCCGGGAATAAAATTGATTTCTTTAGAAGACGATGCACAGCTTCGGCAACTCTAAGCTTCTTCTTAGAATAAGCAAGCTTTTCTTCGATGTCTACAGAAATGTTCATTTTGCGATAAATCACAGAACCTTCAATCGGTGAATCAATCTCGACATCAAACTCATAGATTTCTTCATCTAGCTTTTCTGAAGATCTGACAGATATCCTATAAGAATGATCATTTAGTTTTTTGACTATCGATTCAGAACCTTTAAAGTCTTTTGATTTCATCGCTCTAGAAATCTCGATTTTACCAGAAAGTTCATTTAATATCGACGAAATTGCTAACGACGTCAGATCTTGTTCAATTATCATTTGTTCTCCTTATCTTTTTGATTATGAATCTATATAGATTATATCATATCTTTTCG
>ENA-OWLX01000559-OWLX01000559.1-metagenome-genome-assembly--contig:-NODE-559-length-13724-cov-15.828224_pt1 | contig 13724 bp, 12 predicted proteins | sample MGYA00245351_ERZ651106 | MGnify/ENA primary metagenome ERZ651106 (study PRJEB26857, sample SAMEA4031768) | metagenome | biome: human; feature: oral; material: saliva | place: Philippines | collected 2014... | reverse complement strand
GGGGACTCATAATCCCTTGGTCGTGGGTTCGAAACCCACCGGACCCACCAAATATCGAAGCCTGGACAAATGTCCGGGCTTTTTCTTTTGTGCTTTTTATCATGGTAGTGTTTGTTTGAAATAAAATATCAAAATTACCTATTTTTTGTATTTATGTTTATTCAAAAAGCAAAATCTCAGATTTTTTATTCAATATTGTCTTTTTAAGCGCACCTTATGTGCGAAATTTTGAAGCAGGCCATTATGGCTGTGCTATATGCGGTTACGCTTTGCTACAATGCGGTTTCTTCACATTTCTTAATACAATAATCATGAATCATTCGGTTTCTTGGTCGTCCAAACTTGGTTTTGTGCTAGCTGCGGCAGGTTCGGCAATCGGCTTGGGCGCAATTTGGAAATTTCCGTACACCGCGGGGACAAACGGTGGGGCGGTGTTTTTCCTGCTGTTTTTGCTTTTTACGATTTTGGTGGCATTACCCGTACAGCTTGCCGAGTTTTATATCGGTAGGACGGGCGGTAAAAATGCCATCGATTCTTTCAAAACCTTGCGTCCCGGTTCGCAATGGCCTTGGGTGGGGCGTATGGGGGTAGCAGCCTGCTTTATCTTGCTTTCTTTTTACAGTGTCGTCGGCGGCTGGGTGTTGAACTACGTCGTCCATAACTTTACCGGAGAAATCCATGCCGGTGCGGATTTTGAGGCATTATTTGGTGCGACCATTTCCAGTGCTGCAGGGTCGTTGTTTTATCAAGGGCTGTTCATGCTGATTACCATTTGGGTAGTTCAGGGCGGTGTATCCGACGGGATTGAAAAAGCAAACCGTTACCTGATGCCGGGCCTGTTTATCCTGTTTATTGTTTTGGCCGTCCGTTCACTGACGCTGCCCGGGGCGATGGAAGGGGTATCCTTCCTGCTGAAGCCCGACTGGTCGCATCTGAAGCCGCAAACCATGCTTACGGCTTTGGGGCAGGCATTTTTTGCGTTAAGTATCGGCGTGTCTGCGATGATCACTTATGCATCTTATTTGGGTAAAGACCAAGATATGTTCCGTTCAGGCAATATCATTATGTGGATGAACCTTTTGGTTTCTCTGCTGGCGGGGCTGGTTATTTTCCCGGCGGTATTTGCTTTCGGTTTTGAACCGAGCCAGGGACCAGGTTTGATTTTCGTTGTTTTGCCTGCCGTATTCATGAAAATGCCGTTGGGACAAGTTTTGTTTGCCGTCTTTATGCTGCTGGTGGTGTTTGCGACGCTGACTTCGGCCTTTTCGATGTTGGAAACCGTGATTGCCGCTACGATTCGTCAGGATGAGCGTAAACGCAGCCGCCATACTTGGTTGATTGGTACGGCAATTTTTATTGTCGGTATTCCCTCCGCCTTGTCTTTCGGCGTTTGGGGTGAGTTTAAAATCTTCGGAAAAACCGTTTTCGATTTGTGGGACTACCTGATTTCGGCAGTCATTATGCCGATTGGCGCATTGAGCGTTGCGGTGTTTACTGCGTGGATTCAGGATAGGGAGTCCGTATTGGCGGATGCCGGTGCAGGCAGCAGCGTTCCCCAAACCATTATCCGTTTTTGGCTGATGGTGTTGCGCTATGTTGCACCTTTGGCGATTGTTGTTGTATTTATCAATTCTCTAGGCTTGATTTAAAAACTGTCCTGAAATGGTAAAGGTCGTCTGAAAATCTTGGTTCGAGGTTTTCAGACGACCTTTTTACTTTTAAGTTTTGTTGTATTCGGGAGAAACTGCTTTTTTGCCAAATACCACGTTCAGGCTATGGTTTCGATGCGGTTGTCGGGCATGACCAGCCAGACTTTTGCCTGTTTGGAGCGTGCGGCGGTGCGGATGGCGGCTTCATCCATGATGGAGAATGCGGTGGAGAAGGCATCGGCAACAGCGGCGGTCGGCGCCATGACGCTGACGCTGCGGTAGTGCGGTGTGGCAGTGCCGGTGCGCGGGTCGAAGAGGTGGGTGAACTTGCCGGCCTCGTCCATTACGGTACCGTAGCCGCCTGAGGTGGCGAAGGCTTGGTTTTGCATGGGGAGGGTCAGGAGGGTGGCTTCTTCGTTTTGGGGATTGCGGATGCCGACGTTCCATGTGCGTTGGTTGTCGGTGTCGAAGCCGCGGATTTCGCCCATATCGACAAGGGCCTGGCGGATGCCGTGCTGTTGCAGCAGGGCGGTGATTTTGTCGGTGATGTAGCCTTGGGCGATGCCGTTGAGGGACAAGCCCATGCCTTTTTGTTCGAAGAGGATGGCTTTTTGGTCGAAGACGACGTGTTTGAAGCCGACGAGTTTGAGGGTGCGCCGGATGTCTGGTTCGGACGGCGGGGTTTCGGCACGCGGGTTGCGGCGGAAATGGTCTGCGTAAAGATTCCACAATACTTGGACGGTGGGGTCGAACGCGCCGTCGGTCAGGGCATGGATGTCGCGGCAGATGCTCAAAAGGGCGAGGAAGTCGGGCGGCGGGTTGTTCAGATGACCTTCTTTGTTCAGCCGGTTGATCAGACTGTCTTCTCGGTAGAGGCTGAAGATTTTTTCGAGGCGGGAAACTTCGGCGAGGACTTTGTTGACAAGGATTTCGGCTTCTTTGCGGTCAATGCCGAAGAGGCGGAGCTCGGCGCCGGAACCCAGCGCAATGCCTTTCCAGATAATGGGTTCGCCGGTGGGCGGCAGCGGGGCGGGGCGGTTGCGGTTCAGGAGGAAGGGCGCGGCCGCTCCGGCGGCAGTCAGAGCGGCGATGGCGAAAAAGCGGCGGCGGGTGAGCGGGGTGTTCATGGCTTGGGATGGGTCGTCTGAAAAAGCGGCAGTGTTGGAGGAACGGGCGGAAGTCGGCTTATCTGGGTTTGCGTTTGAAGGCGTTGGGAAAGTGTTTTAGAAGCGCCGCCATTTCCGCACAGGATTTTTATGGTTACGGAAAGGATGGCGGGCAACGGCTAGGGCTTGATTTACGTTGCGGCAGAACTTGTTTTCCCGCCATCAAGCCTGCCTTCACACTCTGAAACCAAGCATCAACCGTCCCATTAATCACCCATTGCCGCCAGTAGCTCTGCCTGATGTTCGGCAATCAGAGCGTTGGTGATTTCTTCCATGTCGCCGTCCATCACAAAATCCAGCTTGTGCAGGGTGAGGTTGATGCGGTGGTCGGTCACGCGGCCTTGGGGGTAGTTGTAGGTGCGGATGCGTTCGCTGCGGTCGCCGCTGCCGATAAGAGATTTGCGTTCGGCGGCTTCTTTGGCTTGGGCTTCGCGTTTTTGCGCATCGTTCAGGCGGGCGGCGAGGACTTTCATCGCCTGCGCCTTGTTGGCGTGTTGACTGCGGCCGTCTTGGCATTCGACCACCATGCCAGTGGGCAGGTGGGTGATGCGGACGGCGGAGTCGGTTTTGTTGATGTGCTGACCGCCCGCGCCGGATGCGCGGAAGGTGTCGATGCGCAGGTCGGCGGGGTTCAACTCGATGTCTTCCAGTTCATCCGCTTCGGGCATGACGGCGACGGTGCAGGCGGAGGTATGGATACGGCCTTGGCTTTCGGTGGCAGGGACGCGCTGTACGCGGTGGCCGCCCGATTCAAATTTCAGACGACTGTACGCGCCCAAGCCGACGATGCGGGCGATTACTTCTTTATAGCCGCCCAGTTCGCTTTCGTTGGCGGAAACGATTTCAACCTGCCAGCGGTTGCGTTCGGCGTAGCGACTGTACATGCGCAGCAAATCGCCTGCAAACAGCGCGGCTTCGTCGCCGCCCGTTCCGGCGCGTACCTCGATGAAGATGTTTTTGTCGTCGTCGGCATCTTTGGGCAGCAGCAGTTTTTGCAGTTCGGTATCGAACGTGTCGATTTTAGCTTTTGCCACTTCGATTTCTTCGGCGGCAAAGTCTTTCATTTCGGGGTCGGACAGCATTTCTTCGGCATCCGCCAAGTCGCTTTGAGCCAGCTGATAGTTTTGGAATACTTCGACCACGGGCGTCAATTCGGCGTGTTCGCGCGTGAGCTTGCGGTAGTTGTCCATATCGGACGTGGCTTCGGGCTGTCCGAGAAGGTGGGTGACTTCTTCCAGTCGGTCGCTGAGTTGTTGTAGTTTTTCTAAGATAGACGGCTTCATAATTCTTCCATAACAAATGCCGTCGGGAGTCGTCCGCGACGGCGTGAGGAGGCGTTATTATAATGGGTTTGGTTGGAAATTCAAAAGGATATGACTGAAAAGGTCGTCTGAAAACTTTTCAGACGACCTTTTGACGGTTTAACGTTTGTCCAATTTCCGCGCCAATGCGTTGCCGATGCTTTGAATCAGGATAACGAGCAACACGAGGATGGCGACGATGAAGATGATGACTTCGGTTTGGTAGCGGTAGTAGCCGTAGCGGATGGCGAGGTCGCCCAAGCCGCCGCCGCCTATCATGCCTGCCGCCGCGCTGTATGAGAGCAGACCGATGGCGAGGACGGTGATGCTGGAAACCATGCCCGCGCGCGCTTCGTTCAAGAGGACTTTACGGACGATGGCAAGCGGCGATGCTCCCATGGCGGTGGCGGCTTCAATCACGCCTTTGGGGACTTCGCGCAGGTTTTGTTCCACCAGTCGGGCGAAGTAAAACAGGCCGGACACGCTCAATACCAGCGAGGCGGCAATCGGGCCGATGGTGCTGCCGACGATGGCGCGGGTGGCGGGTATCATGGCAATCATCAGGATGACGAAGGGGAAGGCGCGCATCAGGTTGACTAAGTTGTCAAACAGGAAATTCACCGGCTTGTTGTAATGAAGCTGGCGGTTGGAAGTCACGAAAAGCAAGACGCCCAACAGCGTGCCGAAGATGACGGCGATTGTGGTGGACAGCCCGACCATAACGAAGGTTTCGCCCAATGCGCGGACAATTTCGTCTTTCATGCCGACGATGGTGGAAACGGCTTGTTCGAATGTTAAGTCTGCCATATCAGTCCTCCCGAATCAGTTCGCGCCCGATTTCGGATTGGGCGTGGATTTGGTTGCCGCGTACTTCGACGATTTCCACCACTTTGCCTTTATCCAAAAGGGCGGCGCGGTCGCACAGGCGGCGGATGACGCTCATTTCGTGGGTCACGATGACGATGGTAACGTTGAAGCGTTTGTTGATGTCTTCCAAACATTCCAAGACGCTGCGCGTGGTGGCGGGGTCGAGGGCGGAAGTGGGTTCGTCGGCGAGGATGACTTGGGGTTTGGGCGCGAGCGCGCGGGCGATGCCGACGCGTTGTTTCTGCCCGCCTGAAAGCTGGGCGGGATAGTGGTCGGCGCGTTCGGTCAGGCCGACGATTTCAAGGCATTCTTTAACGCGTTCTTTGATTTTTTCAGACGGCCATCCGGCGATTTCCAAAGGAAAGGCAACATTGTCGGCGACGGTGCGGTTGCTCAAAAGATTAAACTGCTGAAACACCATGCCGATATTCTGCCGCGCCTGACGCAATGCGGCGGCATCAAGCGCGGTCAGCTCTTGTCCGCACACATTGACCTTGCCGCTGTCGGGACGTTCCAACAGGTTAATCAGGCGCAACAGGGTGGATTTGCCCGCGCCGGAATAGCCCATCAGACCGAAGATTTCGCCGTCTTGGATTTCGAGGCTGGTCGGCTCGACGGCGGCAAAACGGGTTTTGTCGCGCGTTTGGTAATGTTTGGAAACGTTGTCCAAAATAATCATAAATACTTCCTGATACTTCCGGAAAAAAAAGAAGCCCGATGCTGTACACAACGGGCTTGGATATAAAGAAAGGAATAAAAACAGCAGAAAATGAAAATACGCTTTAGCTGTTTATGCCCGCAAGCTGTGTCAAATCGGCAATGTTAACTCAGATATGACTATAATCAAAATCGGTAACTTTGTCAAGTTTTGATATGATTTGTAATTTTAAAATAATAAATTGTCAGCTTATTTGCCGAAAAGCTCCGCCACCATGCGTGCTTCTTCCTCGGTATAAGCCGCGCCGTTGAGCTTCGCAGTCAGGATAAATTCGCCGCTTAACCCTTGTTCGGCGCAGGTTTCGCGCCAACCTTGAAGTCGTTCTTCATCGCTGGCTTTTCGTTTCAGACGACCTATAGTTTGAGCGGCCTGTTTGGTTTGTTCGTTCATTAGCGTTTCTTAACAAAGTAGAACAAAGGGCAAAGGTCGTCTGAAAATTTTCAGACGACCTTTACTATTCCTGTTTATACCGTTTGCGAATATTGGGCTTTGGTTTCCCTATGGCGCAGATGGTAGTCAAAGACCATGGCGATGTTTCGTATCAGGAAGCGGCCTTTAGGGGTAACGGCCAGCCCGTGCGGTTTCAAGCGGACGAGTCCGAGGGAGGCGAGTTGTTCCAAGTCGGCAAGTTCGTCTTTGAAATAGCGGTCGAACGGGATACCGAACACGCTTTCGTAGATTTGGTAATCCAAGGCGAAGCGGCACATCAAATCTTGGATGATATTGCGGCGCAAGAGGTCGTCCTGATTGAGTTGGTAGCCGCGCATGATCGGCAGGTGTCCTGCATCGAGTGCGGCGTAGTAGGCGTCGATGTCGCGTTCGTTTTGGGAATAAGTGCTGCCGATTTTACCGATGGAAGACACGCCGATGGCGACCAAATCGCAGTCCGCATAGGTTGAGTAACCTTGGAAGTTGCGCTGGAGGAAGCCTTCTTTAAGGGCGATGGAGAGTTCGTCATCGGGTTTGGCAAAGTGATCCATACCGATGAAGACATAGCCGCGTTCGGTCAGGGTTTGGACGCAATATTGCAGCATATCGAGTTTTTCTTCGCTGCCGGGAACGGCTTCGGTATCGATACGGCGTTGCGGCTTGAAGATATGCGGCAGATGGGCGTAGTGGTAAAGGGCAAGGCGGTCGGGATCGAGCGACAATACCGTATCAATGGTGGTTTTGATGCTTTCGGCGGTTTGGTGCGGCAGACCGTAAATCAAATCGACGCTGACGGATTTGAATCCCGCTTCGCGTGCAGCATCGATGACTTCTTTGGTTTCATCGTAGCTTTGGATGCGGTTGACTGCTTCCTGCACTTTGGGATCAAAGTCCTGAATACCGACACTCATGCGGTTGAAACCGAGCTTGCCGAGCATAAGGACGGTTTCGCGGCTGACTTTGCGCGGGTCGATTTCGATGGAGTATTCGCCGCCGGGGATAAGTTGGAAATGTTTGCGGATCATGCGGAATACGCGTTCGATTTGGTCGTCGCTCAAAAAGGTCGGCGTACCGCCGCCGAAGTGCAGTTGTGCGAGCTGATGCCGTCCGCCCAGATGCGGGGCAAGCAGCTCCATTTCTTTTTCGAGATATTCGATATAGGCATCGGCACGGCTTTTGTCTTTGGTGATGATTTTATTGCAGCCGCAGTAGTAGCAGATGGTATTGCAGAAGGGTATATGGATATAAAGCGAAAGGGGCTTGTTCAAAGCCCCCATACTGCGCTGATTCAAGGCATTGATATATTCTGCTTCGCGAAATCCGTCATGAAAACGGTCGGCTGTGGGGTAGGAAGTATAGCGCGGACCACTGGAAGGAAGAGTGGAGATGAGTTCGCGGTCAAACTCAGGCTTGTCATTGTTTCTATTGTGATTATTTTGTATTGGTATTACTTTCATGGCGTGTGCGTAGTTTTAGAGTAATGATGTTAGTCAATCTTCAGATAGTTTGGTAGAATGCCACAGTATGATAAACCTGTCTTGATATGTGTCAACAACTTACTCAATCGGGACCGGATAAAAACCTTAATTTTAAGGGTGTTTTATGACCACACACAATGCTATGCATCAGATGAAAACCCTGTGTTCTTCCTGTTCGCTGCGTGAACTCTGCCTGCCTGTCGGGCTTTTACCCAATGAGTTTGCCCAATTGGACGCTGTCATCCGACAGAGCCGCCGCTTGAAGAAGGGGGAATATCTGTTCCGCACCGGTGAGCCTTTCGCGTCGCTGTTTGCCATCCGTGCCGGTTTTTTCAAAACCACGGTTGCCAGTCAGGACGGTCGCGATCAGGTTACCGGTTTTTTTATGTCCGGCGAACTCATCGGCATGGACGGCATTTGTTCCCATGTCCACAGCTGCGACGCGGTGGCTTTGGAAGACAGCGAAGTGTGTGAGCTGCCCTTCACCCACATCGAAGAGCTGGGACACAACATCCCCAGCCTGAGAAGCCATTTTTTCCGGTTGATGAGCCGCGAAATAGTGCGCGACCAAGGCGTGATGCTGCTTTTGGGCAATATGCGCGCCGAAGAACGCCTGGCGGCGTTTTTGCTTAACTTGTCCCAACGCCTTTATTCGCGCGGATTTGCCGCCAACGATTTCATCCTGAGAATGTCGCGCGAAGAAATCGGCAGCTATTTAGGGCTGAAGCTCGAAACCGTCAGCCGCACGCTGTCCAAGTTCCATCATGAAGGTTTGATTTCGGTCGAACACAAACACATTAAAATCCTCGACTCGCAAAACCTCAAAAAAATGGTATCCGGCTGTTCGCACGCCATCTGATTGATACCGAGACTATTTTTAAACAGAACTCAAGGTCGTCTGAAAAAATTTCAGACGACTTTTTCCATGCCTTTAACTTGTAGCATCTTCAGCATAATCAGCCCATTGGGCAGCCCATTCTTTCAATAAACGGTGGCGTTTTTCAAATGTCCGATGCAAGGTTGGTAATCCGATTAGCCGGTCAACCGTTTTTCCCAGCCCGAAAGTAAATTCCACCGTATCCGTCACACAGGTACGTCCTCCGGAAGATTTGAATTCATGCGTATGGCGGAAGGAGCGGTAAATCCCTTCCAGCATCAGGTCGGTAAACGATTGGTTCGGCTCAAGCGAAATGATTTCGGCACGATGCCGCAACCAAATCCCGCAAACTCTGTATCTGAAATCCAAAATATCTCCACGCTCCCAGTATTCCTTTTCCGACAGCCATTGCACGTCAAACGGAAACTGACGGGCAAATCCGTGTCGGGAAGTGCAGTAGCGGAATATCGGTTCGAGCGGTGCATCCAGCCAGACGCTGCGGGTATAAGTCAGCATGATATTGACTGTTGTGGGTAAATATGGGGATGTTGATAAGAGTGGTACGGTTGGTATCAGTGCATGATTACTTTGAACAGCGTGGTTTGGTATAGATAATGGAATAAAGGTCGTCTGAAAATTTTCAGACGACCTTTAGGGTAAGAACCTAACAGTTTAATTGAATTGATCTTCTGAGTGTTTTAAAAAACTCTTCATTTTTTTCAATACTATAATCGAATTATTTATTCCGTTAAGTTTTTCTTCATTCTCTGTTGAAGTAGATTGTGAATTAGTTTGAAGTTCTTGTTGTTCATTTTCTAGTTTGGATGTGAGACCTTCTATTTTTTTAATAGTTTCTTCAATAGAAAATTTTTGTTTTATAAGTTTCCATATTCCCTCTGAAATATCTGAATTTCCAAAGGATTCCTTAATATCTTTAATATTGATAGCTAGAAATAGCCATAGAATATTGAGTTCTGAATCGCTTGAATTTTTTATATCTGTTTCATCTAATTTTAAATGTTCTAAAAAATTATATCGATTTAATAGTCCTTGGAAGTTATGAAAAGTTTTAAATCCTTGAGTTTCAGAGTATTCATCCATGGTTAAGCAATTTAAAGCCAGAAGTTGAAGAATTTCATTAGGGATGGCAGCTCGGACTATATTGCTATATATTTTTTCCCTTGAGTGAAAATTTTTTTCACTAATGTATTTTCTGGATTCTTGGTCGTCAGAGGAAAAAATTTCTAAATTTTTTATTTTATTCTCGTTTACGGATAAGTTAATTGAAATAAATTTTAGTATTTGAAATAACGTAATAAAATATCTTCTCAATTCATGGCTTATGAGTATTTCGTTAGCTATATGGTAGTTACTTATCCGCCAATAATTTTGTTTATAGAAATTTGAGCAGCTATCGTCATTTGGGTTGATGGTAAAAGAATGTTGATAATTATTTTTCATAATTGTAATAGTATTATGTTTTATTAACTCCCCATTAGTTATATCACGCGACTCTTCTATAATCTTGATTCTCTTTGCTTCTATCGGGGTCATTATTTTTTCAATAACCTTATTATGCTGCTCCAGCAAAGAAAAAAATGTCGATTCAAACTGTTGCAGATTAAAAATCTCTGATTGGCGGCTTTGTTGTTCTACCTGTTGGCGTTGCTGTTCTGCCGCCTGTTTCAACTCTTCGCGCGTTGCTTGCATTTCCTGCGCTTGCTGATGAATAGTATAGAGCAGACCAATAAGGGCTAGAAAGCTGATGATGGGGTTCAACGTACCGCCCAGATAGTCGCCGAATGTTCCCCATGTGGCAGGATCATTAGAAAGCTTGGCTAGGAAATTGTCTAATATGAAGGAGTTTTTATGTGAATTATTAATGAAATCTTCCCATGTGAAGTAATTACAAAACATAGGTGATATATTAAATTTCAAATAATAAAATTCTAAGGCAACAGCAAAAAATAAAAAAGCGAATACGCCTAATACCCATAATAACCAGCCAGGCTTACTTTGGTTTGTCATGATTATTTTTCCTTTTTTTGTACTCATAAGGTCGTCTGAAAATTTTCAGACGACCTTATTTTATAAATTCGAATCAGCAATATCCATGCCGTTGTTTCCGCATATGGGGGAATTGCGATGCGGGGATTTCCTAGTTTAATCTGCGGTATGTTTGGCAGGTATTCAGCCCAGTATCGCCAAAAGTTCTTCTTCGCTCAATACCGCGACGCCCAAGGCATTGGCTTTTTCCAGCTTGCTGCCGGCGGCTTCTCCGGCGACGACGTAGTCGGTTTTTTTGGACACGCTGCCGGAAACTTTGCCGCCTGCGGCTTCGATTAGGGCTTGGGCTTGGTCTCGTTTGAGGGTAGGCAGGGTGCCGGTTAACACAAAGGTTTTGCCTGCTACGGCTTCGTTTAGGTCGTCTGAAACCATTGCTTCTTGGTTTTCAGACGACGTTTGGGCGAAGAAGGTTTTCAGGTTTTCGAGCAGGGCGGCGTTTTGTGTCTCGCTGCGCCATGCTTGCCAGTCGGCGGGGAGGGCTTTGTCGGTTTGCAGACCTTCTATGCTTTTGCCGGCGAGTTCCCATAAGGCTTGGGCTTTGTTTTCGCTGATTTTGAAACCGGGCAGGCGGGCAATCCAGCGTTGCGGCTCGGCGTAGCGGGCGGGCGGGATGGTAACCGCTTGGGTTTGCGGGGCAACGCCTGCGGCAAGCAGCTCATCTATCATCGCCTGCTGCGCGTCCTGGGCGAAGAAGTGGGCGATGGAGCGGGCGACGACGGTGCCGATGTCGGGCAGGCAGGCGAGGATGGGTTCGGGTGCGCGGCGGACGTGTTCCAGCGATCCGAATGCCTGCGCCAGCGTTTTGGCGGTGCGTTCGCCGACGTGGCGGATGCCGAGCGCGAACAGGAAGCGGGCGAGTTCGGGCGTTTTGCTGGCTTCTATGCCTGCGAGGATGTTTTCCGCCCACTTGGTCGGTTGTTTTTTGCCGGTTTGGGTGTTGGATTCAGACAGGTCGCCTGAAACCGTTTCTGCGTCGCCGTTTTCGTTTTCAGACGACCCTTTATCCGCTGTTTCCTTCATTTTTTGCAAGGTCGGGATGTCGAGGTGGTAGAGGTCGGCGAAGTGGCGGACGAGGTCTTGGGCGACAAGCTGCTCGATTTGTTTTTGACCGAGGCCGTCGATGTCCATGGCTTTGCGCGACGCGAAGTGGATTAAGCCTTGCGCGCGTTGTGCCTGACAAAGCATACCGCCGCTGCATCGGGCGACGGCTTCACCTTCTTCGCGTTCGATTTCGCTGCGGCAGATGGGACAGTGGGTCGGCAGGCGGTAGGGCTTGTAGAGCGGAACGGATTGGGTTTGATTGGAGGACGGTGTTTCGGCAAACAGGTCGTCTTGCTGATGTTTGAGGTCGTCTGAAACGGTAACGGCGGTTTCCTGCATCGGGCGGCGTTCGAAAATCACGCGCACGACTTCAGGAATCACGTCTCCGGCGCGGCGCACGACGACGGTATCGCCGACGCGCACGTCGCGCACGTCCTTCAGCGCACCCGCGATGAAGCCGACCTCGCCCGTGCGGAGCTCGCCCGTATCGACGGGACGCGGGCGGAAGCAGCCGACGTCCGTGACCTCGAAGGTCTTGCCCGTCGCCATGAGTTTCAGCTTCATGCCCTTTTGGATCACGCCCTCCTTGATGCGCACGTGAGCGATCACGCCCTTGTACGCGTCGAAGTAGGAGTCAAAGATGAGCGCGCGCAGCGGTGCGTCCGCGTCGCCCTCGGGCGGCGGGATGTAGGCGACGACGGCGTCGAGGATTTCCTTGATGCCGATGCCGGTCTTGGCCGAGGCGAGGACGGCGGCACTCGTGTCGAGACCGATGCTGTCCTCGATTTCCTCCTTGACGCGCTCGGGCTCGGCACTCGGCAGGTCAATTTTGTTGATGACGGGCACGATCTCGAGGTCGTGCTCGAGCGCGAGGTAGACGTTCGCCAGGGTCTGCGCCTCCACCCCCTGCGCCGCGTCCACGACGAGGAGTGCGCCCTCGCATGCGGCAAGGCTGCGCGAGACCTCGTAGTTGAAGTCGACGTGTCCCGGTGTATCAATGAGGTTCAGCTCGTACATCTCGCCGTCCTCACCGCGATAGTCGAGCCGCACGGTCTGTGCCTTGATGGTTATGCCGCGCTCGCGCTCGAGATCCATGCTGTCGAGCACCTGCGCCTCCATCTCGCGCTCACTGAGTGTCCCCGTGTACTCGATGAGGCGGTCGGCAATGGTGGATTTTCCATGGTCGATGTGGGCGATGATGGAAAAATTGCGGATATGCTTCTGATCCATGTGCTTTCTCTCCTTCGCTTCCTTTATATAATCACATCGAACACGTCTCTCTGCGTGTTTGTGACAAAAATCTCAATCTCCCCGCGCTCGGATGCGAGCTCAGCACGCAGGTGCTCCGCGAGAATGTTCAAAACGGGCGCCTCCGTGCCGAAGTGCCCCGCGTCGATGATGTGCATGCCCTGCTCCACCGCGCGCTGGGCATCGTGGTACTTCACATCGCCTGTGACGTAGACATCCGCGCCGCGCCGCACGGCATCGTCGATGAACTCCGCGCCCGCACCGCCGCAGACGGCGACGCGGCGCACAGGGCGTGCAGCAGCAGCGGCAAGGCGGACGTGGGAGATACCGAGCCGCTTGCATACACTATGGGCAAAGTCGTCGATGGCGACGGGGGCGGGGAGCGTGCCGATGCGCCCGAGGCTCTCTGCGCTGCCGTCCGCCTGCGCGGTCGTGATGAAGGAGCTGAGCTTCTCCAGTCCCAGACGCTCCGCGAGGACGTCGTTCACGCCGCCGCGCGTAATGTCGAGGTTCGTATGCGCCGCTGCGACGGCGATGCTATGCGTGAGGAGCGCGGCGAGCCGCCGTCCGAGCGGGAGGTCGGTGCGCAGCTGCTTCATGCCGCGAAAGATCGCGGGGTGATGCGCGACGATCATGTCCGCGCTGCGTTCGATCGCCTCGGCAACGACAATGTCGTCCACGTCGAGCGCGACGAGGATGCGCTCCACCTTCTGTGCATAGCTGCCGACAAGCAGTCCTGTGTTGTCCCAGTCCTCCGCCAGATGGCGCGGGGCAATGCGTTCGAGGGCGTTCATGACGACCTGACAGCTGAGCATAGGCGACCTCCTTAGATGCGTTGGGTTTTCGATGGGGGGAGTTGCGTAAAATGATGTGAGTTCTTTTG
>ENA-OWLX01000558-OWLX01000558.1-metagenome-genome-assembly--contig:-NODE-558-length-13732-cov-15.048329_pt1 | contig 13732 bp, 14 predicted proteins | sample MGYA00245351_ERZ651106 | MGnify/ENA primary metagenome ERZ651106 (study PRJEB26857, sample SAMEA4031768) | metagenome | biome: human; feature: oral; material: saliva | place: Philippines | collected 2014... | reverse complement strand
GATCTTCAGTCGCTGAGATAACTCCTTGAGGCTTGTTCATCATATAGTAAACAAACTCCTCGTACTCTAACTTTTGCCCGTCAAAACAAATCTCGTCCGTGTCTTCATTGATTTGCAGTTTGGCAGATTTTTCCTTTTTGCCATTGACCGTCACGCGCCCAGCCTTTAGAAAGTTTTTGACCTCCGTCCTACTACCAACAGCACAGGCAACTAAAAATTTATCTAATCTCATAGGGCTATTATATCACAAAAAGAGAGCGGTTTTCACTCTCTTTTCTCGGATTATCTTTCTCCAATTTACTTTTTAATCATACTTTCTATCCCTTTGAAAAGAATTTCTGAAATAACCTCTGGATAGCCTTCATAGCCATTCTGTTCTGAAAGGGCATCGATGATATTTCTAATGTGACCGTCTAATATAATGGTTACAGCAGGAACAAGTTCATCTGAACCCTCTTTTTTAAACATTTCTTGCATAATTGATACTTTGTTACTCATAGTTACTCCAATCTTTTTTTAAAAAATTGTTAATAATCCATGATACTTATTCTTTCGGATCACCTTCCACAACCAAATCATATGGAAAATATGGAAATCCTTCCAATTCCTTGTAGTCTAAGCCCTTGAGTTTGCATAGAGCGCCAGATTCAAAGGACCAGTAACCATAATAACTTCTGTTATTAGTTTTATGTAAATTATACCATCCTGTATCTCTACTACCCTGATACCATTTTTTAACCAGATATTCTTTGAGCAATTTTAGAGCCTGTTCAGAATTCTCTTCTTCAATGATTTTTCGAGTAAAACCATAGGGCCTTGGGAAATTATAGTTTATCCGAATTGTCCACTCTGGATGTCGAGACTGGATAAGGTAATCGATCAAATAGTCCTCTGGATCATCTTTCCGTACCAAATCTACTAACTTTTCAAAAATCTCTTCATCAATCTCTAACAGAATACCAATAGAAAGTGCCCAGACCATCTGTTCATAGCCAGAAATCCCTTTCCATGATAGTTGCAAACACGCTACATACTTAATATACTCACACTTGAAGTTCTCAATAGAATAGCCCGCAGTATAAGTAGCGATCATTATTTCTTTTTGGTACCGACATATTGATGATCTTATATTCGAAATGACAACTTTATTGTCCAAAGAACATTTTTGGATTCCTTCTTTCTCATCCTGTTCAATTGCTTGAATTCGTTCTTCAGAATCTTTAATGGCTTTTTGAAAAACTTGGATTAGTCCATTGATATTATTTTTATCTGAAAACGTGTCTCTTAGTTCCAATTCTATCTTCTTTCTAAGTCATTATATCGGTTATCTATGGTTTTACACTATTCGCAACTAAATCATAAGGGAAATATGGAAGTCCTCCCAATTCCTTGTAATCCAATCCCTTGAGTTTGCAGAGAGCGCCTGATTCAAAGGACCAGTAACCATAATAATTATCAATATTCTCTTTATGCAAGTCATACCAACCAGTATCCCGATGTCCCGGATACCATTTCTTAGTAACATATTCTTTGAGCAGTTTGAGAGCCTTTTCAGAATTCACTTCTTCAATGATTTTCCGAGTAAAGCCATAGGGTCTTGGGAAATTATAGTTTATCCGAATTGTCCACCCTGGATGACGTGATTGAATCAAGTAATCAATCAAATAATCCTCTGGATCATCTTTTTTGACCAAGTCTACTAACTGATCAAAAGTTGTTTCATCAATCTCTAACAAAATGCCAATAGAAAGCGCCCGAACCATTTGGAGATAGCCAGAATTGCTCTGCCAAGCTGGAATAAGGCTATCGACAAAGTTGATATACTCTTCTTTAAATTTTTCAATAGAATATTCTGCAGTGTAGGTGGCTATCATATTCTCCTTCTGATAAATAGAAATATCAAGTTGTACTGATTTGATAATTTCTTCAACCGGTCGTTTGTATGAATTTTCCCCTTGTTTTAATTTCGTTAATTCTTGAGTCCATTCATCAATAGATAATTTATTAATTTGAATGAGTTCATTAATTTTATCTTCGATAAAAATATTATCTCTTTTCATCATTTTTCTCCTATTGGTATATGGAACTTTTTTTCACGTTATGTGACCAAAAAATTTAAAAATATCTTCTGTATTAATCACTACTGGATAATTATTTTACAGTCCCTTGTATATTACTCAGTCAGGCCTCACAGATGAACTGTCGTTCTATTTCCTACTATCATACCGAAATACAGTTTGAAGATCAAGTTCGTCACTAGATAGGGGAATTAGATACACAAAAAGAGCCCACAGGGTCTCTATCTGAATAAACAGGATACAAAAAATCCACTTCCACAGGGTGAAATGGATTGTTTCTTTATTAACGGTTCAACAAGAAATTGAACAATTTTTCTACAATTTTTACGACTAACCAGCATAAGAATCCGATATAGCTGAAATAGAAAATGAGTGACAAAATCGTAATAATCATGGTTTCCTCCTTCGTCGATTGCAAGTCCTTGTCTTATTATACCTTTTTATGCAAACGAACTCAATAGAATTTTGAAAATTGTCTGATTATTCTTTTTCTTCTTTGACTTCCTTAGTGTCTTGTTCGGCTTCTTCACTGCCTTTATTGACAGCTGTCTTAAATTCAGCAAACATTTTGCCGATGGACTGTCCCAATTCTGGCAGACGTTTTGGTCCAAAAATCAAGAGGGCTCCCAAGATGATGATGATCAATCCTGGTGCTCCAATATCACGTAAAATTCCCATTAGTTTCTCCTTTTTCTCGAATAGATGACTTTACTGATGGCAACACTCACTTCAAATAAGAGGATCAAAGGGAGCGTCATGGCCAAGTCACTGATAAAGTCTGCTGGGGTTAGCATGACGGCTAAGACCAGCAGGACAAAGTAAGCGTAACGTCGGTAGGTGATTAAAAACTGTGGTGTCAAAAGCCCAATCGAGGTCAGAAAAGCGACCAAAACTGGTAACTCAAACAAGACACCTAAAGGCAAGGTGGTATGCCATAAGAAGGTTAAATAATTTTGTGCCGTTAATTGGGTATCAAAGAGCCCTTCTCCTAAACGCATCAAGACCTCTAAAATAGCTGGGCTGACAAAGAAATAACCAAATGCGAGCCCCAGCACAAAGAACACAAAACTAGCTGGAATGTAAGCAAAGACTGCACGCGCCTCCTTCTCCTTTAAAGCCGGTCTCACAAATTGCCAAATCTGGTAGACAATAAAAGGCAGGGTCAGGCTAAAAGCTGTGAGATTAGCCAGCGATACATAGATCCAGAGGATATCATTTGGCCCCAAGACCAGCAGTTTTTGATGCAGGCTAGCGGTTAAGGCCTGGTAGAGTTCTCCTGCAAAAACAAAGGCTAGGATGAAGACAACAAGATAACACAAGACCACTGCGATCAATCGTTTTCGAAATTCGACCAAGTGCTCGACAATGGTCATTTCATTTGCTCTACTCTTTGCCATGTTGTCTCACCGTGATGAGGGCAATCAGGGCCACAAAGATTAGTTGAGGAAGGAAAACTTCCCAGCTTGGGTAGATTCCTGCCCACTCGATGGTTGGAAGTCCATTGACCAAATGGCTAGGCAGGATATTGGTCAACTGAAGGGCGTGGATGCTGACACCGAGCATCTTGAAGGCCAAGGCGTAAATCAACCAAGTCAGAATGAAAAAGATTTTATGAGGTTGAATCGCTTGGCTGGCCTTGGTCATCGCCACGGCAATCATGATCAAGACCGCTATGGCCAGCCCGATTCCCAGTAAGAAATGACCAGTTGTAATCCGTGGAATGATTCCGACGTAAAAGAGGATGGTCTCAGCCCCTTCACGAAAGACAGCTAAGAAACTGAGGGCAAACATAGAAATGAAGCTTCCTGTAGCCGTTACCGTCTTCATCTGACGGTCCATAAAAGCATTCCATTGTTTGACCGAGGACTTGCTGTGGAGCCAAATTCCGATGAGCATCATCATGATCACAGCGAAAATTCCAACGCCACCTTCAATAATTTCCCGGTTAGAACCCGATGTAACAGCTGGAAAAGCTACTTGCAAAACAAGAGCGATCGCTGCACTGGCAAGAACACCAGCAATAGCTCCACCGTAGACCCATTTGAGACCTTTGCGCATCTTAGCGGCCTTAAGGGTCGTCACAAGTGCCATAACAATCAGAAGGGCTTCTACTCCTTCACGCAGAAGAATCAACATAGCATCGAATGTATTGTAAGAAGCTGTCGTATCGATAGCCGACAGATCTGTAATTAAGGCTTGGAGTTTTTCCTGATACCCCTTTTCCTTCCCCTTGACCATGATGACCGGCGACTCACTTTCTACGCGTGTGTAGAGGCTTGGATTGGTCGTGCTGACATCCCCTTCGATGGTTGGCCAGATAGTGATGAACTGCTTCATGGTTGCTGCAGCGGCTTTATCGTCGCCGGATTGAAATTGGCTTTGCGCCTTCTCCAAAAGCTTGATCCCATCTTTCAGTGTCAAATCCGTACTAGCACTGCTAATCGCTTCTCCTTTTACAAAGGCATCGATCCCATTTTTGAGGTCATCATAAGAGGACTGGATGCTAGTGAAATCAGTTGGCTCTGTTTCAATACTACTGCGCAAGAGTGAAATAGCTGTCTCGATTTTGCCATAGTAGGCTGTGCTATGATCTCTTACCACCGCTTCATTTCGCGTCCACATATTATTGAGATCGGCATAGGTTTGACGGGTTTTATCCAGATCCTTAGCGGTAATGGCCTCTTGTAGATTCGTAAAATAAGGTGCGAGGCGACTCACGAGTTTGTCTTTTTCCGCCTCTAAATCGACCGGATTCTGCTCTTTTTCAAAAGCTAGCAAGGCTGATGAGATCTTGGTGAGATCCTCTTTCGTTACCTCACCATGGATAGCCAGGGCTTGGCTAACTTTTTTTCCTGCCTTGGAATCATGATGGTCCTTGGTTTCAAAATCAGCCTGAATCTCAGCAATCAATTCCTTGGCCTTGTCTTGTTCTTTATTTTCTACAGCGGTTGTTGCATCTGTGATCTTGATAAAGAGATCGCTATAAGATTCCGCTGCCACCGGATGAGTCCAGAACAAGGTAAGAAGACCGAGCAAGATCAAGAATTTATTCAAAGAGTGCTTGACCAAGATAGCCTCCTTTCTCAACGCCTGCAAAGCAAGCAAAGAGTCCACTTCCGATATGGGTGATGTACTCATTCATTTTGTCCACTGCACCCAAGTTGGTTTGGATTTTGACAAAGCTATTGGGATCTTTTTGAAAGGCGATAAAAATCAAGCCTGCATCAAATTGCCCAGTCTGTTCATTGATGCCATCCGAATAAGAATAGGACCGCCGTAAAATCGGACGATCCACCTCTTTGGCCAAGCGGACATGTGAGTCTACTGGTAGTTTAGATAAATCGACTTCATCAAACTCGTTGGTTTTGCCAAAAGGAGCACCGGACTCCTTGTAGCGACCAAAGGTATTTTCTTGCTCCTGCAAATTGGTCCGGTCCCAAGTTTCCAAGTGCATTTGGACTAGGCGAAGAGCCATATAGGACCCCCCCTTCATCCAGTCCTTACTGTCAGTCCAGACGACCTTATCAAAGTCCTTCTCAGTCGTCACATTTGCTGTTCCATCCTTAAAGCCAAAGAGGTTGCGAGGCGTTTCTTTCCGGTCTCCAATAGCTGCAAAACCGGACTTGCTCCACTTCATGGTGATGGTATTGCGACCTTTGCGGATGAGATTTCGCACCGCATGAAAGGCTACTTGCTCATCATCCGCACAGGCCTGAATGACGATATCGCCACCTGTGTATTTGTCCTGCAACTGCTCCTTTGGAAATGGAGGTAAATCACGAAAGAGCTTGGGACGTTTCGATTCCAAACCCAATTTCTTGAGAAAGCTAGCAGATACGCCAAACGTCAGACTCAAGCGATAGGGGTTGAGCCCTACTGTTTCACCTGTATCTGTTGGTGGCAAGAGGGCATTGGCGCCATCTTTTTTAACCAACTCCCCTTCGACTAATTTACTACTATAATCGGTCCAGTCTTTAAAAAGCTGGATGACTTCTTTTTTGTCCGTCGTGTGAAGATCCAGCACCACCAAGTAGCAAGCTTTTTGCATAGGCGTCGTAATCCCTGCTTGGTGCTTGCCATAAAAGGAGATGTCTTCATCCCCATCATAAGCTTTTTTACTGGAACTGTCTTGATTAGCGAAAAAAGCAGATGCACCAGAGAGACCCAGCGCTAGACCAGCCCCTCCAATACCTGCTTTTTTAAGAAATTCACGACGGTCCATTTTTTTATCTAAAAATTTTTCGTCAGCCATTTTTCTTATTTCCCATCTAAAATCACACCCATTTGAGACAAGGGTTCTCCAAGTTTGGTCACAGCTTCAGCCAATTCCTTGGTATCTTCCTTGGTCAAATCTGTGTAAGACTTGTAATTTGTTTCATCCGTCATGTGTTTGTCCAATAAATCATTGACATTTTTGAATTCTGCTTCCAAGGTTTTAACCAACTTGGCATCTTTTTTCTCAATCAAAGGTTTAAAGAGAGAGAAAATCTTTTCAGCTCCTTCAATATTGGCACGGAAGTCGTACAGATCTGTATGAGAAAAGACTTCTTCTTCACCCGTGATCTTTTGCGTAGCCACTTCATTGAGCAGATCAACAGCCCCAGTTAGCATCACATCAGGAGTCACTTCAACGGTTGCGATCTTAGCTTTCAACTCCTTGATATCGTTCACCAGTTGGTCCGCATATTTTTCTGTGCCATCTGTAGTATTGTTTTCCCAAAGGATGCGCTCAATCCGGTGGAAGCCAGACCAGCCTTCTTCTGATTTATTTTCATCCACATAGTCCACCAAACGGTAGTCAATCTTCACATCAGACTCCCCAAAGGTTTCAGCAATCGGTTCGGAGCGTTCATAGGCCATGCGGATCAATGGGTATTGCTTTTTAGCTTCTTCCAAATTTCCAGCTTTTAGGGTATCTCGGAAGGATTCTGTATCCTTGAGCAATTGATCGATTTGCATTTCGACAAAGTCTTTGTATTCAACTGTCGCATTGTCCAAGGTCTTCTGGTCAGCCTTTGATAACTGCACCGTGGAGCTGGTTTCCGTCTTTTGGCTGGACTGCTTGGTGTTAGAATTCGCACACCCTGCTAAAAGAGCAACGCTTAATAAGAGTAGACTATATTTTTTCATGAAAAGCTTCTCCTCATTTGTTCTTGGACTTATTTTACCAGAAGTTTTCTCATTTTTCAATAATTGTCTGAAAATTTAATAATAGAAGTTTTATTCTGAAAATCAGTCTGTTATAAGAGAATGTCTTTGACTCTTCCGATTTCAGATTCTTTCACAACTACAAAGATACTATCTCCTAGATACAAGCGGGTCGCACCATTGACCGTATAGCTCTTACCGCTTCGCATTTGCGTGGTAATCAAAATATCTTGGGGGAGTTCGAGTTCATGAACTTGTTTTCCTGCAATCTTTTCGGATACTGGGATCTCAATCAAGGTCAATTCTCCTTCTTCTTGCGCCTTATCCGGCAAGAGTTGCTCCAGCATGGCTTCATAAACTGGCGCCCCATGGAAAAGATCCATGATCATATAAGCTACCAGCGTGACCATCCCTAGTGGCATCAAACTACGGATATCCCCCACCATCTCTGTTACGAGAATCATAGCTGTTAGAGGTGCTTTTGAAATAGCCCCAAAATACCCACTCATACCTAAAATAATAAAGAGGGGTAATTGATTAGAAGCGATAAAACCGATATCTTGAAGAAAAGTTCCAACAATGGCTCCTAAGAGAGAGCCTAAAGCAAGAATAGGCAAGAAAATCCCACCAGGAAGGCCACTACCATAACTCAGCATACTCCAAATAAATCGAAGAACAAAATAAAATACAATGGTCAATACTGGATAAGGCAAGTGAGCCAAATTAATCACCAATTGATTTCCTCCACCAAGAATTTGTGGTAGAAAGTACCCAATCGGAAGAATGAAGACAAAGGCAAACAAGGAAGAGTAATGCGAAGGAACATGAAAGAACTGTTCGAGCAGACGGTAAAAGCGACCAATATTAAGCACCACTACTTCATAGACATAACCTGCAGCCCCTAAAAAGACCCCTAGAAATAGATAAATCCAATACTGAGACAGAGGTAGGGGTGGGATATTTTGTGGCATGTGAAGGACTGGAGTTTGTCCAAATACATTTAAAGAAATAAAATTTGCGGTCAGACTAGCTGCCAGAGTCGTAATCCAAAAGAAGCGCGAAAAATGATGGTAAACCTCTTCTACGACAAATAAGAGTCCAGCAATGGGTGCATTAAAGGCTGCGGCAAGTCCTGCAGCGGCACCACTTGCAATCAAGGAGCGCTCCTCCACCGGGCTGACCTTCAAATGATGAGCGACACCTTTTCCACCCATGGCTCCTAATTGAATACTAGGTCCTTCACGACCAAGCATCAGGCCACTACCGATCGCCAAGACGCCTAGAATGTACTTTTCCCACAAGGTATCCCACCAGCTGACAGCAAGCAAACCCTTGAGTTCTGCTTCTACTTGCGGAATTCCGGATCCCTTAATATCCCGATTGGTACGAATCAGGCGACTAGCCAAAAGGACAATCAAGCCATAACCCAGCACCATCACCAGAAGATAAAATGGTTGAGAAGGCATGGCTTTGTAAAGGCCTTGCACCCGATGAAACATATGTTCAATCAAAAAGCGAAAACTCGAGACAATACATCCTACTACAATTCCAACCAGCACACCTCTTACAACATGAGCAACAATCGAACTAGAGGCAAATCGAAATTCATCTTTAATGGATTCATCTTTTATAGACATCCTATACTCCTTCAATGGATTCTCCTATTATTATACCCTATTTTACAATCTCTGAATACATGCAAAAAATAAAAAACAGAACTAGTGCGGTACTAGTTCTGTTTAATTTCATCATTCAGCTGTTAAAGCTGCCATTGTGATGTAGTTGTACGGTTTGTTAAAGTGTGGCAAGAAGAACAAGTCAGTCAAGGCCAATTTATCAATCGTCACGTGTTCTTGAATCGCAAGCGAGAACATATGAATTCCCATTGAGATTGAGATATCACGTGATACCATTTGAGCACCAAGGATTTGGCGGTTGTCTTTATTGTAGACAATCTTGATGGCAACTTCATGGTTATCGTGTTTGATAAATTCAGGTTTTTGAAGATCGTTAAATCCTGTTTCACCAGCATTAAAACCAGCAGCTTTTGCTTTTTCAAGTGTCAAACCAGTTGAAACCATGTGAAGGCCGTAGATAGAAATACCGTTAGAACCTTGAACACCGATTCCTTCCAATTCATGACCAGTTGCGTTGTAAGCACCCACAATACCTGAACGAACAGCGTTAGATGCAAGAGCGATGTAACTCATTTCATCACGCGCATTGTCATAGATAGTCGCACAGTCACCAACAGCGTAAACACCAGGAATTGAAGTTTCTTGTTTCTTATCTACAAGGAAGGCACCGTTGCGGAAGAGTTCGATCTTACCATCAGCAAGAGCTGTATTTGGACGGAAACCAACAGCCAAGATGACCATGTCTACATCGAAGGTTTCTTTATCGGTTACAAGACGTTCTACCTTACCATCTCCTTCAACTGCTTGAACAGTTTGTCCAAGAGCCAAACGGATGTTGTGGTCTTCCAAGTTTTTCGCCATGATGTCTGTAAAGTCTTTGTCATAGTAGCCATTCAAGACAGTGTCCACGATATCCACCAAGACAACGTCTTTGCCAAGACGTTCGAAAGCTTCAGCTAACTCAACACCGATGTACCCACCACCAACTACGGCAATGCGGTTCAAGTGTTTGCTGTTGTCTTTCAATTTTTCAATCACTTCTTCAGCATTTTGATACAATTTAACGAACTGAAGGTTTTCAAGAGTCGCCTTGAACTCACGGTTACCAGGAACAATTTCAACTCCTTTAATTGGAGGAATGATTGGTGTCGAACCAGTCGCAAAGATCAATTTTTCGTAGCTTTCTTTATGCTCTTTCCCGTCAACTTCTGCTGTCACAATTTTTTTATCATAATCGATTGAAAGAACAGGTGAGTTCATATACACTTTTGCACCTTTTGCTTCCAATTTTTCTTTATCAGAGTAGAAAAGACCTTCAGGACCATCGATTTGTTCACCGATCCAAAGCGCCATTCCGCAACCAAGGAATGAAATGTTAGAGTTTTGATCGAAAACTACAATCTCATTTTCATATCCAAAATTATCTAACATAGTGTTGATACATGCTGTTCCGGCATGGTTTGCCCCTACAACAACAATTTTACTCATAGAAAAATTCCTACCTTTAATTTAATTTACCCCTTGAGTATATCATAAAAATGATATCGTTTACAATGATTTTGCTTAAAATTTGTGATTTTATTTTCAATTTCTCAAGAAATAAAGAATTCACATGCTTTAAAAAAAGTCAACAAATATGCTTGAAACAATTGTGAAAACGATATCTTTTTGATATACTGTATGTAAGTGAAAATAGAAAAGGAGAGATTTTTCAGTGGAGCTTAGCAGTCAATCTGAACGCTTGATGGGAACAACGATTACTGTTTCGATCCTGCACCCGCAAGCAGATAAGCTTCTAACGCGATGCTTTGAGCTTCTCCGGTCTTATGAACACCGGTTCAGTGCCAATGATGCAAGCTCTGAACTCATGGAGGTTAATCATCAAGCAGGTATTTCAGCCGTTCAAGTCCACCCAGATCTTTTTGAACTAATCTCTTTAGGGACCCAGCACAGTCAGGCCAAAAATAGCCATTTGAATATTGCGATTGGTCCTCTTGTTCAGACTTGGCGAATTGGATTTTCTGACGCTAGGCGTCCTTCTCAAGAGGAGATCGACCAATCCTTAAACAAGATTGATCCCAAGCAAATCCAACTGGACACAGAAAAACAAGCGGTTTTTCTTAAACGCCCAGGGATGAAAATTGATCTTGGAGCTCTTGCCAAGGGCTATAGTGCGGATTTAATTGCTACATTCTTAAAAAGCCAAGGAGTTGAGGATGCCTTGATCGATCTTGGAGGCAATATTCTAACGGTCGGTCAGAATCCGATAAAAAAACAACCCTGGCGAATTGGGATACAAAATCCTGTTGAGCCAAGGGGGCATCACATACTTGCTCTTTCCATCGAGAATAAGTCTGTCGTTACGTCAGGGATTTACGAACGTCATCTAGAGGTGGATGGCCAGTCATTTCACCATATATTTGATAGCACGACAGGCTATCCTGTTGAGACAGAATTAGCTAGCATTACCATTATCTCTGATCGATCTGTCGACGGGGAAATTTGGACGACTCGGCTGTTCGGAGAATCCCCTACTTCTATTCTCAATATTGTTGAATCACTGCCTGGGATCGATACCTTATTGGTATCGCAATCAGGCAATATCGCTTTTACAAGTGGGCTTCAATCCTATATATAATGCTATATCAGAAAGGAAATTTTTATGACAAAACTCATTGCGATTGTTGGGACTAACTCCAAACGTTCTACAAACCGTCAACTACTTCAATACATGCAAAAGCATTTTTCAGACAAGGCTGAGATAGAATTGGTCGAAATTAAAGACATCCCAGTCTTTAACAAACCAGCCGACAAACAAGTGCCTGAAGCTGTTTTGGACATTGCTGCTAAAATTGAGGCTGCAGATGGGGTCATCATCGGCACTCCGGAATATGATCACTCTATTCCAGCTGTCCTGATGAGCGCTTTAGCATGGCTTTCTTATGGAGTCTTTCCGTTATTGAACAAACCAGTTATGATTACTGGCGCTTCATATGGTACTTTAGGTTCTTCACGTGCCCAACTGCAACTTCGCCAAATCTTAAACGCTCCAGAAATTAAAGCAACTGTTTTGCCAGATGAATTCTTACTTTCTCATTCATTGCAAGCCTTCGACCAATATGGAGATCTGGTAGATTTAGAAGTCATTCAAAAATTGGATGCCATCTTCGATGACTTCCGTATTTTTGTAAAAATTACAGACAAATTACGTAATGCTCATGAGCTAATTCGCAAATCTGCTGAAAAATTTAACTGGGAAAACTTGTAGGATAGGAGACGAACAGAATGAAATTTGTTGGAATTTTAGGATCAAACTATGATCAGTCATATAACCGTAAACTCTTGGAATTCATGCAACGCCAATTTAAGCGCAAATTTGAATTAGAAATTCTTGAAATTGATGAAGTGCCAATGTTTAACCAAGATGAAAAATGGGACGAAAGCTTCCAATTGCGTCTTTTGTATAATAAAATCACTCGTGCAGATGGGGTGATTATTGCAACTCCAGAACACAACCATACCATTTCAGCTGCTCTAAAATCAGTTCTTGAATGGCTTTCTTTCGAGGTTCATCCATTTGAAAATAAACCAGTTATGATCGTCGGTGCCTCTTATTACGATCAAGGAACATCACGCGCTCAGGTTCACCTACGCAAGATTCTTGATGCTCCTGGTGTCAATGCCTACACCCTTCCAGGGAACGAGTTCCTTCTTGGTAAAGCTAAGGAAGCTTTTGATGAAGATGGCAATATCAAAAACGAAGGAACAGTGAAATTCCTTGAAACTTGCTTGGATAACTTTATTAAATACGTAGAGGTTGTATCGAAATTGAAAAAACCAAAACCAATTGAACCAGAAGACTTGGATTGTAATCATCCAATCGCGACGACTGTTACAGAGGTCGATCCAGACGATCCAGAATGGGTTGAAAAAGTTGCTGAAATCACTGGAGCTGTCTCTGGTGATACTTACGTCAAATTGGACCACGGTATCCTAACGGTTAACCAAATTGATATGTTTTTAAAGGCCATGCCGTTTGAATTAACTTATGCGGATGACAACAACCAATTCCTTTACTACAACAATGCCCATCAAGATCCAGATAGTATGTTTGCTAAACGCGTGCCACCTCAATCTGGTAGCCGGATGTCAACTGTTCACGGTTCACTTCCGCCAGCACGTATGAAAAACGTTGAATGGGTCATCGGGACTCTTCGCAATGGAAACCAGGAATATGTTCGTACCATTGTTCCAGGATCCCCTGAAGGAGTTATCAACACCCACAACTACCAAGCTATGTACTATGAAGATGGTTCATATGCTGGTATTAATGAGATTGTCTTCAATTTCCAACCATGGCTCGATTGGTACTTGCAAACGACCGGTCAACGCCTTGTAGGAGGTAGTGGACCATTTGCTCCTGCTGGCGGTCATGGAGATGCTGATGCGACTTCAGGTGCTTCAGATGTTGGTGGACATGGTGACGGAGGTCACGGTGATACAGATGCGACATCTGGTGCAAGTAACTAAGAAACTACAAAAAAATGAAGCTTGATGCTTCATTTTTTTGTTTTAATTCAATGAATATGGATTTTAGAAATAGTATAACATGCCATTCCTTAAATTATATTTTCTACTACATTTAGATTTCTAAATGTAGTAGAGAAAACTAGTTTCAAAACCAAACAAAAACTCCAAAGATCATAACTTTGGAGTTCAATTTACTAGTTATTCTTCTTCTGCACTTTGTTTATTGGGCAAGAAGAGAGATAGGACAATTCCAACTACTGCTGGTAGTAACCATGGGAGAGATTGGGCAGCAAATGGCAAGTGCTTTATGATATTTGCTAGTCCTGAAAGTTTGAAGGT
>ENA-OWLX01000557-OWLX01000557.1-metagenome-genome-assembly--contig:-NODE-557-length-13737-cov-7.658676_pt1 | contig 13737 bp, 10 predicted proteins | sample MGYA00245351_ERZ651106 | MGnify/ENA primary metagenome ERZ651106 (study PRJEB26857, sample SAMEA4031768) | metagenome | biome: human; feature: oral; material: saliva | place: Philippines | collected 2014... | reverse complement strand
CCGTTGGTAACGATGGTCCTAGATAGATGGTCGCCACCGCGAGACCGGTAACGGTGCGCGGGGACAGAACCCGGCGTATAGGCCGACAGATCCAACAGAGTGACCCCGACGCGCGTCGGGGTCACTCTGTTTGTCGGTGCGGCCGGCGGTTGCAGCCGCTACGGGTGTCCTCTCAGGAGTTCTGCGCCGCGTAGTAGGCTGCACCCACGATGCCAGCCGTGTTCAGCAGCTTCGCGGGAATCATCGGGGTCTTCAGTTTCAGCAGCGGCATGAACTTCTCGTGGTTCTCCGACACGCCGCCGCCCACGACAAACAGATCAGGGTTGAGCAGGAACTCCACATGGCTGTAGTAGCGCTGCAGGCGCTGCGCCCACTGCTCCCAGTTCAGGCCCTGGAGGGTCTTCTGGCCCGAGGATGCGTTCTTCTCCGCGTCGGTGCCGTCGATCTCGAGGTGGCCGAGCTCGGTGTTGGTGAGGAGCGTGCCGTTGACGATGATCGCCGAGCCGATGCCCGTGCCCTGGGTGGTGAACACGATGACACCGTCGCGGCCCTTGGCTGCGCCGTAGGCGACCTCGGCGATGCCCGCCGCGTCCGCGTCGTTGAGCGCGACGACGGCGCGGCCCAGGTGGCGTTCCATGAGCTCGTCGACGTTGATGTTGACCCACGACTGGTCCAGGTTCGCCATGTAGGGAATGACGCCGTTAAAGACGGGGGCGGGGAAGGTCACGCCGATCGGAACGCCGATCTTGATGCCGAGCTGGTCGATGACCTCGCGGCACACTGCAGCGACGGCGTCGGGCGTCGCGGGGTCGGGGGTGGGGATTCGAACCTGATCACCGATGTACTCTCCGGTTTCCAGATCAACGAGCGCGCCTTTGACGCCCGATCCGCCGATATCGATGCCGCATGCGACCTGAGCCATGACCCCTCCTCGGGTGATGAAATTCTGTTGTCCGCGGGCCCCTGAAGCCCGTCGTACCCGAATTGTATGGGATGTCACGACTAATAGCGAGGCCCGCCTCAGACTGTGAGAGTCGGAGACGGGCCTCGAAGAAATCGTGTCACGGAAGGGTGAGAATCTCGGCCCCATCCTCGGTGACGACGATCGTGTGCTCGAACTGGGCCGTGCGCGACCGATCGGCGGTGACGATCGTCCAGTCGTCGTCCCACTGCTCCCACTCGACCGTGCCGAGGGTCAGCATCGGCTCGATCGTGAAGACCATGCCGGGTTCCATGACCGTGTCGTAGGCAGGTGCCGCGTCGTAGTGGGGGATGATCAGACCGGAGTGGAATGCCTCGCCGACGCCGTGTCCGGTGTAGTCGCGCACCACGCCGTAGTCGAAGCGCTTCGCGTAGGCCTCGATGACGCGGCCGATCACGTTGATCTCGCGGCCCGGGCCAACGGCCTTAATGCCGCGCATCATGGCGTTCTTCGTGCGTTCGATGAGCAGGTGGGATTCCTCGTCGACGGTGCCGACCTCGAACATCGCGCAGGTGTCGCCGTGGACGCCGTCCTTGTAGGCAGTGATGTCGATGTTGATGATGTCGCCGTCTTCGAGCGGGCGGTCGTCCGGAATGCCGTGGCAGATGACCTCGTTGATGGAGGTGCAGATGGACTTGGGGAAGCCCATGTAGCCCAGGCACGAGGGGTAGGCGTCGTGCGCGATAAGGAACTCGTGACCGATGCGGTCGAGCTCCTCGGTGGTGACGCCGGGTGCGATGGCTGCGCCGACGGCCTCGATGGCGCCCGCCGCGATGCGCCCGGCCTCACGGATTTTTGCGATGGTCTCGGGGCTCTTGATCTCCGAGGCGGTGACGCGCTCGGGGCCGTCGTGGAACATGTATTCGGGGCGCTCGATGTGCTCGGGAACGGCGCGCATTGGTGAGACGCGGCCCGGCTTCAGCGTGCCAAGGGGCGCGCGACGTGCGAGTGCAGATGCTTCCATGTGTTGTCCTCTTTTCAGCGGGTGGCGTCAGTCATTCTTGTAGTTATCGGGGCCAGGGAAGGAGCGCTCGCGCACGGCCTCCACGTAGTCGGACGCGGCCTCGCGAAGGGCCTGCCCGAGCTGGCCGAACTTGCGTACGAACGACGGCGTCCAGTCGGAGTAGCCGGCCATATCGGACCAGACGAGCACCTGGCCGTCCGTGTTCGGACCAGCGCCGATACCGATGGTCGGGATGCGCAGGCTCTCGGTCAGCTCGGTAGCAATCGAAGCGGGCACCATCTCGAAGACGACGGCGAAGGCACCGGCCTTTTCGATGGCCTCGGCGTCTCGGCGGAGTGCATCGGCACCAGCTCCACGGCCCTGCATGCGGGGGCCGCCCAGGGTGTTTTCCGACTGAGGCGTGTAACCCAGGTGTGCGCACACGGGGATGCCGGCAGAGACGAGGCCGGCGATGATATGGGCGCGGCTCTGCCCGCCCTCAAGCTTCACCGCGTGCGCACCGGCCTTCATGAGGCGCGTTGCGGAGGCGAATGCGTGCTCCACCGTGTCCTCGTACGTGCCGAAGGGAAGGTCGGCGACGATCATGGCGCGCGAGGTCGAGCGAGCGACAGCGGCGGTGGCGCGCTCCATGTCCTCCAGGGTGACGGGTAGCGTCGAGCTGTGGCCAAGAATCACGTTGCCGAGCGAATCGCCGACGAGCAGCATGTCCACACCCGCGGCCTCGAGGATGGGCGCGGTGAGAGCGTCGTAGGCGGTGAGCATCGTGAGGGGAATGCCCTCGGCCTTGGCACGCGCGATGTGCTGGATGCGCACGCGCTTGGCAGAAAACAAGGCTGGCGTCTGCGACGAGGCCGGGGCCCCGCCCTCCGGTTGCGTAATGTGGGACACGGGAATCCTTTGGTGAGCGAATGGAGCGCGAGAGCGCATTCACGTCTTACAGGGTAGCGCGCTCGTGGATCCGGTGAGCTGTCAGGATAGGCGAACAGGTAGGATGGTGGGCGGTGCGCGTGATGCGCGCAGGAATGACCCCAGATGGAAAGAAGAAGGAAGCAGGACATGGCTGGCAATGCCCCTGACCTTGATCCTCTTGATGAGGCAGCCGTCAACGCAGTTCGCGAGGCCGGCCTCGCCGATATCGAAGCTGCGGATTCGCTTGATGCTCTGAAGACTGTCCGAGCTGCGATTCTTGGCGATCAGGCGCCGCTCGTGACCGCGAATCGCACGATCGGCTCGCTTGAGCCCGCGCAGCGTGGTCTCGCTGGTAAGAACCTCGGGCAGGCGCGCAAGGCCCTGACCGAAGCGCTCGAGGAGCGCAAGGCTGTCCTCGCCGCTGAGCACGAGGCTCGCATGCTCGTCGAGGAATCCGTTGACGTGACGCTGCCGACCACGCGTCGCCCGGCGGGTGCTCGACACCCGCTCGAGACCCTGATGGAAGAGGTTGCCGACTTCTTCGTGGCGATGGGCTGGGATATCGCCGAGGGGCCGGAGATCGAGCACGAGTGGTTCAACTTCGACTCCCTGAACTTTGATATCGATCACCCCGCGCGCCAGATGCAGGACACGCTCTACATCGATGGGCGCAGCGTCGGTGCCGAGACCGAGGACGGTGCTCATCTCGTGATGCGCACGCACACCTCTCCAGTCCAGTCGCACGCGATGCTGTCCCGCGGCGTGCCGCTCTACGTGGCCTGCCCCGGCAAGGTTTTCCGCTCCGATGCGCTCGACGCTACCCACACGCCGGTGTTCCACCAGGTTGAGGGCCTCGCCGTCGACAAGGGACTGACGATGGCTCACCTGAAGGGCGTTCTCGACCACTTCGCCAAGGCGATGTTCGGTCCTGAGGCGAAGACCCGCCTGCGTCCCTCGTACTTCCCGTTCACCGAGCCCAGCGCTGAGATGGACCTGTGGTTCCCCCAGAAGAAGGGCGGCCCTGGCTGGATCGAGTGGGGCGGATGTGGCATGGTCAACCCGAACGTGCTGCGCGCCAATGGCATCGATCCCGAGGTCTACTCGGGCTTCGCGTTCGGCATGGGTATTGAGCGCACGCTGATGCTGCGTCACGGCATTGCCGACATGCATGACATCGTTGAGGGAGACGTTCGCTTCTCCCAGCAGTTCGGAGTGAATGGAAGGGGTAACTGACATGCCTATGGTTCCGCTGAGCTGGCTGTCCGATCACGTTGACGTTGCTGAGGGCACGGACGCGCAGGCGCTCGCCGCCGCCCTCGTGAAGGTCGGCCTGGAGGAGGAAGAGATTCACCCGGCGCGTGTCACCGGCCCGCTCGTCGTGGGTCGCGTTCTGTCGCGCGTGGAGGAGACGGCCTCGAACGGCAAGGTCGTTAACTACTGCCGCGTCGACGTCGGTGAGCACAACGATGCCCCCGGCACCGGCAAGGAGCCCTCGGATCTGCCGAGCCGTGGCATTATCTGCGGTGCCCACAACTTCGACGTGGACGACCTGGTCGTCGTGTCTCTGCCCGGGGCGATTCTGCCCGGCGACTTCCAGATCGCCGCGCGCAAGACCTATGGTCACGTTTCCGACGGCATGATCTGCTCCGCGCGCGAACTCGGACTGGGCGAGGATCACGACGGCATCATCGTGCTGCCGAAGTACTTCCCGGACCGTGAGATTCCCGCCGTCGGCACGGACATCGTGACCTGGCTTGGCCTGGGCGAAGAGGTCCTCGAGATTAATGTGACCCCGGACCGCGGCTACTGCTTCTCCATGCGTGGAATCGCTCGCGAGTACTCGCACTCGACGGGTGCTTCCTTCCGCGACCCGGGCCTGCCGGGCGTGATCGCAGCTGAGCCGCCGGCCGCGAACGCCGACGGTTTCCCGGTGGTCTTCTCCGATGATGCACCCATTCGTGGGCGCGCTGGCGTGGATCGTTTCGTTGCTCGCATTGTGCGCGGCACGAACCCCAGTGCTCCGACTCCGCGCTGGATGGTCGAGCGTCTGGAGGCCGCCGGCATGCGTTCGGTGTCTCTCGCCGTCGACATCACGAACTACGTCATGCTCGATCTTGGCCAGCCGATGCACGCCTATGACCTGGGTGACCTAGCCGCCCCGATCGTTGTGCGCCGCGCTCGCGCGGGTGAGACGCTGGTGACCCTGGACGAGGAAAAACGCGAACTCGACCCGCAGGATCTCCTGATCACAGACTCGCCCGACGGCGAAGGTTCGCGCATCATCGGCATCGCCGGTGTCATGGGCGGCGCCTACTCCGAGGTCGGGGAGCGCACGACCGACATCCTCTTCGAGGCCGCGCACTTCGATGCAGTGTCTGTCGCTCGCAGCTCGCGCCGGCACAAGCTGCACTCGGAGGCCGCGAAGCGCTTCGAACGCGGCACGGACCCGCAGCTGCCTGCGGTGGCCGCCCAGCGCGCTGTCGAGCTTCTCCTCGAATACGGCGGAGGCACCGTCGACGAAGGTGTTACCGACGTGGATCAGCGCGGCGATGCCGTCGTTATCTCGCTGCCCGTCGGTGAAGTGGAGCGCCTGACGGGCGTGGCCCACAGCCCCGAACGCATCGCCGATCTGCTGCGCACGGTTGGCTGCGTCGTCGAAGGCCCCGACAACGGTGCGTTCACGGTGACGGCTCCCTCGTGGCGTCCCGACCTCACGCTGCCGGCTGACCTGGTCGAGGAAGTCGCACGTCTCGACGGCTACGACAACATTCCGGTCATCATGCCGGCCGCACCGGCGGGCCACGGCCTCACGACCGCGCAGAAGGCGCGCCGCCTGGCCGCCGCTACGCTGGCTGATGGGGGACTGGTCGAGGTTGAGTCCTACCCCTTTGTGTCCGACACCTGGGATCGTCAGGGTATCCCCGCTGACGATGAGCGTCGCGAGGCCCTGCGCCTGCGCAATCCCATGGCAGATGATGCCCCCTGGCTGCGCACCACGGTGCTCGATACGCTCCTCGACGTCGCCGGTCGTAACGTGTCGCGTTCCAATGCTGACGTCGCGATCTTCGAGGTCGCTAAGGTCGCCCGTCCCGCTGGGACCATTCCGGCCGATCTGCCCGGCGCTGAAGAGCGTCCCTCCGATGAGGTCCTTGCAGCCCTCGAGGCCGGTATCCCGCCCCAGCCCTGGCACATCGGCGGCGTCCTCACCGGCCAGGCCGTCCCGGCCGGCGTGCTGGCGAACGCCCGCGCTTACGACTGGGCCGACGCCCTCGAGTACGTGCGTCGTGTGGCCTCCGCGCTCGGCGTTCGTGTCGAGGTGACCCGTGCGTGGATGGACGAGGTGCCCGCGCACAAGGGTGCTCCGATGCCCGCTCCGGCGACGGATCCCGCTGCTGTTGCGCCGTTCCACCCCGGACGCGTCGCGCGCGTCTTCGTGCGTGCGGGCCGTGACCTCGTCGACGTTGCTCTTGCCGGTGAGCTGTCGCCCGCCGCGTGCCGCGCATTCGGCCTGCCGGCCCGGTCGTGCGCGTTCGAGATCGACATGGATGCGCTGATCTCTCAGATGAGCGAGCAGCCCATTCAGGTCAAGGGTGTTTCGACGTTCCCGCTGGCCAAGGAAGACATCGCCCTTGTCGTGCCCGCCGATATTCCCGCGTCGCGCGTCGAGCAGATCGTGCGCCAGGGTGCGGGGCAGCTCGCCGAGTCCGTGACGCTGTTCGATATCTATGAGGGCGACCAGGTGCCCGAGGGCTACCGCTCTCTCGCCTTTGCGTTGCGTCTGCGCGCGGCAGACCACACGCTGACCGCGAAGGAATCCTCGCAGGTGCGTGAGCAGGTCGTCGCGAAGGCGTCCAAGGTCCTGGGGGCGTCGTTGCGCGCTTAAGGTCCACAAAGCGACAGGCCGGTCGAATCGGCGGTGTGGCACCCCACTCATTTGGGGCGTTGTGCCCATCGATTTGACCGGTCTTCGCTTTACGATGGATACATGCACATCCTTGTTACTGCATCATCAAAGCACGGGGCGACGGATGAGGTCGCCGACGCCATCGCGAAGCGTCTCGAGGCGGCGGGCTTTACCGTCGATCGCGTCGCGCCCGCTGACGTGACCGCGGTCGAACCTTACGACGCCGTGGTTGTCGGCTCCGCCGTCTACATTCTCCAGTGGATGCCCGAGGCGCACGACTTTATGGAGCGTTTCAAGGACGATCTGCGCGACAAGCCGGTCTGGGCCTTCTCCGTCGGCATGAATGGCGTGCCGAAGCACTCGGAGCAGGATGGCAATCGTGTCGGCCCGCTGCTGACCCACGTCAACTGCCGCGAGCTGCGTACGTTCCCGGGGCGCTACAAGCCGGAGCTCCTGTCGCTGCGCGAGCGCTCGGTCGCGCGTCTGGCGGGCGTTGTGGAGGGCGACTTCCGTGACTGGGATGCGATCAACGCATGGGCTGACGGTATCGCGGCTCAGCTGAGCGCCTGAGAGCATTGATAGCAAGCGGGTGAGGGACATCCCTTGCCTGCTTGCTGATTTATATGCATGCATGTGTATAATCATGCATATGAGTGCAACACCCGCATTTCCGAGCACAAAGAGTGCGCGGCATGAGATGATTCGTGATCTCCTGGCCTCCGAGTCGATCGGTAGCCAGGAGGGGCTTCGTGGCCGCCTCGCCGAGCGGGGAATCGAGGTCACCCAGACGACGCTCTCCCGCGATCTCATGGACCTGCGCGCGACGAAGATCCGGGATGCATCCGGCACCCTCATTTACACGGTGCCCGACCATGACGGCGGTCTTACCCACGACGCTGAAGCCGCAAACGTCCGTCTGGCGCGGTGGTGCCAGCTGCTCCTCGTCACCTCCGTGAAGGTGGGAAACCAGCTCGTCTTGCGCACCCAGGTAGGTGCGGCCAACCTCCTTGCCTCTTCGATCGACGCAGTGAGGCGCGACGAGATCGCCGGAACAATCGCCGGCGACGACACGATCCTCGTGATCTGCCGCAGCGAAGAAGGCGCGGCCGAGGTCGAACGCACCTTGCTGGCCCTCGCCGAACCCGGCGCACTCCCCGAAAACTAGCCCCGGCCTCGTACTGAGACACGCCCGGGCACCACGAACCCAACAATTGGAAGGACCCCACATGTCGAGCAAAGATCGCGTCGTCCTGGCGTATTCAGGCGGCCTGGACACCTCTGTCGCCATCGGATGGATTGGCGAGCAGACCGGTCGCGAGGTCGTCGCCGTGGCCGTTGACGTCGGCCAGGGTGGAGAGGATCTCGAGGTCATTCGTCAGCGAGCCCTCGACTGTGGCGCTGTGGAAGCGTACGTGGCTGACGCACGCGACGAGTTCGCAGAAGAGTACTGCATGCCCGCGCTCAAGGCCAACGCTCTCTACGAAGGTAAGTACCCCCTCGTGTCGGCCCTGTCGCGTCCCGTCATCACCAAGCACCTGGTGAAGGCGGCTCGCGAGTTTGGCGCAACGACCGTCGCCCACGGCTGCACGGGCAAGGGCAACGATCAGGTTCGTTTCGAGGTCTCGATTACCTCGATGGCCCCGGACATGGACTGTATTTCCCCGGTCCGTGACCTCGCGCTGACTCGTGACGTCGCGATCGACTACGCCGATAAGCACAACCTGCCGATCGAGACGACCAAGCACAACCCCTTCTCGATCGACCAGAACGTGTGGGGCCGAGCCATCGAGACCGGCTTCCTCGAAGACCTGTGGAACGCTCCGACCAAGGACGTCTACAGCTACACCGATGACCCGACCTACCCGCCTCTGCCGGACGAGGTCGTTATCACCTTCGATAAGGGCATTCCGGTCGCCATCGACGGGCGCCGCGTGACGCCGCTCGAGGCCATCCAGGAAATGAACCGTCGTGCGGGTGCTCAGGGCATCGGCCGTATCGACATGGTCGAGGACCGCCTCGTCGGCATCAAATCTCGTGAGATTTACGAGGCCCCCGGTGCGGTCGCGCTCATCGAAGCGCACCAGGCGCTGGAGTCTGTGACGCTGGAGCGCATGCAGCGCCGTTACAAGCGCCAGCTGGAGCAGACCTGGAGTGAACTCGTCTACGAGGCCCAGTGGTACTCGCCGCTGAAGAAGTCGATGGATGCGTTCATCGAGCACACGCAGGAGTACGTCTCCGGTGACATCCGCATGGTGCTACACGGCGGTCGCGCAACCGTCAACGGTCGTCGTTCCGAGTCCTCGCTCTACGACTTCAACCTCGCGACCTACGAGACCGGCGATACCTTCGATCAGTCGTCGTCGCGCGGATTCATCGACATCTACGGTCTGCAGTCGAAGCTCGCAGCGGCCCGTGATGTGCGTTTCGGCGTGAACATGGGGTTCTGACCGACAGGTTGAGGGCGTTCTCACAGAGAATGTCTCAGTTGGGTTTCAAGAGGCGGGAGCGGCGAGAAGGCTGCTCCCGCCTCGCTTACTGTTTCGTGTATGACGTATGAGGCGAGCGCCGTGAGCGATGCCGTGGGGAGCGATCGTGATGATGCCCTGCGCACGCGCATGATGCGCTACACGGTTGCTGCGATGTTCTTTGTCGGCTTTGCCGGCAAGGGCGTTCGTGACATCTTCGGGGACATCGGTTCGCTTGTGCCGATGCTGATCCTGCTTGTGTCTTTTGTGGTGCTCTTCCGTACCTCCGGGCGCTCGCTGTTGCTGCGTCGCTTTCCAACCACCACGTGCCTCTTTGTTGCCTGGTGCGCCCTGTCGTGCGCGTGGTCTGTTGCTCCTTTTACGAGCGCGCAATATGCCGTGTTGTCAGTAGCACTGACGTTGGTATCGATAGCCGTGGCCGTTGCGCTCCCACTAACCGAGCTCGTGGGCGCGCTTATCCTGGCTTTCCAGTGGATTATCGGATCCTCGTTCGTGCTCGAGGCCTTGGTTGCTTTCTTCGGCCACGGTCCGCTCGCCCCTCCCATCATGTGGGGGAGAGGCCCGCTTCCCGCCTCCTACTACTGGGTGGACGGAAACCTCCTTCAGGGAGGGCCAATTCAGGGCTTCCCGGGCAACAGAAATCCCCTTGCGTTTGTCGCGCTCTTGCTCGCAGTGTGCCTGATTCTGCGATACATGCAGACGCGTTCGGCGCGCCGCTCGACGGTGCTCTGGCTGGCGGCATGCGGCGCCGTCATGTTGTTGACCCAGTCCGCGACGGTCGCTCTGTCGACGGTCGGGTGCCTGCTTGTCATCGCGGGCCTGGTTGTTCAGCGCCGCGTCCCGGTGCATTTGCGTCTGCGCGTCGTCGGTATGTTTGCGGGCGTCGGCGTTGCGACAGCAATCGCAGCGTTCTTTTGTCGCCACATGATCGCCGACGCTTTCGGTCGAAGCCCTGACATGAGTGGACGGTCCGTGATCTGGCACGCGGTCGAGCCGCTCATCGCGCAGCGCCCGATCGGCGGTTGGGGCTGGTTCATTGGTTGGCCCACGGACATGGAGCCTTTTGCCTCTCTCGTCATCCGACCCGATGGGACGCCGACCAATCAGGCACACAACGTGTACGTCGAAGCGGCGTTGACGACCGGCTTTGTGGGTGCCGCCATGATCACCGTCGCTATCGTCTGGACGCTCTACCGCGTCGTCAAAGTCGCGGTGGCCCACATCGACGACAATCTGTGGGATGTCATTCCGGCGGTCATCATCATCGCGATGTTCATTCAGTCGTTCACTGAGTCGCGCCTGCTTTTCGAGGGCAACTGGATGCTTTTCGTCATGATCGCGACGTGGGTGAAGGTCCGGGGCGAGGTTCCTGTGGTCTGGCCGTCGGCGGCCCGCCAACATCTCGAATATTCTTAAAACATACGAACATCATCGTCGTCCCCGACCCAGGAGGAATCTCATGTCGCAGTCCGAAACGCACGTCTCCCTGTGGGGTGGTCGTTTTTCCGGAGGGCCTTCGCAGGCGCTGGCTGCACTGAGCGTGTCGACGCACTTCGACTTCCGCCTGGCGCACGTGGACATCGCGGGCTCGCATGCGCACGCTGATGAGCTGCATCGCGTCGGACTGCTGACCGACCAGGAGTGCGCCGACATGCACGATGCGCTGGCCCGCCTGGATGCAGATGTCGCCTCCGGTGCGTTTGCGCCCGCCGCTGACGATGAAGACGTCCACACCGCGCTTGAGCGTGGCCTCATCGAGCGAGCCGGAGCAACGCTGGGCGGCAAGCTTCGCGCTGGCCGCTCCCGTAACGATCAGATCGCCACGCTCATCCGTGTGTACCTGCGCGAGGAGGCGCGTCACCTGGCCGGTCGCGTTCTCGACATTGCGCAGGCTCTCGTTGGGCAGGCCGTACGCGCCGGCGATGCCGTAATGCCGGGCCGCACGCATATGCAGCACGCGCAGCCCGTCCTCGTTGCGCATCACCTGTTGGCCCACGTGTGGCCGCTGCTGCGCGACGTCGCGCGTCTGCGCGACTGGGACAAGCGCGCGGCCATTTCCCCGTACGGTTCCGGCGCTCTCGCCGGCAATACGCTCGGTATGGATCCGCGTCGCATCGCGGCCGCCCTCGGCTTCACAGACTCGGTCGAAAACTCGATCGACGGCACGGCCGCTCGCGACGTGGTCGCGGAGTTCGCGTTCGTGTGCGCCCAGATCGGAATCGACATTTCGCGCCTGTCTGAGGAGATCGTCATCTGGAATACGAAGGAGTTTGGCTACGTGACGCTGGACGACTCGTACTCCACGGGTTCGTCGATCATGCCGCAGAAGAAGAACCCCGACGTCGCGGAGCTGGCCCGTGGTAAGGCCGGCCGCCTTATCGGTGACCTGACCGGCCTGCTCGCGGTTCTTAAGGGCATTCCGCTCGCCTACGACCGCGATTTGCAGGAAGACAAGGAGCCGGTGTTCGACCAGATCGACACCCTCGACGTCCTGTGTCCGGCCGTCGCCGGCATGATCGACACGATGACGATTCATCTCGATCGCCTCGAAGAGCTGGCCCCCCAGGGCTTCTCGCTCGCCACCGACATTGCCGAGTGGCTCGTCAAGCAGGGGGTTCCGTTCCGCGATGCGCACGAGATTTCGGGTGCATGCGTGCGCCTCGCCGAGGCCAGGGGAGTGGAGCTCGCCGACCTGACCGACGAGGAACTCGCCCAGGCCTCGTCGGCCCTGACGCCCGAGGTTCGCTCGGTGCTCACCGTCGAAGGGTCGGTGGGTGCGCGCCGCGGCCGTGGCGGAACCGCCCCGGAGCGCGTCCGTGAGCAGATCGCCGAGGCCGAGGTGAGCCTCGCCGACGCTCGCGAGTGGGCGGCAACGGCGCTGCGTTAACGGCTGTAGACGCAAGCCGATACACTAAGACGGTATTCATCCGTCGAATCCGCAAGGAAGGACAACTTTCGTGACAGACATTCTGGACGAACTGCAGTGGCGTGGGCTGCTCGCGCAGCACACCGACCTCGAGGCGCTCCGCGAGCACCTGAACGCCGGACCTGTCACCTTCTATTGCGGCTATGACCCGACCGCGCCCTCGCTGCACCACGGACACCTGGTTCAGCTGATCGTCATGCGTCACCTGCAGCTCGCCGGTCACCGTCCGCTCGCTCTCGTGGGTGGTGCGACCGGGCAGATCGGCGACCCCCGTCAGAGCGGCGAGCGTCAGCTGCAGTCGACCGAGGTCGTAAAGGGGTGGGCGGATCGCCTGCATTCGCAGATTTCGAAGTTCCTCGACTTCGAGGGCCCCGCTGCTGCGACGATGGTGAACAACCTGGACTGGACGCAGGAAATGAGCGCCATCGACCTGCTGCGCACGATCGGCAAGTACTTCCGTGTTGGCACCATGCTCAACAAGGACATCGTTGCTCGCCGTATCGCCTCGGACGAGGGTATCTCCTACACGGAATTCTCCTACCAGGTGCTCCAGGCCAACGACTTCCTCGAGCTCTACCGCCGCAACGGCTGCACGCTCGAAACCGGCGGCAATGACCAGTGGGGAAACATGGTGGGCGGCGTCGACCTCATCCGTAAGGTCGAGGGAGTCGACACCCACGTAATGACGACTCCGATCATCACCAAGGCCGACGGTACGAAGTTCGGCAAGTCCGAGGGCGGCGCCATCTGGCTCGACCCCGAGATGATGACCCCCTACGCCTTCTACCAGTTCTGGCTCCAGGTTGCGGACGACGACGTCGTGCGCTTCCTGAAGATCTTCACGTTCAAGTCGCGCGAGGAGATCGAGGCGCTCGCCGTTGAGGTTGCCGAGCGTCCGCATCAGCGTGCCGCGCAGAAGGCGCTGGCCGCCTCCGTTACCGAGCTCGTGCACGGTGCCGATCAGCTGCAGCGCGTTCTCGCTGCGACCGACGCCCTGTGGGGTGGTGGCGACATCCGTGACCTTGACGAGGCAACGCTGGCGGCTGCGACTGCAGATCTGCCGCGTGCATCCCTGACCATCGGCGAGTCGACCGTGGCCGACGCTCTCGTCGCTCTCGGGTTTGAGAAGGGGAAGACTGCGGCACGCCGTACGATCTCTTCCGGTGGCGCCTCCATCAACAACGTCAAGGTCGAGGATCCTGAGGCTGTTCTGCGTGAAGAAGACGTTCTCGCCGGTGGACTGGCTCTCATTCGTAAGGGTCGCAAGAACCTCGCGGTGCTGGAGCTGAGCTAATCTTTCCGGGAAAGAGGGTGCCTGATTTTCATCGGGTGCCCTCTTTTCGTTGTGTTTGTGGGGTTTGTGTTGTGTGTGGTGGGGGTCACGGTGTTTTGGTTTGACTTTGGGTGTGGGGGTGAGTAGATTATTCACCTGTCGCCGCGAGCTTGTTTGTGGGTTTGTGGTGGTGGTTCACTGCTCTGGTGGCTGGGTTTTGGCTTGGTTTTCATCGGGTGTGTGGGTGTTGTTTGTGAACTCGATAGTGTGTTTGTTTGTTTTTTATGCCTGTT
>ENA-OWLX01000556-OWLX01000556.1-metagenome-genome-assembly--contig:-NODE-556-length-13743-cov-4.510228_pt1 | contig 13743 bp, 12 predicted proteins | sample MGYA00245351_ERZ651106 | MGnify/ENA primary metagenome ERZ651106 (study PRJEB26857, sample SAMEA4031768) | metagenome | biome: human; feature: oral; material: saliva | place: Philippines | collected 2014... | reverse complement strand
ATTGGGACCTCCTGTAATAAAAAGACAATATAAAAAATATTAGTTGGACTTTCTATTACTATAATACATATAGCAATGATATTCCATGCTATAAGAATGAACTTTTTGTGTAGGAATTATACGGAGAGAGAAGTTGTGAAAAACATTGTAAAACAACATCCAAAACATTGTAAAACAACATCCAAAATATATTGACTTTATAGATATTAAAAGGTATCATTATTACGCTTAGCGAAAAAACTGGCTTTACGAAAGTAAGGCTTATATTTAGACTAAGGTTTGGCACACTTGGAAATGTGTGCATAAAATGAAAGGAGAAACTGAAATGCCTACAATAAACCAGTTAGTACGCAAAGGTCGTACTGATAAAGTTTACAAGTCAAAGTCCCCTGCATTAAACAGAGGCGTAAACTCACTTAAGAAGCGTGTAACAAAACTCAGCAGTCCACAGAAGAGAGGTGTATGTACTCGTGTTGGTACAATGACACCTAAGAAGCCTAACTCAGCTTTACGTAAGTATGCCCGTGTTCGTCTATCCAATGGATTAGAAGTAACAGCATACATTCCAGGAATTGGACACAACCTACAGGAGCATAGCGTTGTTATGATCCGTGGTGGACGTGTTAAGGACTTACCTGGTGTACGTTACCACATCATCCGCGGTACATTAGACTGTGCCGGTGTAGCAAACCGTAATCAAAGCCGTTCATTATACGGTGCAAAGAAGCCAAAGGCTGCTAAATAAGAGAAGGGAGAATAGAACATGCCAAGAAAAGGTTATATAGCAAAGCGTGATGTACTTCCTGATCCAATTTATAATTCAAAGTTAATCACTAAGTTGATCAACAAGATTATGATTGATGGTAAGCGTGGTACAGCTCAAACAATTTTATACGATGCATTCGCTCAGATTGAGAAGAAGACAGGCGAGAACCCAATGGAAGTATTCGAAAAGGCTCTCGGCAATGTAATGCCTCAGTTAGAATTGAAGGTTCGTCGTGTAGGTGGTGCAAACTTACAGGTACCAGTAGAAGTATCTGCTGAACGTAAGTTGACATTATCTTTACGTTGGATCGTTAACTACGCAAGACTTCGCCATGAAAACACAATGGAAATGCGTCTTGCCAATGAAATTATGGATGCTGCTAACGGAACAGGTGCATCTGTAAAGAAGAAAGAAGATACTCATAAGATGGCAGAAGCGAACAAAGCATTCGCTCACTACCGTTTCTAATCGGGGAAGGAGCAATCAATGGCTAGAGAATTCCCGCTTAATAAGATTCGTAATATCGGTATCATGGCTCACATCGATGCTGGTAAAACTACAACAACTGAACGTATCCTTTTCTACACAGGTAAGATTCATAAGATCGGTGAAACACACGAAGGTGCGTCTCAGATGGACTGGATGGCTCAGGAACAGGAACGTGGTATTACAATCACTTCCGCTGCTACAACTTGCCACTGGCAAGATTGTCAGATCAACATTATCGATACACCGGGCCACGTAGACTTCACAGCTGAAGTTGAACGTTCCTTACGTGTATTGGATGGAGCAGTTACAGTATTAGACTCTAAGGCTGGTGTAGAACCACAGACTGAAACAGTTTGGCGCCAGGCTACAGAATACCGCGTACCACGTATCGTATTCTCAAACAAGATGGATGCGACTGGTGCTGACTTTGAAATGAGCGTTGCTTCTATTGGAAATCGTTTAGGTGCTAAGGCAGCTGCAATCCAGATGCCTATCGGTGCTGAATCATCATTCCGTGGAATCATCGACTTAGTAACAATGAAGCAGCACATGTACACAAACGACAATGGTACAGATATTCAAGTTAGTGAAATTGATGAACAATTCAAGGCTAAGGCTGAAGAAATGCATTTAGCAATGCTAGAAGCAGTTGCAGACTATGACGATGAATTGATGATGAAGGTTCTTGATGGTGAAGAACCATCAGTTGAAGAAGTGAAGGCTGCTATCCGTAAGGGTGTTATGACTTCTGAATTCTTCCCTGTTATGTGCGGTTCCGCATATAAGAACAAGGGTGTTCAGTTATTACTAGATGCAGTTGTAGACTACCTACCTGCACCTACAGATATTGAAGCTATTAAGGGTACATTAGAAGATGGCACACCAAGTGAACGTCATCCTTCTGATGATGAACCATTTAGTGCCTTAGCATTTAAGGTAGCTACAGACCCATTCGTAGGTCGTTTAACATACTTCCGTGTATACTCTGGTATCGCGAAGGCAGGTAGCTATGTATTAAATGCTTCTAAGGAAAAGCGTGAACGTTTCGGACGTTTGGTTCGCATGCATGCAAACCACCGTGCGGATATTGAAGAAGTTTATGCTGGTGACATCGCTGGTGCAGTTGGTCTTAAGAACACAACTACAGGTGATACATTATGTGATGAAGAACATCCAATTATTCTTGAATCCATGGTATTCCCAGAACCAGTTATCCAGATGTCTGTAGAACCTAAGACAAAGGGTGACTCACAGAAGATGGATGAAGCATTAGCTAAGCTTGCTGAAGAAGACCCAACATTCAGAACTTATACAGATGAAGAAACTGGACAAACAATTATCGCCGGTGTAGGTGAATTGCAGTTAGATATCATCATGGACCGTATGAGACGTGAATTTAAGGTTGAAGCTACATCAGGTGCACCACAGGTAGCTTACCGTGAAACAATCCGTAAGGAAGCTGAAGTACAAGGTAAGTTCGTACGTCAGTCTGGTGGTCACGGTCAGTATGGTGACGTTTGGATTAGATTTAGTCCTAACCCAGGTAAGGGATTTGAATTCGTTGATGAAACAGTCGGCGGTTCAGTACCTAAGGAATTCATCAAGCCTACACAACAAGGTTTGGAAGAATCCTTAAACAACGGTTTAGTTGCTGGTTATCCAATCGTAGACATCAAGGCTGTCTTATTCGATGGTAGTTACCATGATGTCGACTCATCTGAACAGGCTTATAAGATTGCGGCATCTCTTGCGTTAAGAGAAGCAGCTAAGAAGTGCGATCCTGCAATTCTTGAACCTATCATGGCAGTTGACGTAACAGCTCCAGCTGATTACTTAGGCTCTGTAATGGGTGATATCACAAAGCGTCGTGGACAAATTCGTGAACAGGAAGAAACAGGTAATGCAATTAAGGTACGTGCATTCGTACCATTAGCAGAAATGTTTGGATACGTAACAGACCTACGTTCATTTACACAGGGTCGTGGTATCTATTCTATGCAAATGGACCACTACGAAGAAGTACCTAAGAATATTGCTAAGGAAATTATTGAGAAAAACGCAACTAAGTAGTAAAAATGATTGTAAATAAGTACTGTTTCTAATAAAATGGAAACAGCTTATAAAGGTAGAAAAAAACCAGGAGGAAAAAATATTATGGCTAAGGAACATTTCGACCGGTCGCTCGAACACGTTAACATTGGTACTATCGGTCACGTTGACCACGGTAAGACAACATTAACAGCGGCAATCACAAAGTATTTATCAACACACCCAGAAGATGGTAAGGCTAAATTCGAAGCTTACGATCAGATTGACGGAGCTCCAGAAGAGAAGGAGCGTGGTATTACAATCAACACAGCACACGTTGAATACCAAACAAATACACGTCACTACGCTCACGTAGACTGCCCAGGCCACGCTGACTATGTTAAGAACATGATCACTGGTGCTGCTCAGATGGATGGTGCTATCTTAGTAGTAGCTGCTACTGATGGACCAATGCCACAGACACGTGAACACATCTTATTATCTCGTCAGGTAGGCGTACCTAAGATTGTTGTATTCTTAAACAAGTGCGACATGGTTGACGACCCTGAATTAATCGACTTAGTAGAGATGGAAGTTCGTGAACTTCTTTCTGAGTATGGATTCGATGGAGACAACGCTCCAGTAATCCGTGGTTCTGCATTAAAGGCTTTGGAAGGCGATCCAAAGTGGGAACCAGCAATCAAGGAATTATTAGATGCTGTAGATGCTTACATCCCAGCTCCAGTTCATGAATTCGACAAGCCATTCATGATGGCAGTTGAAGACGTATTCACAATCACAGGTCGTGGTACAGTAGCTACTGGACGTGTTGAACGTGGTAAGTTAAACTTAAACGACGAAGTAGAAGTAGTTGGTATCAAGCCTACTCGTAAGACAGTTGTTACAGGAATTGAAATGTTCCGTAAGACTCTTGACTTCGCTCAGGCTGGTGACAACATCGGTGCATTGCTCCGTGGTGTTAACCGTGAAGAAATCGAACGTGGACAGGTATTAGCTAAGCCAGGTTCAGTTACTCCACACACACAGTTCAAGGCTCAGGTTTACGTATTAACTAAGGAAGAAGGCGGACGTCATACACCATTCGTATCTAACTACCGTCCACAGTTCTACTTCCGTACAACAGACGTTACTGGTGTTATCCAGTTACCAGAAGGCACAGAATTATGCATGCCTGGCGATAACGTAGTTATGGATGTAACTCTATTAGCTCCTATCGCTGTAGAACAAGGAACTAAGTTCTCTATCCGTGAAGGTGGACGTACAGTAGGTTCTGGTTCTATCACAGAAATCGTTAAGTAATTCAATTACTTGTAAAAGGTACTCATATGGGTACCTTTTTTTCCGCGCTAATCAATGCATCAAAATTCATAATTTGCGTTATACTAGTTGGTGTAATGAATTACAGGGGAGAATTTAACTCTATGAATAAGAGTCATAACAAAAGAAACATTATCATTATCATTTCTATGTTATTGATGTTTGGTATGCGTTTTGTACCTGCATTACCTGGTTTATCTGCATCTGGTATGCAGGTATTAGGAATCTTTGCAGGAACTTTATTATTGTGGCTAACGATTGCGATAGATTGGCCTTCTATTCTTTTGATTGGTGCACTTGCATTTGTGCCAGAACTAAAGATTGGTACAATCTTAGCTGGCGCATATGGTGGAACAATCTTTGTATTTTTGATGTTTACCTTCGTGATAACATACGCACTGTCAAAGACATCCTATATCAAGAGAATTGCATTATTTTTTATTCATTCTAAGCTAGCGATGAAGGGTCCGTGGATGTTTATCACATTGTACTTTGCAAGTATTCTTGTAGTTGGTAGCTTTATTTCACCTACGGTACTATTCTTTGTGTATCTTCCAATCTTAGAAGAGATTTATGTCTTACTAGAACTAAAGAAGGGTGATAGGCTTGCGTCTATCTTAATGATGGGAACTGTGATTATGTGTGGTATCTCATCGGGCATAACACCAATTGCACATGTATTCCCAGTAATCGCGATGAATGCATATACTGAACTTTACGGAAGTATCATTCATTATGGTAGTTATATGCTAGCAGCAATTCCCGTAGGTATTTTAACTGCACTAGTGACACTACTAGTATTCCGATTTGTGATTAATCCAGATACTTCATCGTTTGCAAATTATGAGAAAAAGAAGATTAACGTAGATCAAAAGAAACCAACACGCGCAGAGAATCTTGTACTTGCGGTATTTATCCTTGTTGTATGCATGTGGGTATTACCAAACTTATGCATGCATATCATTAAGGAAGGACCTATCTTTGTTGGTTTAAAGTATATAGATAAGCTTGGAACAGCATTTCCACCATTAGTGGGTATTGTTCTACTGTCTGTTTTGACAGACGAAGGAAAACCTTTATTAAATTTAGGTGAAGCAATGAGCAAGGGTGTATCTTGGCCATCACTTATTATGTGTGCTGGTACAACTGTGCTTGGTGCAGCGATTACCAATAGTGATATTGGTGTAACTGCATGGATTTCTGGAGGATTATCACCGATTACTTCTCATTTACCTATAATGATTATGGTATTCATTTTTATCCTTTGGGCTGCAATTCAAACAAATTTATCTAGCAATATGGTAACTGCTACAGTTGTGTCTGCCGCTGCTCTTGCGGTAACTGCAAATATGGCAACAGTGAATATAGCAGCACTTATTGTAAATATTGGTATGATGTCTGCATTTGCTTTTGCGACACCTCCAGCAATGCCTTGTGTAGCGATAGCGGTGTCGAGCGGTTGGACAAACACGAAGCAGATGATGCTATATGGATTCATTGTTATGTTTATAGCTGTAGTAATCTCTACGCTAATTGGTTATCCTATTGCGACAGCGTTACTATAAATTGATTAAAACAACTAAATTTACTTGTGATAAATGATGGTATTTCACATGCATGCCGGTAGAGGAATCTACCGGTTTTCTTGTATTTTATCGATTATAGATGCAATTGTTATACAATTTTAATATTTTGTGAAAGAATTATCATTTTCGTATTGACTAACTGAGTATTGATAGTTATTATCAATAAGCAGACTTAAGTTAGATGGAGGGAAATATAAAAATGAAAAAGATTCTAACAACTTTATGCGCTGTTGCAATGCTGGCAGGTTGCACAGCTGGAGGATCCAAGAAGTCTTCCACAAATACAACTTCTACAAAGGAAGAAACAGCTGCTACTGTAATGGTTGGTACAGGTTCTGTTACTAACGTAGTAGGCAAAATAAATGAAGGCTTTGATAAAGAAGTAAAGTTCGATACAACATTTGCGTCAGTTGTATTAGAAGGCAATGTAATCAAGTATGTATACTTTGACGTTGCACAGGATAAGGTTACTTTTGATTCAGCTGGTCATGTTACTTCTGATAATGCTACTTCTATGTCCAAGAAGGATTTAGGAGATAACTATGGAATGAAGGACAAGTCTCCAATTAAGAAGGAGTGGTTCGAACAGGTTGAGGCTTTAGAGAAGTGGGCTGTTGGTAAGACAGTTGAAGAAGTATTAAATATGCCTACAACACAAAAGGATGAAAAGCACACAGTAACAGCTGATAAGGATCTTATGACAGGATGCACAATCGGGGTTACTGCTTTCCAACAGGCTTTAGATAAGGCTGCTAAGAACGCTGTTGAAGTGAAGAATGTAGCTTCTGTAGGTTCTGCAATCTTGACTGATGTTTCTGGTAAGGACGCTACTGCTGAAAAGAGTGGTGAAGCAAAGGCTAGTTCTACATATGGTGTAGTTGCTTTAGATAAGGATGGTAAGGTTGTATTCACACAGACTGACGTAGCTCAAAACGCTGTTAAGTTTACAACAGCTGGTGCTTTAGATGGTGAAGCAATGGCTGTACCTACAAAGGCTGAAAAGAAGGATGAATATAGCATGAAGAAGGCTTCCTCTATCGGTAAGGAATGGTTCGAACAGAATCAGGCTTTTGATGAGTGGACAGTTGGTAAGACTAGCAACGAAATCAGTGGTATGGAAGTTACTACTAATGAAGCTGGTAAGACTGTAACAGCTGATAAGGACCTTATGACAGGATGCACAATGGGTGTTGATTCTCTACAGAAGGTTACTGTAACAGCTATCGCTGCTGCTTCTAAGCTTAACTAATTTAATTATCTTAAAACGCTAAGAATATCTTTGGGAAAACCGGGGATATTCTTTTTTCTATATATTGATGAACAGTGAGGTATGGTGGTGACTATGCTATAATGAGTGGCAGGAGAAAATATGGAAGAACTACGTAAAAGTCTTATTTTAAAAGTATTAATTACACTTGTATCTGGAATCTTGATGATGGTAGTCACCTCATTTGTGATGATTCTATGTAACTTTAAAATATTGTCTGTAAATGGAATCATAGGTTTAGTTTTACTAGTAACATTACCACAGCTCTGGTCTATTTTAAGAAACTATGAGATTCCAACAACAGCGATATCCTTAGGGATGATTGGAGTTTCATTTGTACTGTCTTTAATCTATGGATGGACAGTCGCAAATAGTGTTGCACAATATACAGAGCCAATGAAGATGTTCCAAATTATCTTGGTATATATTCTAAAGGTACATGGACTAGCAGCTATAACTACAGCGTTTATTGGCTATCGAACAAAGAAACAATAACTAGAAAGGAAGGTTGGCATGAAAGTAATGAGTCGTTGGGGCAAGAATGTGAATTTTAAGAGCCCTTTGCAGGAATATCCTCGTATGCAGTTGCAGCGTGGTAACTATACGAACTTAAATGGTCGTTGGGAATATCAGATTACAGATACTGATCAAGTTCCGCAGGCAAATCTCTGGAAGCCAATCAATGTTCCTTTTCCTTTGGGCTCACAGCTTTCAGGTAGTGATGAGATTTTATTACCTGGGAAAGTACTGTGGTATAAAAAACAATTCTCTTATAAACCAGGAGAATATCATACTCATTTAAACTTTGAAGCAGTTGATCAACAATGTATTGTCTACTTAAATGGTATCGAAGTTGGTAGACACGTAGGTGGATATGAGCCGTTTAGTTTAGATGTATCTAGTTATATCAAATATCAGAATGCATTACTCGTGAAGTGTACGGATCCAAGTGATACAGGTGAGTATGCATATGGAAAGCAGAAAATTCAACATGGTGGTATGTGGTATACACCAATGTCAGGTATCTGGCAGACTGTTTGGCTAGAAGACATTCCTCTACATGGGGTACATGCATTAAAGATTACACCGAACTATGATAGACAAACTGTTTATCTAGAGATGGAAGGTGATTTTAATCATGCAACAATTACCATCAGTGCAGCAGGGAAGATGATTTATCATGAGATGACTGCTGAGATGCGTAATGAAATCTATATTGAAGACATGCATCCATGGACATTGGAAGATCCTTTCTTGTATGACTTATATATTGAAACAGAGGATGACATCGTTAAGAGTTATTTTGGTATGCGCTGTTTCACTTGCGAAAAGGATGAGCAAGGCTATCCTCGTTTCTGTTTAAATCATGAACCAGTATTCTTGAGTGGTGTATTAGATCAAGGCTATACGCCAGAGGGAAATTTAACGTATCCTGATGATGAGATGATGATTTATGATATTCAGAAGGTAAAAGAGTTAGGTTTTAATATGATACGCAAGCATGTCAAAGTGGAATCTCGTCGTTGGTATTATCATGCGGATCGATTGGGTATACTTGTGATGCAGGATATGCCTAATGGTGGTCAACCAAGTAAATTAACCACTTTATATTTACCACACTTGAATATCACGCGTATGAATGACCAGAAGCAAAAACACCTCGGAAGAGGCGACGAGTGGGGTAAGAAAGCGTACTATGATGAATTAAATGCGATGATTCATAACTTGTATAATGTTGTGTCTATCTTTGCATGGGTTCCTTTCAATGAAGGTTGGGGACAGTTTGATAGTGCTAAGGTAACCAAGCATATTCAGTTAATGGACTTAACACGTTTTGTGGATAGTGCTAGTGGTTGGCATGATCAAGGCGCAGGAGATTTCTACAGTCGCCATGTGTATTTCCATACCTATACAAATCCACAGAATCATGAAAAGAGAATGTCAATCTTATCTGAATTTGGTGGCTATTCGTATCTGATTCCAGGACATAGTCTCGCCCAAAAGCTTTATGGTTACAAAAAATTTACAGATAAGTTAAACTTAAACACGGCGATTCGAAAGTTATATGAAGATAGTATTATTCGCAATATTCCAAAGGGATTGACTGCTTGTGTATTTACACAGTTAACAGATGTGGAAGATGAGTGCAATGGTATTATGACGGCGGACCGTGAAATCGTGAAGTTGGATGAGAAGAGAATTCGTAATCTTAATCAACGATGCATGAGGAGGTTAAAGAAATGAGAAATCAAATTGTTATTGCTGATGCGCTAGGTGGCAGTGTTAGAATCCACGCAGTGGATACAACAGATATCGTGGAAGAAGCTAGAAAATTACATCATTGTATGGCCACTTCTGCAGCAGCTTTAGGTAGAACCTTAACGGTTACAGCTATCATGGGCAGTGATTTAAAGAACTCCTATGAGAAAGTAACCTGTATCTTTAATGGACATGGTCCAGCAGGCACTGTTCTTGCGCAAGCGGATGGTAGTGGAAATGTGAAGGGCTTTATTGGAGATCCTTCTGTCTATCTTGTACGTGAAGATGGACATTTAGATGTTGGTAAAGCAATTGGTACAAACGGCACATTAACAGTGACGCGAGATATGGGTCTAAAAGATCCTTTCTCTGGTATGGTAAATATTCAGACGGGTGAAGTTGGTGATGATTTTGCGTATTACTATGCAATCTCTGAACAGACACCTTCTGTTGTAAATGTAGGTGTGTTGGTAAATCCTGATGGTAGTATTTTGGCTGCAGGTGGATTTATCTTACAGTTACTACCAAACGCAACAGAGGAAGTCATCAGTGCATGTGAAGCGGTTGCCGCAAAGATGAGACCTGTATCTACATTAATCAGTGAGGGAGTGTCGATTGAAGACATCATTTATATGTACTTCACAGATGCAAATATCTTAGAACATAAGGATGTTCGTTGGCACTGTGGATGTTCACATGAACATTATAAGGAAGCGCTCGCAACACTTTCTGACCATGACTTACAAGAAATGATTGATGACGGTAAGGGTGCAGATATTCATTGCCAATACTGTAATAAAGAGTATCAATTTACACCAGAAGAATTAAAAGAAGTATTGGAGTTAAAGCAGCGTGGTTAAGATTGGAAATATAGAATTAAAAAATCAGATTATCGCAGCACCTTTAGCGGGTATCTCTAATCCTGTCTATCGTGAAATCATGCATGATTATGGTGCAGGTCTTGTAGTAAGTGAGATGATTAGTGATAAAGCATTGCATTATCAAAATGCAAAGACACAGGATATGTGCCGTATCAGTGAGGGTGAGCATCCAGTAGCTTTACAGTTATTTGGTTGTGATCCTGTGACAATGGCTGAGGCTGCAGAATATCTAACTAAGAATACAAATTGCGATATGATTGATATCAATATGGGCTGTCCTGTACAGAAGGTTGTAAAGGCACATTCTGGAAGCTATTTGATGCAGAAACCAGAGCTTGCGTATGAGGTCATGCATGCAGTGGTAACACATACAGATCGTCCTGTGACAGTGAAGATGCGTGCCGGCTGGGATAGTGACCATATTAACTGTGTAGAAATCGCAAAGCTTGCAGAGAAGGCTGGTGTTAGTGCTGTAGCAGTACATGGTCGTACACGAGGACAACAGTACACAGGACACTCTAACAATGCATATATCAAAGCAGTAAAGGATGCGGTGAATATTCCTGTTATTGGCAATGGTGATATTCGTACACCGGAAGACGCAAAACGTATGCTAGAAGAAACAGGTTGTGATGCAATCATGATTGGTCGTGGACTTTTAGGAAGACCATTCTTCTTGCAGGAAGTAGATGCATATCTAAATGGTGGTACTTATGTAGAACCTGATTATAATGAGAAGTTAGATCTTGCATATCACTATGCAGAGAAGCTTTGTGAATATGAGGGTGAAAGAAATGGTATTAGTATGATGCGTGGTATGGCAGGTTGGTATATTGCTGGATTACCACATGCATCAGAGTATAAGAATCGTTTATCTTCTATCTCTTCACTTCGTGAGATGAAAGAAATTATCGAAGAATATCGTGAATTAATAAAGAACTTTATGGAGAAACAATAACCGTAAAGTTTTTTTGTGAATATTATTTTAAACAATATTTTAAATAAAATATGCTAAACTAATCGCATTGAGGTGATGTAGTATGAAAAAAGGACTAGTACTTGAAGGTGGAGCGATGCGTGGTATTTTCACGACAGGCGTTCTCGATGTATTGATGGAAAATAACATTACATTTGATGGTGCGATTGGTGTATCTGCTGGTGCGTGCTTTGGTGTAAATATCAAGAGTAAACAAATTGGTCGTGCTTTTCGTTATAACATGAAGTATGCAAAAGACCCAAGATACGCAAGTATTCAATCCTGGATTAAAACTGGAGATTTTTTCAATGCGGAATTCTGCTATCATACATTGCCTGAAAAGTTAGACCCAATGGATGCTGTAACATACTCTCGAAATCCAATGAAGTTCTACTTGGTCGCAACGGATATTGAAAGTGGGGAGCCTTATTATTACGATGCAAAAGTTATTAATGATGAATCATTAGACTTTGTACGTGCATCTGCGTCAATGCCAGTATTTGCAAGTCCAGTACATATCAATGGGCATGTTTATCTTGATGGTGGTATTTCTGATTCCATTCCAATTAAGAAGTTTCAAGAGATGGGTTATGAAAAGAATGTTGTGGTGCTAACACAACCAGAAAACTACGTAAAAAAACCACAGAGTATGATGAAGGCAATTCGTGCGAAGTATCATAAATATCCAAATATGGTTCGTGATTTAGAGTTACGTCATGAAAAATATAATGAAACGATTGCGTATATCAAAGATGAGGTTACAAAGAATAACGTGTTTGTCATTCAACCAGAAGCCGAGCTAAATATCGGAAGAATCGAACATGACCGTAAGCGTATTCGTGCAGTTTACGAGGAAGGTCGTAAAACAGCAATGAAGAGACTTGAAGAATTAAAGATGTTTTTAAGACAAGGAGAATGACATCATTTGGGATAGTGATTTATGATAAAATAAATACACTATCGGGGGAATGATGAAAATAACAACAGATATGATACATCGTGATTTACGTAAATATGCAAGCACGGTGTTGAATAACCAAGTATCACTCAATTCTATTACTGCAATTAGGGAACGTGATAGAAATTTAAAACGTAAGTTTTATGGGAAGTGGTTTGGTAAAAATACCCATATGGAAGAAAAAGAGATCCTAAGAAATGATGGATCTTCTTTGCGTATCTGTATTGTTTATCCAAATCATTTAAGTGGAGAAGAATGCACGGGACTTTTATGGCTTCATGGTGGTGGATATGGAACAACATTACCGGAAGAGTGTTATCTATATGCGGAGCGTTTCCTAATAAGCGGAAACGTAGTCATGGTGTTACCGGATTATCGCAAGAGTTATGAAGCACCATATCCTGCTGCTTTAGAAGATGCATATCTAACTCTTAAGTGGATAAAAAAACATGCATGCAAGTTACATATTAATCACCACCAATTATTTGTGGGTGGTGAAAGTGCAGGTGGTGGTCTAGCGGCTGCGTTATCTGCGTATGCACGTGATATGAACGAAGTAAAGATTGCATTCCAGATGCCTTTATATCCGATGATTGATGATCGTCCATCAAGTCAAAATAAACAAGAGACATTAGCTTGGACTACTTCACAAAAGTATTTCCACTGGCAGTTATATAAACGTAATCTACAAGACGTGCCTGTATATTGTGCACCAGCACGATTAAAGGATTTTCGAAATCTTCCGCCAACATTTACAGTTGTGGGAACACTAGGCCCATTCCATGAAGAGACAGTAACCTATATGAAACATCTGTATAAAGCAGGTATTACAATCATGTTGAAAGAGTATGAAGGTTGTTTTCATATGTTTGATACGCAATGTCCAAATGCAAAGGTATCCAAAGAAGTCATACGCCTTGAGCAGAAAGTATTTCAATATGCTCAACAAAACTTCTTTGCAAGACAAGATGAAATCAGCCAAGAAGATAAATCTTTCCAAGAAGATGTATTCCGTGGTTTTCATGCATACATGGATATGGAAAGTAAATATTAAAGGAAAGCCCAGGATAATATCCTGGGCTTTTAAAGTTGTTCTGCTTGTACTTGAATAAGATTCTGTAGCTGCATGCGATATAATAGTAAATCATCCACAAGTGGATTTAGTCCAGCTGCCGCAACCTTTGTGTTTATATTT
>ENA-OWLX01000554-OWLX01000554.1-metagenome-genome-assembly--contig:-NODE-554-length-13754-cov-10.276882_pt1 | contig 13754 bp, 8 predicted proteins | sample MGYA00245351_ERZ651106 | MGnify/ENA primary metagenome ERZ651106 (study PRJEB26857, sample SAMEA4031768) | metagenome | biome: human; feature: oral; material: saliva | place: Philippines | collected 2014... | reverse complement strand
GCGCCTCGGGCAGCACGTAGGTGCCCTCTTCTTCGATGGGGTTCTGGGTGGCCATGACCATGAAGGGATTGGGCAGCTTGTGGTTGACGCCGCCGATCGTGGTCTGGCGTTCCTGCATGGCCTCGAGCATGGCGGACTGGGTCTTGGCGGAGGAGCGGTTGATCTCGTCCAGGAGCACCATGTTCGCGTGGACGGGGCCCAGCTGGGTAACCATCTCGCCGCGTTCCTGGTTCCAGATCTGGGAGCCGACGATGTCGTTGGGCATCAGGTCGGGCGTGCACTGGATACGATGGAACGTGCCGGACACCGCGGACGCGAGGGTCTGCGCGGCCGTCGTCTTTGCCAGGCCGGGCACAGATTCGACCAGGACGTGGCCGCCGGCGAGCAGCGAGGCTGTCAGCGCGCGGCGCAGCCCATCCTGGCCGACGACGGTGTGCTGAAAGATGGTGGTCATGCGATCGAGCAGGCTCTTGGCGTGTGCCAGCTCGTCGTCCGTCAAGTAGTTGGGCACGGGGTTCTCCTTGCGTGCGCGGTCGGATGCTGTTCCAGTGTAGCCCGCCCGCCGTACTCGCACGTAATCTGGTCAGTTTTAGGTTTGCCAGGTACGAGGCCGTGGCTGGGCTTTCACCCTTGTGACAGCGCGAAAACTCCGGCGTGTCGGGCTCGTCGACTGCCGGTCCGCTCCGGCCGATTCGCCACGTTTCAGCTTGTTCGGCGCCGCGCCCAGGTGATAGCCACCGCGGCGGCCAGGAGCAGGAGCGCGGCGCCCGCACCGAGGGTGATCAGCAAGCCTCGCGAAGAAGCAGACGAGGACTCGGAAGCGGCGGCCTCAGTGGCGGCACCCGAGGCTGGCTCCTCGGCCTGCGAGGGCGTGGGGGTGATGGTGAAGGGATTGACCGGTGCGGGCAAATCGATGAAGGGCCCGACGGTGCCCCGCTCGAAATCAAAGAACGCCTGCTCGGCGTCGCCCTCCAGGAGCGGCTCATCCGTCGTTGGCAAAGTGTCGCCCTTGTCAGGCCTCCACTGACAATAAGACCAGTGACCAACAGGGAGAGGAGCATCCAAGTGCGCCAGCCAGGGCTCGGCATTGCAGTGGGCGTTATTAATGGAGGTGAACTCTACTTGGAGCTCTGTGATGCTCGCGTCCTCAAACGAATCAACAATCTGGGTCAGATACGTCATAGGGGCACGCACCTGCACGTGTCCCGCATCATCCAGGGAATAAAACGCGTGACGAGCCTCCCCCAAATAATACGCATCCAGATTGCAAAAAACACCCCTCGACTCAGCCTTTACGAAATAGTCCGGGGCACTACCCGACCAAAACGTATCAGCCAGAAACTGACAGTCCTCCTGCGCGAACTTCTCTCCCTGACTTTTCTCACCGTAGAAAGCCATCCCCATATGGATGGACCACTGATACGTCCCATCAGGAGTCTTAATTGTGGTCGGCTCCACCACCGCCCTGATCGTCACGACATGACCGGGCAACACAGGTGTCTCGGGCGACGCAGCAACAGGAACACTAGGGGTGGGAAGCGGATCACCAACCGACGCAGGCACCCCTGCGCCCACCACACACGCGCCAACCGCAACCACACACGCCACCCACCGGGCCACGACACGACGACAACGTCCCCGCAACACCATCACATTCATCCTCCCTCAGATCCAACACAGACAACGGCACACGCGCCAAGCGTCAGAAGTCCAGATCTGGCGGAATCTGAGGCGACCCGGTCGTATCCCCTTCCCAGATCGCCTTCATCTCCTCAGACACATACGAGGACGGAATAGTCTTAAGGGTCGCCTCCAGGGTCGCCTGCGCATCCTCATCCCCAGCCTCAAGATCCTTGACAGCTTTATCTAACGCCTTCGCAAATTCGCGAACATTGGCAGCCATCGCATTCAGCGCGGTGATCTCCTGGTTCAGGTAGGACGTGTAGCGCGCCTGAAAGGCCACAGGCCCCGCCTCCACGCCCCACTTGCCCTCCGTCTGAACATCCACATTTTCCTGCAATTTTCTGGCGGCGTTCTCTAACTTCGCTGCCACGCAATCGTCATCCTCACTCAGGGCTGCGATCCAGCTCTTCCACTTGTAGTAGTTGACTTCCATGTTCGCAGGAACATTCTCGGCACCCATGACAACTCCTCATTGACAGGCATGATCGTGATGGTTCGAGCCTACCAGATGACAGGAAATGACAGAAGAGGCTTTCACAGCGCCACGCTAGCGCCGCTGGCGCAGGTCCACAACGGAAATGAGGCGTTCACCCAACAGCAGCTGACTGTTCATGGGAAGCTCGATGGGCTGGCCGGGAACCAGGGTGTGGGTCTGCCCGTTGGGGGAACGGGCGCGCGTCCCGTTCGCCGAGTTAAGGTCTTCGATCGTAATGCCGCCCTCGGAGGGGGCGATGCGCACGTGCGTTCGCGAAAGCGAGCGCGTCTGATCCTCCACGGGGATCGGGGAGTCCGTGGCGCGCTGCGGCGAGGGCGCGCGGCCGAGCACGATCGTGCGGTTGACGGGGATTGACTGGCCCGTGTCGAGCAGGAGTGCGGCGTAGGACGCGCTCGCCGGCGCCGAGGCCGTGGTGCTGTTGGTCGCTGTGGCAGCAGGTTTCGGTGCGGTCGTGGGGAGAGCGGTCGTGGGGACAGCGGGCTCCGGCGGGCGAGGGGCTTCGACCTCGGCGGGAGGCGCCTCGGCGCTCGCCTCTCGAGCGAGGGGTTGCGGCATGGGCGCGGAGAAACGCGCGGTCGGTGCCGGGCGAGCAACGGGAGCCTTCGGGGCCTGCATCTCCTGAACCGGCGTCGGCGTGGGTATCGGTGCCCCGATGGGAGCCTTCGGGGCCTGCGTCTCGCGAGCCCACGCAGGCGTCGGTGCCGGTGCCGTGGCTGGTGCCTTGGGCATCGCCTCCTCCTGGACGGGCGCCGCGGCAGGCACCTCCTGGACGGGGGCGGGAATCTGCGGGCCGGGCACGTACGGCACTGACGAGGCCGGGGCTGGGGCAGGCCACGAGCGTGAGCTCGCCGGGGCGCTGGGTTTGGGCAGCTCGACGCTGGGTTTGGGCAGCTCGACGCGGGGCTGTGCGCTTGCCGGTGACTCGCTGAAGTGGCTGATCGGTGCCGAGGGAATGTCGGTCACGGAGGAGAAACTCGTATGGCCCTCGGCGATGCCTGCACCCGCCTTGCCGTAGGGGCTGGGCGACGCCACGGCCTCGTCGATTGTGTCCTCCGGTACGAAGGTCACGCACTGAAGTGAGAACAGTTTCGCCATCCACGACCCGCGTTGGCCTCCCAGAAGAACGAAGATGACGGGCAGGGGCGGGATCAGCGAGGACAGAGCCGTCAGGAGGACATACCCCGCGGACACCATCAGCGAGGGAGACAATTGCGACGAACCAGCGCGCACCAGCGCGCAACGCGCCAGGAAGGCGCCCACCGAACGACCATGCAGTGCGATCAGAATGGCCTGGAGGGCAACGTATTCGACGATGGTCGTCACGATGATGGCAACGTTGCCGTGTGACAGGGCCGAGGCGACGGCACCGAACAGCGCGGCGCCGACGATATCGATGAGGAGCGCAGCAACGCGCTTGCCGGGGGATGCGGGGACGGCAACGAGGTCGGGTGATGTGGCTGTCATAGCACCTTCCGCCAAACGAGATCGAAAAGTCCTGACCCGTAGGTCGCGGCTGGTAGGAGCAACGTGAGTGAAAGCCCCTGGATGATGTCGATAATTCTCCCGACCAGAGCGGAGGGCTCGCGGCCCGAGCGGATGAGCGCCACGACGGGCACGATCACAGCCAGCAGGCACAGGGAGAGAGGCAGGATGACGTGCTGCGCGAACGTCAGCGTCGGTGCCGACGACTCGCCCGTGGAACGCAGGAGGTAGCGGTCCCAACCGGGCGCGAAGAAAAGCGTTACCCAGATCGCGAGCGCCGCGAGACGAGGCCCGTAATGCGTCAGCCGGTCGCGCTTAGAACGCGCGTTGGTGACCAGGGCGAGGATCGCGAGGAGGCACAGCGCGAGCGTGGCGTAGCCGGCGTAGGGCGTCTCCTCGCCGACCGGCATCTGGTAGGCGGTCAACAGGCCGGAGATGAGCGCAACGATGGTCGCGTTCCACAGGATCGTGCGGGAGCGGTCGTACGCTTCCGCCAGCGTCTTGTTGACGCGCAGCGGCGTGATTCGCGATGGTGGCTGCAGGACGGTGAGGCGAATGGAGGGGAGGCGCTTCATGACCAGCGGCAGGTCGAGCACCTGGTGGTCGGGGACCTGAAGGGCCAGGTGAGGTGACAGTGAGACGAAGAAAATCGACGCGGTGAAGATCAGCGGGGCGAAGCGGATACTGCTCAGTGCGCTGAGGGACGCGACCGTGACGGTCACGGCAATCAGTGCGAAACACTGGACGTTGACGCGCGCGCTCGGCGTGGGCCTGGCGAAAAGAACGAGGCTGGCGACGATCAGGCAGGACCAGGTGACGATGACGGGCAGCAGGGTAGGTGAGCCGGGTAGGGGAGTGGCTGCGACGCCGACGCTCACCCCGGCGGCGGTGCAACAGGTGACGAGGACGAAGCCGCGCGCTGCGTTGCTCGGGGCCAGGAGCGGGCATGACCAGATGAGTGCGCACACGATCCCCAGGCCCAGGCGTCCCCACGTGTCAGTCGCGAGCGAGGGGAGCATGTCGTAGCCGTCGCGATACAGGGCGAGCACGGGCAGGAGGACGCCGAGGAGAGACACGACGGAGGCAACGAATACGAAGGCCGTGGCTGTGAGCGCCGGCCGGAAGCGCCGGTTGTTTCTGGAACGTTGGTCGTCGGCGACGGCTTGGGCCGATTCCTGCGTGCCGACGATGGTGATGACCGAACCGGAGGGAATGTCTCGTCCGATGACAGCACCGAGCTCGACGGGGCGTCCGCCTCCGAGTGTGAGGCGAGCTGACAGCTTGGTCAGATCAACTTCGATGAGTGCGAGCAGGCCCGCGATTGTCATTCCGACGGGGATGACGTAGTCCTCCCGGTGGGAGCTGCCGACGACGGTAATCGATGCCTGTGTTTGTCCCACGCGAGCCTCCTTTCGTCTCCGACACGGACGACACTCTCAGACAGTATTGTGTCATCAGACGCGGGCTTGGCAAAAGTTCGACTGCGGTCCACGTTAGGATAGCGGGGACTACTGCTACCCGGGTGCGGTGACAAGGGAGGAACGATGGCTGACTCTGAGGATCGCTTGGAGGGCGTACCGGAGATGCCCGAAGGGAAGATTCCCATCCAGGCTCCGCCGAACCAGGCTGAGGCCGCGGGCATTGGTAACGTGCTTGCGATGGTGGTCCCGATGATGGGTTCTATGGGCGTCATGGTGTTCATGGCGATCTCACAGGCCAGCGGGGGCGCAGGTCAGGGTCGCAACTCGATGATGCTGATGATGGCGGGCGGCATGGTGTTCGCCATGGTCGCCATGGTCGCGTTCAACGTCTATCGGCAGGTCTCCCAGCATCGTCAGAAGGTTCGGACGCTGCGCGGTGAGTACCTGGCGTACCTGTCGGAAACGAGGCAGACGGTCCGTAACGTCGCTGACCGCCAGCGGGCTTTCGTGAACTGGGCTCTTCCCGCGCCCGAGGCCTTGGTTGCGGTGGCGGAACAGGGTGAGCGCGTGTGGGAGCGTGAGCCGGGCGTCGAAATGCTCAATGCGCGAGTTGGCGTGTCTGAGCAGAGCTTGGCGATGGAGCTGCTGGCTCCCGACTTGCCGCCCATGGCGAACCCGGACATTGTGTGCCTGTCTGCGATGACGCGCTTTGTTGAGACTCACCGCAACCTGGACAGCGTCGCCTTCGGTGTTCCCCTGGAGGATTATTCGCATGTCGAGCTGGCGGGCCGCCGCGAGGACACGATCGGCGTCGCGCGGCTGATCATGACGCACCTGGCGACCTTCGTCAGCCCCTCGTACTTGCGTATCGCGGTGCTGTGCTCGCCGGATCGTCTCACGGAGTGGGAGTGGGTCAAGTGGCTCCCTCACGCCGGTTCGACCGTCGAGTCGGACGCCGTGGGCCCCGCCCGCATGGTGGTCACTGAGGACATCGATCTGCTGGACCTCCTCGGCTCCGACGTGACGGATCGGCCGGGCTTTACGCCGCGTGATGATCTGACGCCCTGGCCGCACGTCCTCGTCGTGTGCGACGGCGCTGAGCTGCCCGCCTCAACCCAGATCGGTTCTCGCGACGGTGCTGCCGGCGTGACTGTCGTGAACCTGCACGAGAAGTGGGGGGCGCTGACGAGCCCGTCGACGGTGCGCCTCCTCGTCCACCCCGTGGCGAAGGGACAGACGCGCGGCGTGCTCGAGGTCAACCTTTTCAGTCACCAGGCGATCGTCGGCGAATGGGAGCGGGTGGGGCGCGCTCAGGCCGAGGCCATCGCCCGACGACTGACTCCCTTCGCCATGGGCACCGAGAAGAAAGAGAGCGAGACGCCCGTCGGGCGCTCGGACGTCAAGCGCTCCGTGGACCTCATGGAGCTCCTGCAATTGGGCGACATCCGAGACTACGATCCCGAGCGGGCCTGGGTGCGTCGCGAGGGCAGGAACCGCCTGCGCGTCCCCTTCGGTGTCACCCCCGAAGGCGTCCCCGTCCTGCTCGACATCAAAGAGTCCGCCCAGCAGGGCATGGGCCCCCACGGCCTCCTGATCGGCGCAACCGGTTCGGGTAAGTCGGAGGTCCTTCGTACCCTCGTCTTGGCTCTGGCCCTGACCCACTCGCCCGAGCAGCTCAACTTCGTCCTCGTTGACTTCAAGGGTGGCGCGACCTTCGCGGGCATGTCCGAGATGCCGCACGTGTCCGCCATGATCTCCAACCTCGAGTCCGAGCTGTCCCTGGTGGACCGCATGCAAGACGCGCTCAAGGGCGAGATGGTGCGCCGCCAGGAAGTCCTGCGCGAGGCGGGTAACTACGCCAACGTCACCCAGTATGAGGAGGACCGTATCGCGGGCAAGCATTCCTTCCCCCCGATGCCCGCCCTCTTCCTGATCCTCGACGAGTTCTCCGAGCTGCTCACCGCCAAGCCGGAGTTCGCCGAGCTGTTCGTCGCGATCGGCCGCCTGGGCCGTTCGCTCTCGATCCACCTGCTCCTCGCCTCGCAAAGGCTCGAAACCTCGAGGATGCGCGGCCTTGAGTCTCACCTGTCCTACCGCGTGGGCCTCAAGACCTTCTCAGCCAGCGAGTCCCGCGAGGTTCTGGGCGTGCCGGACGCATACGAGCTCCCCTCGCTGCCCGGCTCCGGCTTCCTCATGCCCGGCACGGACGAACTCATCCGCTTCCGTGCCTCGTACGTCGCGGCCCCGCCGCCGCAGCGAACGGTCGGCTCTACCCAGCTGTCCACGGCGGGAACGCCGAACCGCTCGATCAAGGTCCTGCCCTTCACCCTGGCCCCCGTCCTGACACGCGAAGAGCCCATCGCAGCCCCGGCCTCGTCCGAAGAAGTCATGAGCCTGCCCGGGGACGCCAAGTGGGCAGGCATGAGCGAGCTCGACATCGCGGTGGCGAAGATGACCGGTAAGGGCGTACCCGCCCACCAGGTGTGGCTGCCCCCGCTGGACGTGCCCGACACCTTCGACCAGATGATGCCCGACCTCGCACCCGTCGATGGCGTCGGCTTCGTGTCGATGGAGTGGCGCCAGCGCGGCTCCCTCGTCTTCCCGCTGGGCATCAGGGACATCCCGCTTGAGCAGCGCCGCGACCTGCTCACCTTCGACCTGTCGGGCGCGGGCGGTAACTTCGCGGTCGTCGGCGGCCCGCTGACCGGCAAATCGATGGCGCTGCGCTCCCTCGTTATGTCGCTCTCGCTCATCTACACGCCGCAGGAAGTCCAGTTCTACATCATCGACCTGGGCGGCGGAACCTTCGCGTCCTTCGCAGACGCCCCCCACGTCGCGGGTATCGCCACCCGCGACACCGGTGAAGTCCTCACCCGAATCCTCGCCGAGGTCCAAGGCATCATCGAGGATCGCGCGCGCTATTTCCAGCAGCACAAGATCGACTCGATCGAGACCTACCGGCGCGGTCGCGCCCAGGGGCTCTACGACGACGGATACGGCGACGTCTTCCTCGTCGTCGACAACTGGGCCGCCCTCAAGGCAGACTTCGACGACCTCGACATGCGGATCGGTCGCATGCTCAACACCGCCCTGACGTTCGGCGTGCACCTCGTGGCCGCAACGCCTCGCTGGAGTGACTTCCGCATGCAGATCGTTGACATGCTCGGTTCGAAGCTCGAACTCAAGATCGGCGACTTCCGCGACTCCGCGCTGGACCGCAACGTGCAGAAGCAGATCCCGGACGCTCGGCCGGGCCGAGGAGTGTGCGCGTCCAAGCACCACGTCCTCGTCGCCCTGCCCCGCGCGGATGGCGAGGCGGACCCGGCGACCGTCAACGAGGGCGTGGTCACCACGATTGAGCGGATTCGCGCGGCGCTGCCCGCCGGACCCGGCCCCAAGCTGCGCCTCCTGCCGACCAAGGTCACTGCCGAGGAGATCGCGCAGCTGCCTGGCGCGCTCGCCCCGGTGCAGGGCCGAGCCCCCGCGCTCATTCTCGGTGTCGAAGAATCGCGACTCGGGGCGTTCCGCTTCGACCCGAACTCCGAGCACCACCTCTACCTCTTCGGCGACTCCAAGTCCGGCAAGACGACGTTCCTGCGCTCCCTTGCACGCGAAATCGTGGCCAGGAATACGCCCCAGGAGGCGCAGATCATCTTCGTCGACCGTCGCCGCACCTCCCTCGGTGCCGTTCCGAAGGAGTACCTGGCCGCCTACCTGACGATGAACGAGTCTGTCGCAAGCGAAATGGCTGAGTTCGCGGCATACCTGAAGGAACGCCTGCCTGGCGACGACGTGACCCCCGAACAGCTCGCGCATAGAAGCTGGTGGAAGGGGCCGGAGTTCTGGGTCCTCGTCGACGACTACGACCTTGTCGTGACCTCCGAGGGAAATCCGCTCGCGGCGCTACAGCCGCTGCTGGCCCAGGCGGGTGATGTTGGTCTCCACCTGGTTATCACGAGGCGAATGGGTGGCGCCTCTGGGGCCCTGTACGAGCGCGTCCTGCGTTCCCTCATTGACCTCGGGTCGACAGGCATCATGTTGTCCGGTAACCCGGACGAAGGTCAGGTTATCGGGCGTTTGAAGCCGGTTCGCGCACTGCCCGGTCGAGCGATCGTCGTCTCGCGCGAGGCGGGCACCTTCCGCGCTCAGCTCGCCTGGTCAGATCCCGTTCGATAGCACGTAACCATTTCTGGCTCGCGTGTAGAATGACGGTGTTACGCGTTATCCCACGCGCCCAACGCAGCGAGAAAGACGAAGGTAGATGGCTCAGGGTGAACATGCTGAGCGTGCCCCACTATCGTGGGGCGCGTCGACCGACATCGGTCCCGTCCGCTCCGAAAACGAAGACTCCTGGCTGGCGGTTTCGCCCGTCTTCGCGGTCGCCGATGGAATGGGTGGCCACCTCGGCGGTGCCCAGGCCTCGTCGAAGGCAGTCATCACTCTGCGGCAGTTCCTGAGCCCCGAGCGCCTTGGAAACCGCCCCGTCGATCTAGTCGATCTCTCCGTGGCCATCGATGCGGCGGCCACCGCCGTCGCTGGCCTGGCGCCCGTTGATAACCCGATGAGCGCGCCCGGCACCACCCTGTCCGGCCTCATGGTCCTGTGGACCGCCGAAGGCCCCTACTGGCTCTCCTTCAACGTCGGCGACTCGCGCGCCTACGTCGTGGGACCCGGCGGGATCCGTCAGCTCACCCACGACCACTCCGCTTTGCAGGAGGCCCGCGACCTGGCCGCCACCTCCGGCGCGCCGCAGGTGATTCCCCCGGCCAACGTCGTCACCAAGGCCCTGGGAGCCGGACAATCCGGCAGCGTCAAAGCGGATTACACGATCATGCCCCTCGAAGAGGGCGATCGCGCCGTCATCTGTACAGATGGCGTGCACGGAGTCCTGCAAGACTCCCAGATCCACGCGATCGTCGCCGCTGGCAACGGTCCGCAGGGAACCGCCGATTCCCTCGTGAAAGCCAGCCTCGAAGCCGGCACTCGTGACAACTCAACTGCGGTTGTAGTCTACGCAGGAACTCAATCACGAGTAACATTGACAACGAATGTCATGAATCGAATGATTCAACCAGTACGTCCGGCGTCGATTCAGACAGCGCGCCGGGTTCCTCGTAGAGAAGGCAGTGACTGATGCTTCAGATTGGACGCTTCTTGTGTCGCGGACAGGGCGCGATGCTCGTCACCGGACCCCTCGGCGCGGCGTTGGTGCCGCTCGATTTCGCGGATTCCGCGGCCGACGTCGTGTGGGGGCGCGCTGACACCCAGGCATGGCTCTCCCACGTGCAGGCAGAGCAGGGCGATGTTCTGCTCCTCGACTGCGCGGGCGAACAACCCTACTTGACAGTCCTCGGCAATATTCAGCTGCGCATGCGCGCCGCCGGCCAGATCACCGAGCAGGTGTGGAACGACCCGATCTGGGCCTGGCCCTTCAACCCGGGCGAGTGGCAGACGTTCGAGGCCACCATCATTGACGGTGACGAGATCACGTGGATGGTGCCCGCCGCAGACCGCGTCGAGGCCGGCGAGATCCGCATCGGTCGCGCGCTCGACGAGGTTGAGGCCCTCGCATCGATGCCCGTTGATACGATGGGCTTCCTCATCAACCCGGATATTCCGGACCACGAGCGTCGCGCCCGTCGCGACGCCCGCGAAGAGTTGCCCGAACCCACGATCACGCACGCGCCTGCGGTTGACCTGGCTGCCGTCGAAGCCCAGTTCCTCGCGGCCACCAGCAACGGACCCGTCTCGCTGCCCGGTGCCTCCCGCACCGCCCCCGATCCGTACGCGCCCAAGGACGCCACGGATGATGCGCAGGACGAGGTGCCCTCCGAGGACCTCGAACAGACCTCGAGCGAGCTCTACGTCGTCGCCGACGCCGTCGAGCCACCGATCCATACGGCTGAGTCCCTCGACCGCACCGCTACCATCGACCGTGGTGCCGCCTTCGTGGAACCCGCCCAGGCCTCGTCCGAGTTCGAGTCGGAGGAAAACACCGAACTTGCTCCTGAATCGGAAGCGGAGCGTGAGTCTGCCCCCGAGTTCGAGCCTGCTCCTGAGCCGGAAGCGGAGCGTGAGTCCGCCCCTGAGCCGGAACCCGCGCCTGCCCCCGAGCCGGAGACGGCACCCGAACCGCCTGCCGCACCCGAGGCCATGAGCGCCGCCGGACTGGCCGACCTGGGTGCCGAGACCGACACCGAGGCCACGATCCTGCGCCTCGCGCCCGTCAACGCCGGCCCGGCCGCCCCCGTCGCCTTCCTGATCCACGGCGGCACCGTGCCCGTCGAGGTCTCGCGTGACGTCGTCATCGGCCGCGACCCCGACGCCCGCGCCCTGACCGGCCGCCCCGTGGCGACCGTGCTGCGCGTGCCCAGCCCGGCCACCGAGATCTCGCGTTCCCACTGCGCCGTCATGATGACGACGCCCGGCTCGTGGGCCCTCATGGACCTGGGCAGCGCCAACGGCACGGTCCTGCGCCACGCCGACGGCTCCTTCCAGGACGTCACCCCCATGGTGACGATCGCCCTGAACGACGGCGACCTCATCGACGTCGGCGAGGGAACCACCATCGAGTTCCGCGTGCGCTGAACGATTCTTTCGACGGACGTGGGGTGGGCCTTCGGGCCTGCCCCACGTCCGTTTCTAGTAGACTCTTCTTGACCACTTGGAAGTCGCGAGCGCGGGCGCTGGCCGCATCCGGGAGGACGCCTGAGAGAGGAAGTGATGTCGTGAAGAAGCGCGTGCGGATGATCGTTGTCCTCGTGTGTGTTTTTGTTGTGCTGCCGGTGGTGGGTGGCCTCGTGTATCTGTCGAGGATCAGCGCGGAGGCGGCTGCGCGCTACTACGCCGAGGCGATCGCCCAGGGGCGTTTCGAAGATGCCCTGGCGGTTGAGAGCGCCGACGCCGATGCCGATCCCAATGTCGGGCGTGGCGACGCCGTCGACCTGCGCCGTGGCCGCGTGTCGGAGCCCAGCAGCGTGGTGAGCGTTCGGGTGTACGACGAGCGCGATGTGCGGGGGCGTCAAGGCGCGAGCATTGATTTGTCCGTCAACGGGCGCACGATCACGCGCGAGATTTACCTGGAGCGTGTGGGTGTGCCAAGGCCGCACGTGGGCATGTGGCGCGTCGTCTCTGGCGCCGCGCACGTGGAGACGGTGCGGGCGTATGGCTACGCCTCCGATGTGAGTGTTGGAGGAGTGTCGTTGGGGGCGCTGGGCGCCTCCGGCGATGGCGGCGCAACCTTCCCGGTTGCCGCCTCGACGGATGGCCTGTGGCACGCGGGTTCTGGCGGCGCGGTCGTCTACGCCTACCCCGGCATCTACGATGTGTCGGTTGCCAAGGTCAGTGAGCATACTCAGGTGGCCGTTGACTCTGGCTCTGGGGCCTCGACTCTCAGTGTTCTCTCCGAGTCGAGAGAGCATCAGATCGATGTCACGCAGGATGAGAGCACTCGCGCCTGGCACGAGGATCAGCTCGGATCCGTCGCCAGCTCGTGCGTCCTGGGTGACGTGCCCGAGGGGGCCGTGTGTTCCAACATGTTGGTTGCGGGAGCCGAGCGGGTGGACGTGGAGGCCCCGACGCGCGACTCCGGTGATCTCCTCAAAGTGTTGGTTGCCGCGTATCGAAACGACGAGGGCATCGCCGCTTTCACCGCGCACAGTAGGGTCTGCTTCGACGAAGAAGGCGAAGCGCATATTGTCGTGATCCGTCCCTGAGGGGCTATCGGTTGACGACCGGCGCGGTTGGCAGGTGGCCGGGCGGGCCTCGTCGCCTTCTCGGCTCTCGCAGCTCTCGTGGGGTGGGCCTTCGGGCCTGCCCCACGTCCGTTTCTAGTAGACTCTTCTTGACCACTTGGAAGTCGCGAGCGCGGGCGCTGGCCGCATCCGGGAGGACGCCTGAGAGAGGAAGTGATGTCGTGAAGAAGCGCGTGCGGATGATCGTTGTCCTCGTGTGTGTTTTTGTTGTGCTGCCGGTGGTGGGTGGCCTCGTGTATTCGTTCAGCGTGAGCGCGGAGGCAGCGGCGCGCTACTATGCCGAGGCCGTGGCGCAGGGACGATTCGAGGACGCGATGGCGGTTGAGAGCGCCGATGCGGACGCTGGCAGCGGCGTGGGGCGTGGCGACGCCGTCGACTTGCGCCGTGGCCGCGTGTCGGAGGCTAGCCCAGCGATGAGCGTGACCGGTGTGTGGGTGCACACCAACCCGGATGGCAACGGGCGGCAGGGAATAACAATCGATTTCACGGCCGACGGCCGCTCGACGAGTCGCGTGATTTACCTGGAGCGTTCTGGTCTGCCCAGGCCGTACATTGGCTCGTGGAGGGTCGTTTCCAGTGCGGCGCGTAAGGTCACTGTGTCCGCGGAAGGGTACGCCTCAGACCTGTCGATCGGTGGAGTGTCACTCGGGGACGTCGGAGCGACCAAGGGGAATCACCGAATGATTCCTCCCGTAACCGACGACCTGTGGCACTTCGCTGGAGGCGGCGGCGTAGTGTACGCGTATCCCGGCGTCTATGACATCAGCGTCACCCGGGTCAGTGAAGATACCGAGTACAGTGTCGACTCCGTTCCGTCGGGCGCCATAATCGACTTGATCGATGATCACGAACCTCACCAAATTGACATCGTCTTGAACGAGGAAACGAAGGCCTGGCAACAGGAGCAATTCGTGCCTC
>ENA-OWLX01000551-OWLX01000551.1-metagenome-genome-assembly--contig:-NODE-551-length-13770-cov-6.643748_pt1 | contig 13770 bp, 10 predicted proteins | sample MGYA00245351_ERZ651106 | MGnify/ENA primary metagenome ERZ651106 (study PRJEB26857, sample SAMEA4031768) | metagenome | biome: human; feature: oral; material: saliva | place: Philippines | collected 2014... | reverse complement strand
CGGATAAGGTACCCGTTATGCCGAAGGTGTCCGGTCGCGTTTTGGAAAAATACGTACAGGGCGGTCAAGCCGTTGCGGAAGGACAACCGTTGTTTCGATTGGACAGCCGTTCCTATCAGGCGGCTTTAAATGCGGCAAAGGCCGGTCAGGCACAGGCTGCGGCAAATCTTGCCAACCAGGAACTTAACTTGCGTCGTTACCAGACTTTGGCTGATGAAGATGCTATTGCCATGCAGACCGTGACGGATCAGGAAGCTGCTACGGCCCAACAAAATGCCGTGTTGCAGGCTCAAGAAGCACAGGTAGCGGCGGCACAGGATAATATGGACGATACTATTGTGTATGCTCCTTTCAGTGGGACGCTGAACGTTGACGATGTACCGATAGGTACCTTCGCGACAGCCGGAGGCACGGCTTTAGTCACTATTTCATCCAATAATCCCGTATTCGTCGATTTTACAATCAGTGAAGCCGAATACTTGGAAATGGTCAAATCCGGGGCCGGTAATCCTACATCTTGGGGCGATCATTTAAAATTGCGTCTCAGTGACGGATCCATGTATGCTTATGAGGGACATATTGCACAAGTAAATCACGGTATGAACGGTAACTCGGGCTCCATTGTTGTAAGAGCTGTCTTCGATAATCCGGAAAATGTTCTCTTGCCGGGTATGTATGCTACAGTCGTTTCCGATGCACAGGTTAAGAGAAAAGCGATTACCGTACCGCAGCGCGCCGTACAGCAGACTTTAGGTAAATACTTCATTTCCGTTATTGATGAAAACGGAGAAGCTAAACAAAAAGAAGTAAAAGTAGGTCCGCAGATCGGCAAATTCTGGCTGATTACGGACGGTTTACAAGATAATGATATCATTATCGTTGACGGTTATCAGAAAGCTAACGGTGCAAAATTGAATCAGCATTTGTTGACGAAGGATGATATTCTCAACCCTTCAGCCGATGACGGACAGTCCAAATAGGGGGATCAAAAGTGATATCTAAGTTTTTTATAAACAGGCCGATTTTTGCTATCGTCATCTCTCTGGTCATTTCCATTGCCGGGATCTTGTCGATTATAACCTTGCCTGTTTCCAAATATCCTAAGGTTACACCGCCGCAAGTTCGTGTATCCGCCATGTATACGGGAGCTAATGCGGAAGTTGTCGGAACGACCATTGCCAGTGTTATTGAACGGCAAATGATGGGGGTCGACGATTTAGATTATATGGAAAGTACCAGTAGCGACAACGGTATGTATTCTCTGACCGTTCAGTATAAGAGCGGCAGTAACGAAGATATGGATACGGTTAATACGCAGAACCGTGTCAGTCAAATATCGGCTACCTTACCTACGGAAGTTACGAGTACGGGCGTAACCGTACAAAAGTCGTCAAATTCCATGGCAATGGTATTTTCACTGGTATCGCCTAACGGGACTTATGACGGTACTTTTATGAAAAACTATGCAACTCAGTATTTCATGGATGCATTGAAGTCCGTAAACGGTGTCGGTACGGTTCAGGAATTCGGTGCCGATTACGCTATGCGTATTTGGCTCGATCCTTTAAAAATGAGTGTTTTACAAGTTACACCGACGGATGTCATTACGGCTATTCGTACGCAAAATTCTCAGGCTGCTGTCGGTACTATCGGTGCTCAGCCGTCTCCGACGGATCAGGCTTATCAGTACACTTTGCGTGCTAACGGCCGTTTGTCTACGGCCGATGAGTTCGGAAATGTAATTATTCGAACCAATAAGGACGGCAGTGCGGTTCGCGTTAAAGATATCGCCAAAGTGGAATTGGGATCGAAGAGTTATGATGTATTCGGTTTATATAAGGGTAACCCCAGTGCGACATTTATGGTCAGCTTGTCGGCAGGAGCTAACGCTATGCAGGCTGTTTCCGGAGTTAGAAAAGCACTGGAAGAAGCTAAGAAAAACTTCCCCAGTGATATGGAATACAAGGTTATATATGACAGTACGAACTTTGTTCGTGAATCCATTAAGGAAGTTATTGAAACCTTTATTGAAGCGTTATTGCTTGTAGCTTTAATTGTATATCTTTTCTTGCAAAGCGGACGGTCGACGTTGATTCCTTTGATTGCCGTTCCCGTATCCTTGCTCGGTACTTTTGCACTCTTCCAGGTACTAGATTTTACGATTAATACGTTAACCCTTTTTGCCATGGTATTGGCAATCGGGCTTCTTGTCGATGATGCTATCGTCGTTATTGAAGCCGTTGAGTATGAAATTAAATACAATAATAAAAAGCCTAAAGAAGCGACAATTATTGCCATGGAAAACGTACAAAACCCGGTTATCGGGGTTGCCTGCGTGTTAGCGGCCGTATTTGTTCCCGTATCTTTCTTAAGCGGCATGAGCGGCATCCTGTATCGGCAGTTTGCCTTGACTATTGCTATCTCCGTCGCCATATCAGCCTTCGTCGCACTGACTTTAACGCCGGCACTTTGTGCCACAATGCTTAAGGTTCACAAACCTACAGAATCGGCAAAGGGGATTGAGGTATTCTTTGAGAAATTCAATGAATATTTTGATAAATTTATTAACTGGTACGGTAAGAGACTGGCTCACTTGCAACTTCATTTAAGATGGGTAGTAGCTTTTCTCGTCATTATCAGTGCCGTAACAGGTCTTTTGTTTACGCGTATCCCCACCGGCTTTGTTCCGTCGGAGGATAACGGGTTTGCCATGGTCGATATTACACTTCCCGAAGGTACATCTCAGACGGAAACAGAAAAGGTAGCTCGTAAGGTAGGCACGTGGTTGCAACAGCAGCCGGGTGTTAAGGACGCCATGGAAATTGTAGGCTTCGGTATGTTGGCAGGCGGCCAAAAGTCGAATGCGGCCGTCGTCTTTGTCACTATGGATGATTGGAGCGAACGAAAGACCAAGGATTTATCTATCGATACATTGGTTGGCAAGGCTATGGGATTCGGCAATGCCATTCCCCAAGCTACTGTTATAGCCATTAATCCGCCGCCTATTGACGGCATGGGCACAAGTTCGGGCTTTACCATTGAAATTGAAGACCGTGGCGGTCACACTACGGCCGAATTGGCGGATGTAGCGAAAAAGTTTATCGCTGCGGCAAGCAAACACCCGGAGATCGGTTCGATTCGCACTTCATTCTCCAATGATACGCCTACGTATCAGTTGGATATTGACAGAGAACAGGTAGCTCGACAAAAAGTGGCTTTAACGGATCTGTATGCCGTCTTACAGGCGTATTACGGGTCGTACCAGGTCAATGATTTTACGACTTTTGGACGTAACTTTAAGGTCGTACTTCAAGCAGCACCCGAATTTAGAGAAAAGATTCAAGACAATCGACATATTTACGTACGGAACTCGGACGGTCAGTTGATTTCTGTAGATAATTTCGTTCGTCCCAAAATGACGGGTACGGCACCGATGATTACCAGATTTAATGATTATCCGGCTATTACGATTACCGGTTCGCCGGCACAGGGCGCAAGCTCGGGTGATGCCTTAAAAGCCCTTCAAGAAACGGCGGATACGACGCTTCCTGAAGGCTATACGTATGAATGGGCGGGTATGAGCCGTGAAGAAGTAGCTGCAGGCAGCAAGACCCTGTATATCTTCGCGTTGGCATTACTCTTTGTATTCCTGGTTTTGGCGGCTTTATATGAAAGTTGGAAAGTTCCGTTTGCCGTGCTTTTCAGTGTGCCTACGGGATTGTTCGGAGCTTCTTTATTTGTATACTTACTGAATCAGACGAACAATATTTATTTCCAAATCGGTATTTTGGCAGTTATCGGTTTGGCGGCTAAGAATGCTATCCTCATTATTGAATACGCAAAGGTACGTGTTGATGAAAGGGGGATGGATGTAGTTTCAGCAGCTATTGAAGCAGCGAAGATTCGACTTCGTCCTATCGTTATGACATCTCTAGCCTTTGTCATGGGTTGTATACCTTTGGCTATTGCCAGCGGGGCCGGAGCGGCATCTCGTGTTACCATGGGGATTACGGTCGTTTTCGGGACATCCGTTGCGACCATTTTAGGTGTGTTTATCATACCTATGCTCTTCATTATTATTGAAAGTATAGGTGGCGATAAAAAGATACGTGAAGAAGGTCAGATTACTCGTTTACATGAATAAAAGGGGTTCTATAATAAATGTTGGGGTCAGCACCAAATAGGTGCTGACTTCAGCATTATTTTTTTGCAAAACAAAAGCATATGAGGCTCGCATGCTTTACAATAAAAGTGTCCAAGCCCTAAAGAAAGGATGCGATCTCATATGCCTACTAATGATTATATACAACCCTTCTTCAATATTAAAGGGGAATTTATTACCAATTTCTACCGGAAAGATGATTCATTAATCTATGAAGTGATACTTCCTGTTACAGAGCATACCTGCCCTTGTTGCGGGCAGACTACGAAATACATAAAGGACTACCGAGTCCGTACGATCAACTTAGGGAGTATCCACGGCTTATATATTTGTGCTAAATACAAGCAACGTAGATATTCTTGCCCTCAATGCACCCATTCATTTTCAGAAGAAAATCCCTTTATTCAGCGTTATAAACAATTAGGTATGACCACCATTGCTGAAATATTTCGCTTATTACATGAAGGGCTGAACTACACGACTATCGCTCGAGCTTGCCATGTCTCCGTAACTACCGTCATTCGGTATTGTTCCCTTATTTCTATTTCTCGCCCCAAAGAATTGCCGACCGTCTTGGGTATAGATGAGTTTAGAGGCAATGCAGCCGGGCAAAAATATCAGGTCATCTTAACCGACCCGGATAGCCATCATATTATTGATGTGTTACCGAAGAAGGATACGAATGCACTGTGTCGGTATTTCGCATCCTATAGCCGAAAAGCAAGACAAAAGGTTCGCTTTATTGTGATGGATATGTCTCCGCAATTTAGGCTCGTCATGGAAACCTTATTTCCTCAGGCTCATATTGTGTGTGACCGTTACCATGTCTGCCGTTTAGTGGATTGGGCAGTAGAACGAGTTAGAAAACGTGAGCAAAAGAAGTTGGTACGCTATTCAGCCATGCTAAAGAGCAACAAGAGGATACTCATGAAACACCCCGGTAGATTAACGGATGCTGAGCTTATTAAGTTAGAAGAGATCTTACGGGTTTCCGATGACTTAAGAAAAGCATATAAATTAAAACAAGAGTTCATTCATATCTTTGAAAGACAGGGTAAGGAACGAATTACGCACCATTTAGAATGGTGGTTAAAGAGTGTAAAGACAGCTCAGTTAACGGAATTTAGGAACTTTTCCACATCCTTTGTTTCATGGAAAGGGCAGATAACCAATGCGTTCTTACTACCTTTTTCAAACGGCTATACGGAGGGATGCAATAACAAGATCAAAGTATTGAAACGAATAAGTTACGGTCTTAGACACTTTGGCCGCTTCCGAACTCGTATCCTATTGTTGAGCAAAAAGAACGACACCGAACACAATGGTGTTCGGTGCCAAAAAAACTTGTTGGTTAGCTAGACCCCAACATTTGCAAAAGAGCCATAAAAGGCCTAAAAAACAGGTGCTTCCCAAAGGAAGTACCTGTTTTTTGCTTGAAGAGAAGACCGGTACTTTATTATAAAGGGCCGGTCTTCATCTTTTAGTTATTGAAGTAGCTTCTTTTTTAAGCGTTCATACTCTTGCGTGTAGTACGGTCGTATTTGTGATTCTCTAAGGTCATTGCCGAAAGCTCTTCGGCTGATTGCCAACATGGGCGGTGACTGAATTCTCTTGGCGACAGCAAAGCCGGAAAAAAGGTTCCACCAACGTTCCAAATCGGCAATGAATTCGGACGGGCCCGGAAAGATGTCGGTAATACATAAGGGCGTATGCAGGTTTTCTTCCAGAGTCCCTTCGTCATACCAACGCAAAATCGTTTCGGGTGTGGCTCTTTGCCAACGTTCGACAAAGGAGGAGAAGAGATAGTCGTGATAGGGATAGATAAGCGGATCACCCTGGCCTTTTGTAATATCCTGAGCAGCCGATAATTCAGCACTGGGAATAATGTCGATACTGCCTTGGGGTACTACTTCACGGCCAAAGACTTCAGTATTAAGATAGTGTGCCAAGTCGTATACCTGGTGTTTCCATAAATCGGCTGTAGCGGCTAAAAAGCCGGCCCCGTCTCCGTATAAGGTGGCATAACCGACAGTCATTTCAGCCTTATTGGCGTTACAAGTAAATGCTCCGCCAAAGGCAGCGGCGGCTGCTGCTAAAATACGCGAAGATCGATCACGAGCCTGAACATTTTCTTCCATAAAAGGCGTAAGTGTAGGAGGTGACAATACCTCGCCGTTACGTGTAAGATTCATTTGTAAAAATTGCTTTCTCGTAAGTTCCAGACTATCCTGGACAGGAATGACCGCATAAGTACAGCCGATATTTTTAGCCGATTCTTCAGCAAGACTTTTTGTCATTCGCGAATTATACGTACTCGGCATATTGACGAGAAGCATGTCTTCAGGTTTAAATACCGTTGCGTAAAGAGCTGCGTTTACCGCTGAATCGATACCGCCGGACACGCCGATGACGACCTTGCGAATACCGGCTTGTTCCGTGAATTTTTGAATCCCGTAATGCAGGGCTTCATAGATAGAAGCGGTTTCAGAATGCTGCGAAGGTACGAATTTCGTGCCTGTAAAGGAATGGGTATCGGGATCGAAGGTCAAGACGACCAATTCATTTGTATAGGGACTGCCTTCATAAAAAAGAGAACCGTCGTTATTATAGGCTGCAGCCGATCCGTCGAAGGTATAAATATTTTTCCCGTTATTTTGGACACCTGTACAGTTTACATAAACAGCCGGTTTTTTGAAGCGGTTTAACGAATGACCGAAGAGGCGATGGCGCCGTTCCGGTTTCCCTAAGGTAAAGGGAGAATTGGAGATATTTACATACAAATCTATATCATATGAATCGTTCAGATAAGACATGGGTTTTACGGCATAGTTTTCATCCCAACTGTCTTCACAGATTAAGGGACCTATAAGTAACTCATCACCGTTTTTAAAAGTCAGATGAAGCGGTGACATAAAGTCTTCCGGAAAAGCGTGGCGTTCTGCAGCCACCTCGGTGAGAGAGGTAAAATAGCGAAGATCATCGAACTCTCTGTAGTCGGGCAGGAGGGTTTTTATATAAAAGGGATAAGGAGAACGCCCGGGGGCAATGAATTTACCGTTTTGAGCAATAAACATGGCATTATATTTTCGTATGCGGCCATCAGGATTGATTTTTCCCTTTTCCAATGCGACATTACCGAATATGACGGTAATATTCTCCGATAAGGTTCGAATTTCTTCGCCCAGACTGATACATTCATTCATGTAATCGGACTGATCCCAGTTATCGCCGATGAAATATCCCGGTATACACAATTCGGGAAAAATGATAAGATCGCAATTTTTAGTGACTGCTTCTTGAATATATTCTTTCATGCGAGTTACATTTCCCCTTGCATTTCCGGGCTCTACCAATAGTTGTGCCAAGCCGATTTTTAACATAGTCTGCCTCCTTCGACATATCTTGTTATTATACTACCATAATGAAAGCGGTAAAAACAGACAAGGTGCATAATTAATCTTTTTTGTGTGACCGTGTTTCATGGTATAATAAAGCAGTTTCAAAAGTTTTATTAACATTAGCGGAAGGATTGTGACAACACATGCATTTAGGCGTACAGGAATTGGTAGTCATATTAATCATTGTTATCGTGCTTTTCGGAGGTAGTCGTCTTGCAGGTATCGGTAAGGCTTTGGGAACAAGTATGCGTGAATTTAAAGAAGAAGTAAATCGCAGTGAAGGTGATGACGAGAAAAAGGATATTTCGAAGGACGAAAAATCGGAGAAATAAACCTGTATAAAAGATTGTGATGAAAAGAAAACTTAATTGTTTAAAATAGTTTTAGAAAACTATAGAAAGAGATTCAGTTTTCTGATATAATAATCCGTGTAATCGAGTTTATCGATGAAAGGAGATTCAGTATGAAATTAAAAACTGCATTTGCAACCTTGGTTGCAACCATGTATATGGCGTCTTTCGGTGCCGTAGGAGCGACCGGAACACTTTCCGATACGGTTCTTTCGCAGTACGGGGCAAGCGGTATTGCCGGGAATTCATTGAAGGGAAGCGGGTCTGATTGGGTGTCGCAACTTCTTAATATGGTTAAGGGCGGTGCTTCGGCCAAGGATATCGGCAGTACCTCCGCTACGGATAACAAGACTTCTTCGGCTTCCGATAATAAAGGGATGACGGATAAAAAAGAACGGCCCAATCATTTGGAATTGGTCATGGTCATCGATCAGAGCGGTTCCATGAGCGGATTGGAAGACGATACTATCGGCGGCTTCAATTCCATGATTTCCAAACAGAAAAAAGATGATGTAGATGCTAACGTAACGGCTGTTGTTTTCAGCGATAATGCGAAGACTATTTATGATCGTGAACGCTTGGGAAATGTCCGGGAAATGACCGATAAGGAATATACTCCCGGCGGTATGACAGCCCTGATGGATGCTATCGGTACGACTATTACGAAGGTCGAAAAGTATGACGGCATTAACGAAACGAATAACAAGGTTCTTTTCGTTATTATTACGGACGGTCAGGAAAACGATAGTAAGGAATATACGAAAGATACAATTAAACGTATGATTTCAGATAAACAGGAAAAAGACGGTTGGGAATTTGTTTTCTTGGGCGCTAACATTGATGCCGCATCGGAAGCTAAGAGCATCGGCGTGAAAGCGGAAAATGCAGCAAAATATAAGAATACGGATGTAGGTGTAAGAGCTAACTATGCAGCTGTGGCTGATTTGGCAAAAGACATTGTGTCGGACAATCGTATTCGGAGCAACTGGAAGGAAAATTTAGTTGAAGACAATCAATAATGACATGAGAAAAGCGCTTATCCTCGGATAAGCGCTTTTTTGTACTTTCTAAAGATTAGAACTTTTCTCCGTGTTTATCTTTTTGCAGCCATTCGATAAGAATTTCTTCACGTCGTTCTTTTATGGCATTTAATTCGTCGGCGTGCCATTGATAAAGGCCTGTACCTGTTTTTGCACCTAGGTTTCCTTCATCTACACATTTTTTCATAATCGCAGATCCTTCTTTATCATCAGCTAAATCGGCATTCAAATAAGCGGATATATTATAGAAAATGTCGAGACCACCTAAATCTGCCGTTTCCAAAGGTCCGGTGACGGAAAGGCGGCGTCCGATGCTGTATTTACAAATCGTATCGACAGCTTCGGCTGTAGCAATACCCTCCTGAACGCAATGAAGGGCTTCACGCAAGAGTGCAAACTGTAAACGATTGCCGACAAAGCCGGGCGCTTCTTTTAAGAGTGAGACAGGTTTTTTGCCAATCTTTTCCATTAATGCCCACGTAATATCAACGACTTCTTGTACCGTTTTTTCGCCGGGGACGACTTCAACCAAGGGAATTAAGTGAGGCGGATTCCAAAAGTGAGCGACAACAAAACGTTCCGGATGTTTTAAGGCAGCGGCTACTGCTGTGGGGCTAAGACCGGATGAATCCGGAGCAAAGATTACGTCTTCACCTAAATATTCTTCCATTTCTTTATAGACAGATTGTTTAATAGATAATTCTTCAGCAACGGATTCAATGACAAAGTCAGCATTATGGGCCGCATCTTTTAACGTTGTGACACCGTGAATACGGGATAAAACCTCCTTAGCACCGGCTTCTGTAAGAAGATTGTTTTCTACCATGACATTTAATGTAAAGTTAATATTTTTGGTAGCCCGTTCAATACTAGCCTCTTTACGGCCATACATATTTACATTATATCCATTTTGATGATTTGTATTCATTCTTACAATACTATAATTTTCAAATTCTCCAATAATCATACCTGTTTTTCCTTCTTTAAAAGAAGTATTTATCATTGATCCTGGATATACAATATTCCCATCCCCAAATATCATATGTTTATGTATATGTCCTAAGGCTACATAATCAAATCCTTTTTTCATAAGTTCTTTTGATGATAATGGAAGATATTTATGGCTTGTTTCTCCATCATAACTTGCATCAACATCTCCGGTGTATTACAAGTATATTCTTTTTTCCATTATCTAAAAGTTCTATATCATCTAAGTTTATTCCATCATCATAAAAATCACTAAACCCATATCCATATATATTATAGTCTTCTGTTTCTACAACTTCTAAGTCACTAAATATATGAACATTTGCTGGAAATTCAAATCTATCATATACACTTCCTGCAACAAATGGATCATGATTTCCTGGAGATATAAATATTTGAGTGTCTGGCATCTTTTTAATTATGTTAATAAGTGCATTTATAGTACCATCTTTTATATATTCATGTTCATAAAGATCTCCTGCTATAAACATATATTTTATCTTATTTTTGTTTACATATTCTGCAACTTGTCTTAATATATCTAGTTGCATCATTCTTCTTTTTTCTCCCATTGCTCCTACAAGCTTAAATGGCATATCTAAATGTATGTCTGCTAAATGTACAAATTTCATATTTCCTCCTTTCATTATTTTCTATCTCTCATATCTAATGATACAAGCTTACTTACACCATTTTCTTCCATTGTAACACCATAAAGTATTTTAGATATTTCCATTGTTCCTTTTCTATGTGTTATTATTAAAAATTGTGTGTCTTCTGAATAGTTTTGTAAATATCTTGCAACCCTTGCAACATTAACATCATCAAGTGCTGCTTCTATTTCATCAAGCACGCAAAATGGTGATGGATTTAGTTTAAGTATTGCAAACAATATTGCAATTGCAGTAAATGCTCTTTCTCCACCAGATAAAAGCATCATATTTTGTAATTTTTTCCCTGGCGGTTCTACTTTTATTGCTATTCCTGAATTTAAAGGATCTTTCTTATCTTCTATTTCAATCTTAGCATTTCCGCCCGCCAAATAATGTTACAAATATTTCTTTAAAGTTTTTGTTTATTATATCCATTCTAGATACAAACTGTTCTTCCATAGCAAATGCTATTTCTCTTATTATCTTTTCTAAAGATTTCTTAGAACTTTCTAAATCTTCTCTTTGATTTAAAAGATAATCATATCTTTCTTTAGTATTTAGATATTCTTTTATAATACTTGTATCTACTTCACCTAAATCTTTTATACTACTTTTCAAGTCTCTAACCATTTTCTTAGCTTTTATTATGTCAAAGCTTATTATGTTACCTTCGATATCTCTTGTTTGAAGTCCTTTTTCTATATAATATTCCTCATATTCAGCTATATCAATATTGTTTAATGTTATTTGATATTCATTCCACATATTTTCAATATAGTTTTCTTCTTCTAGCCAAGAAAAAAGACTAGAAATAATACGTCTAATATTATCAAGTGTAGTTTTATTAGCTGAGTGACTATCAGAATAGTCCGTAATGTATTTTCGGATGTCACTCGTATTAACTTCAGGCAACGCTTTATTATGCCCTCTCATATAGATAAGCATATTTTCAATTGTACTTTTATAGTATAATATTGTCCTTTTAGAACATCCTTCGACATTTTTCGCGGATAAGAATGCATCAATTAAGGATTCAGGCATCTGTTCGTAGGCAATATTCTCACGGTAATAGGTACCGATTTCTGTAAGAAGTGTACCATTACCGTCATAAATTTTTGAGGACTCTGTACTGATTAAATCGTCAACATTCAGTGTTGGCATCCCTTTTAATAACTTATTCGCATAGCGTACGGCGTAAACACCACCAACAAGATATATCGCAACAATCAAAACCATGAATACTGTTAAGATCTTTTGCCAACGTAATTTACGTATATATTTCTTTCGTAATTTTTCGCGCTGCTTCTCATCTGGCTGTTCAACAACTTCCGGATGATCAAAGTCAGGCAAAAATGACTTTTTCTTTTTTGTCATGGAACCTCCGTTTCTTAGCAGGTTTGAAAATACTGAATAGCAATACAACCAACACCTGTGTGTACTGCAATAGCATTCGGTAATTCAATAACTTGAATGGTAGCTTCTGGGAAGCGTTCTGTCATAGTGTGATATAGATTCATTGCTTCAGAGATATTTGCGACATGCGCGATTGTGATGAGTGTATTTTCACCAGGGTTATCTTTGGCAATTTCATCTACCGCAGTGCTAAGTGCTTTGCGGAAAGTACGTACTTTTGTTAAGGTATCAACTTTACCTGCAGTTTTTTTATTGATTTGTAAAACAGGAATAATTTTTAATAGTTGTCCTAGTTTTGCGGCAAGAGGTGTCATACGACCGCCACGAATAAACTGGTCCAGTGTTTCTGGAATCAGTAAAGTATTTGTGGAGTTGATAATCTTTTCAACTAAGATTTGAATCTCAAGATGAGATTTACCTTCGTCATACCACTTCTTAATATGTGTAATTAAGTAATCTTGTACTACCGCAGTTACATAGGTATCGATACAAATAATCTTAATATCTAAACTATTTGCGATTGCGGTCATTGTACTTATCGTTCCTGAAAGACCATTACAAATAGGGACAGCGATGATTAATTCAACGCCCTGATCCTTTAAACTTTCAAAACATTCTTCGATAATGCCTGCAGAAGGTTGTGAAGTTGTTAGAACTTTATCTTCCTTCATTAAGCGAATACAGTCATTACGATTTAACGTTTCCATATCTTGATATGTTTTATCATCTACGCTGATTTGCAGAGGAAGACTGATAATTCCCTGTTCTGCGTATTCACGAATTGATTTTCCAGTACCACTATCTGTAACAAATGCAACTTTCATACTGACCTCACTTTTAAAAATGTATCATTATATATTATATCGCACATTCCTGTCTTTTTATATTTTAAACGACAACATTAACTTTTCTTTTAAGTTATTTCTTAATATTATGCCCTAAGGTATAATAGTTACATGACTACACATCTATTCGTACGTAGTTGTTACACGTTACTGGATAGCACAATTCGCATTCCTGAGCTTGTTTCAACAGCGAAAAAATATGGATATCAAAGTGTTGCTTTGACCGATCATCATGTGATGCACGGCATAGCACGTTTTCTGCATGAATGTAAGAAAGAGGGAATTCATCCTATTGTAGGATTAGAAGTTGACGTTTTCTACCATGAACAGAAAGTTCCTTTTTTACTACTTGCAAAAAATAACAGAGGGTATGCAAACCTAATGAAGCTTTCTTCTTTGTTATGTGATGGAAGAGAGTATGCAACGCTAGAAGAATTCTTAACATATAGTGAACATAATTTCCTGATTGTGTATGGTGAAGGTGGATATTTTGATGCGGAACTCATCAGTGAAGATCGTACTGGAATCGGCCAGAAATTAGCTTTGATGAAATCTGAATTACCTACTTTTGATATTGCGATTTCTTATGAGGAAACATCTTTATGGCGCTCAAAGAATGCAGTATTAAAAGCGTTAGCGAAAGCACAAGGAATTTTGACGGTCGCATTAAATAAGATTTATTATGTAGCGCAAAAAGACTATGAAACTTTGAAGGTATTATCCGCAATCAAACAGGGGACAACCTTGCGGGATAAGAATGTAACACCAATTACAGGAAGATACTTTTTATCGATTCCTGAAATGGAACAAATTTATGACGCGGATGATTTACGTAGAGCAGACGAAATCGCTAGTGAATGCCACTGCGATGGTGATTTAGAAAAGACTGGGATACCTGTTTATCCCTTGAAAGATGGAATTA
>ENA-OWLX01000549-OWLX01000549.1-metagenome-genome-assembly--contig:-NODE-549-length-13780-cov-5.565100_pt1 | contig 13780 bp, 8 predicted proteins | sample MGYA00245351_ERZ651106 | MGnify/ENA primary metagenome ERZ651106 (study PRJEB26857, sample SAMEA4031768) | metagenome | biome: human; feature: oral; material: saliva | place: Philippines | collected 2014 | study... | reverse complement strand
TTCTCGGCGACGCCTCAAAACCCTGATTTGCTCAGATGGGTTGGAATTCAAGTCGCAGTTGTCGTGCTTGCTTGGCTCATCGGCATGATCGTTCGCCGGTTCTTGGCCTCGCGAATGACAATGTCCACCGCCTCGGCAACCTTAACTGGAATGCTTGGTATATGGGCTGGACTCCTCTTTGCCGGCTGGATTTTTTCAAGCTCTGATATGTGGCGCCCCGCCATGATCGGTGTGGCGACTGTCATTGCCATCATTGTCGTCACAGTCTGCGCTCTCATCGCTGCTTACCTGCACCCGCGCCCCGGCCTTGACCCCATTACAGAGGTCGCCAAGCGTGGCGAGTCCGACTCCCTTGAATTCAAGTCCAGTGCGCGCTGGAATATGCGTACCCAGCAACGGGATGACGCGATGGAAACTGTTATTGCCAAAACCGTTGCTGCCTTCATGAATTCCGGCGGCGGAACACTCCTCATCGGTGTTGATGATGATGGAAAGCTCATCGGTTTAGGCCCAGACTACGCGACCCTCAAGACCCCGGATGCCGACCGCTTCGAGCTGTGGATCCGCGACCTGTGGGGGCAACGCCTCGGAACTAACGCGGCCGCGTTACCCATTCTCGATTTCTGCGAGGCCACGGATCCTCAGGAGGGATACGAGGCCCAGGAAGTGTGCCGCGTGACCATTCCGCCCGCCGCGGGTCCGGTGTACCTGCGCGGCCCGAAGGGTAAGGGGGCGCCGGAGCTGTGGGTTCGCGTGGGCAACTCAACGCGGCGCCTCGAGGTCTCAGATGCGGTTGAGTACATTACTCACCGTTGGCCCTCCAGTGTGCGCACGACCTTGTGGGGGCGTATTCGGATGTTCTTCTTCACCATGGGAGGGCGCCGTGAGCGTCCCGCTGCTCTTCCGCGTTTTGTCCAGCGAGTGCTGACGGATTCGCAGGAGTGAGAATCTCTTGAAGGGCAGCTTTAATAAAAACGTATAAACTATGTTTTATTAGAAGCTGTTGCTCAGGCGCTTGATTCAGTCGCCGAGGCCTGACGAAAGGGATCTCATGATCGAACCTAATTCCGACCTGCCCGAATTCGAACTTCGTGATGTTTCCGCAGAAAAGGCACAAGAGACTGCTCAGAGCTCCGGTGGTTGCGGTTGTGGTTGCGATCATGGTGCTCAGCTTCCGCGCTTGGATGCACGTCCCTTCCCGCCTCGCCTGCGTCACCCTGCAATCCTGGGTGCCGTTTCTTCTTTGAACGTCGGCGAGGCCATGGAGCTGGTTGCGCCTCACGTGCCCACGCCGCTTCTCAATCAGATCGACATGACTCTTGAAGGCGATTTTTCCTACGAACTGGTTGCAGTCAGCGATGAAGGCGCGATCGTCAAGATCACCCGCGTTGGCTGATCAGGAGATATAGACTGCTCACCTTGAGAGCTTGCGTTCATTCATCAGTACGGGATCGCGCAGGTGTATCAGGAGAGTTGAAGCGTCCGGTGGTGGAAACACTGCCGGACGCTTGTGTATGTCATGTAGATGTTAATTCGTTGATCCATCAGTTCGTATTTGATGCAAAGTTGTAGCGAAAGTAGCGGAAACTTTTGCTTCTCATTTTGCGTCGCACTTAGCGAAGCTCGTGAGAAGAGGACTGCAGTATCGGCTGGATCTAGAATCTGCTTATGAGTGTTCAGAGTCGACGCAAACCAAGCAAGCTATTTACCGCTACTGTCTACGGGTTTATCTGGGCCGGTTTGTTGGCTCTTATGTTTTGCTTTGTTTGGGGAACACTTGCAGAGATTAAGACTCAGGATGAGGGGAGGTATGCCCAGGGATATATCGCCCTGTACCTTATCTTCCTATTTATCCTTGCAGTTATTGCATTTTGTAAGATAGGAGGGATCGAGGCGTCGAAGCGGTGGCTGTATCCAACAGTCCAGTTGGTAAATTTTACCGTTCTTTTCGGGACGTTTAGGGGTGTACTGCTCCTTGCAGGTGGGAATGGTTTCGCCTTCTTCCTCGGCAATCCGGAACCTGGAGTTGTTTCCAGCTATGAAGCGTTTTTTATTTGGTTGCTTTTCCTGGTCGGTGCGATTCTCCAGGTACTGTCGGTGATGAATGACAAGTACCGAAACGAAATACGTATCGGTGTCGGCGGCATTCTGTTCATCATCGGTATTCTCCTGCCGAAGGTGCTCGACTCATATGCGTTAGTGCGAGCAACTTGCGTGCGCCCGCTGCCGGAAGACACGCCTATTAAGGTGCAATGCGAAACGCAAGCAATTGAAACAATCCCGATGTTCACAATGGCGATTGCATTTTCGGCGGCATTAACGGTTCTATTTTTCGTCAGTATGCTCTCGCCTGCAGTCGAGCGTTTCATTAGCTCCCTCACCGATCCAGGCACTGATCCGAGAATGTCTGGTTCTCTTTCAGATACTCTGGAAGGCGCTGAGCCTGAGCAAAATTTACCGGAACAAGAGCCAGAAACTGCAGTACGGCCTTCCGACGATGAACCGCTACCAACCGCAGCACGGCGTAATAACCACTTTGGAAACTTCACAGCTGCTGTCCTTGGTGGAGCGCTCGTCTGGATGATCCAGACAGCGGGGAAACGACAATCCGATCCTCGATAAGTCGTTCGCATGACGCTTCGAGCACATACTCAAAGAGATGCGAGTCAAGACGCTATTCTTTAAGAATAATGTTCACTTGGAGGCCGGTATGCGCAAAACTCTCCCCAATGACATCCAAGAGATCCTCGCAAGCGGGGACGTCGAGGCCGTGGCTGAAGCGGTGAAAAACTGTGAGATTGGCGCATACCTGCGGAGTGAATACGGAAAGCCCAAGCTCTTGCACCTCGTCTGCTCGCAAGAGATCGTTGAGTTCTTGGTCGCTCGAGGCGAGGACATCAACTGTCGCAATGAACGCGGACAAACCCCCATCCACTGCCGCGTCAAGAAACGTCGACCCGATCTGATCCCGGGTCTGATTGCTCTTGGCGGTGACATCAATGCCCGTGATAACACGGACCAAACTCCGTTGTTCGCTGCCGTCGAATACCTCGACGCACCCGAAGTGGAACAGATGATCCAATGGGGGGCTGACCCCACTCTCGATGCGCATTCGAAGATCTATGGGGACTACACGCTGACGAAGTACGCGCTGAGTTGGTACAACTTGTTTGATTCCCCCAGAATCCTGCGCATTTTTAAGGTTTTGCGTGCACATGGCGCGCACCCAAGCGGTGAGGAATACAAAGCTCTTCAAGCCATGGACAAAGATCGCTGTTCGATCATCTCCCACAACTCCGAAGAGGCACGTGATCCCCGCTTCCTCGAAGCCGCGGAAGCCCTGCGGCAGCTGTGCGAAATGTTCGGCGTCGCTCAGCAAGTTGCCCGTCCTGCACCAAGCGTTGGAGAAATGCTCAAGCTTGATTCCTCGAAGAGCTGGAAGAAGCTTTCCAACGAACTTTGGGACTTGCTCGTTCCACTCGATAATCAAGCTGAGACACTCCAAGGCGAAGCCATCAGGATCACGGGTAAGGTCGCCTACGAGGTCTACGACAACGGCGGCATCAACTGGGAACCAACCTTTAACGCGCTCCTCAAGCAATTCCTCGAGATCATTTCCTCGGAGGTCTCCCTCAGTGCAGACGAGCTTGCGCGCGCCGAGAAAGCAGTCGGAGACCTTCGCGGTGGAAAATCAACCGAGGCCAGTGATGTCTTGAGGGAAGCCGCTGTTCACTGGGTGCTTGCGAACCCTGTCTTACGCGCAAACACTATGCCTTTCCTCGGCCGGTAAACGCGCGCTTTACTCTTCGCTGCCCTTACGGCGGCGCACCCGCTTACGCGGAGCGGGCGAGTGCTCACCTCGGCCTCGGCCCTTTGTTCCGCGGTCAGAACGTCCCTGCTTTCCGGAATTCATTGTCTGATCTCCGTCCTTGCGGGTACGACGCCGGGTGCGGGTCCGTTCGCCAGAAGTTGAACGTTCCTCGCGTCCTCCGGAGCGGGCAGCGGAACGACCAGCGCGGCCTCGACCTCGGCCTCGTCCGCGGCGAGAAGGGCCACCCAAGTCCTCAAGCTTTTCGGCGCCAAGTCCTTCGCGCGTGCGCTTTGCACGAGGCAGACGCCCGGTGACGTCCTCGGGAATATCCAAGTCAGTGTATAGGTGCGGCGAGGTGTGGTAAGTCTCCAGAGGTTCGGGAACTCCCAAGCCCAGCGCCTTGGAAATCAACGACCAGCGCGGGACATCGTCCCAATCAACGAAGGTCACAGCTGTACCGGAATTCCCCGCGCGACCGGTACGGCCAATGCGGTGAATGTAGACCTTCTCGTCCTCGGGGCACTGGTAGTTGATGACGTGGGTGACATCGTCAACGTCGATACCTCGCGCGGCGACATCTGTTGCAACCAAAACATCGACCTTGCCGTTACGGAAGGCACGTAGAGCCTGCTCACGAGCACCCTGGCCCAAGTCCCCGTGAAGGGCAGCAACCGCGAAACCGCGTTCGCTGAGTTCGTCGGCAACGCGCGCGGCCGCACGCTTGGTACGGCAGAAAATCACAGCGCGACCACGGCCTCGTGCCTGCAAAATACGCGCAACGATCTCGGTTTTGTTCATTGCGTGAGCGCGGTAAATGACCTGCTGAACCGTATTGACGGTCTGGCCCTGATCATCGGGATCCTGCGCGCGGATGTGGGTCGGCTGGGTCATGAACTTGCGAGCCAGCGTGATCACCGGCCCGGGCATGGTCGCCGAGAAAAGCATCATGTGGCGGTCCGCGGGAATGCGCGAGAGCAAGGTTTCCACGTCGGGGAGGAAGCCTAGGTCAAGCATCTCGTCGGCCTCGTCAAGGACAACGTTTTCCACGCCGTTCAGGTGCAGTACGCCTTGACGGAGCAAATCGATCAAGCGCCCCGGGGTGCCGACGACGATATCCGCGCCTCGCTTGAGTGCTTCAATCTGGGGTTCAAATGCGACGCCGCCGTAGATGTCAACGATGCGCGTCGACAGGTGCGAGGCGGCTGCCCTGAGATCCTCGGCCACCTGCTTGGTGAGTTCGCGGGTCGGCAAAATGATGAGTGCCTGCGGCATATTTGGGTTGAGAAGGTCCTCGTAACCCTCTTCATCCGGAGCAATGACGTCTTCCAGCACGGGGATGCCGAATCCCAGAGTCTTACCGGTACCGGTCTTGGCTTGACCGATGATGTCGTGGCGATCCAGCGCGACGGGAAGAGTCAGGGCCTGGATGGGGAAGGGGTGGGTGATGCCGCGTTCTTCGAGCGCATCAACGATGGGGTCACTGACCCCGAAATCAGCGAAAGACTTCGCTTCGAAAGTTTCATTTCCCGAGTTCGTAATGTCGGGGGTGGTTTCATCTTCCTGGGTCGAAGGGGCTTTGATTGAGCCCAAACGTACGACGCCAGCAGAGTAGTCAGACGGTGAAGTCACGATCAACCTGTTCTGGGAAAAACCCGTTGGAAATTGCAGCCGATCGCGGTTCTTCTTCAAGGGGCATAGGTGCCCGGGCAAAATATCTCACGTGCGATCGGTCAGCACTGTCATTTGTATTCTACGAGGTTGACGCGAATCGCTCGAGGAGGAACCCGTCACGTTTATCTGATGTAGTGTTAGTGCATGGAACGCACCTATGAACCTGTGCCGGATCGCGACGCTGACGTTGTCGGTCTGATCGCGTATTCGATTTTGGCTGCAATGACACGCTTGGCAAAGGATAGTGACCAGGCGCCGACCTTCGAGGCGAAGGTCGAGCATGCACGCATGGCCACTCGAGTTTTCGATACCTACACCCAGGTTGAAACGTGGTGTCAGCATCGCGGTGTTGACTTAGCTGAGAAAGCTCAGGCTTTTGATGGGCTATATGACGATCTGGATGCCCGTACTCGACCGACGACCTGGTACGAACGCACGGTGAAAACCTATGTGACTCTGGGGATCTTGGGTGGTTTGCTACGTGAGATCGCGTCGCGTAAAAACCTTTTCGCGGGGGCAAAGTGGGATCTCGAGCAGGGAGAGTGGGAGCGGCAGAATTTGGCTCCGATTTTCGAGGCCGATGAGCAGCTTGCTGCGCGCCTGTCTTTGTGGGCGAGAAGAGTTGCTGGAGAGGTTTTGGGATTGGTGCGTTCAACCCTGTTCATGCACCCTGAGTTATCGGATTCTCCCGAAGACGCAGATGCTATTGCTCAGACTTTGAGTGTTGAGCATGCTGAGCGCATGAAAGGAATCCACCTGCGCGCTTAGACGCAGGTGGATAAGTGTCAGCTCATTCGGCTTGCTTCTAGTGAATTGCAAAGCCGACGCGGTGCGTCTGCGGGGCAGTCACTCGCACGAAGGAAATTGCCTGGGCAGGAATGAGTGTTTTCTCTCCCTTGGTGTCCGTAAGGATCAGGGGAGTCTGCTCGCGTAGGGAATTGGTGACTTGGGCGAAGAGTTCGTCTTCGCTGAGGTCCAGCTCAAGGTCGAGTTCGCGCGGGCTGGCGTTGATACCGATCGTGATGTTCACTGCGACTCCCAGGTTGGTCGGTTGGTGTTAACTTCTCACTCTCATGGTACGTGAGGAGGAAAGCGCTGCTGGGGGATTTCAGTGTCAGCGTAATTTCGCTCTGAAGCCCAAAGTGGTCTCCAAATGCCGGTGGCCTCTGTCAGAATCACTATATGAACAACACACCGGTGCGTATTACGGTCGGCTCTGAATTCTCAGGGCTACCGGAACTCAGCGACCATCAGCGCTTGCTGCTTAAGCAGATTACTGAAGGTGATGCTGTACTTCGCGGTGCACCCGGAAGTGGGAAGACTACTCTTCTTCTTGCTGCTGTTGCTGAACTTGTACGCAATGATCACTCGTTTTTAGTTCTCACTCCGGATCGTTTGCGTGCCAATCAATTATTGCCTGCGGTACAAGCGCTTGCTCCCAATGCGGTACGCCCGGTTCGAACCCCCATTGGGTGGGCCTATTCAATCGTGTCGCAGTGGCGAAATACGCGTGATCAACCGCTGGGTGATGTTGAGCTCCTGACGGGCGCAAACATGGATCGTATGCTCTCTCAACTGCTAGAAGAAACTGAGATTCAGTGGCCAGAAGAGCTTTCAGATACGATCCGTTCACTTCCGGCATTTCGGATGGAACTACGTGATCTCATTGATACTGCTGCAGAGTCTGGGACGACTGCTGAGCATCTCGAGCAGCTCGGCCGCATTCGCGGAATGAAGCAGTGGGTGAGCCTTGCGCCCCTTCTCAGGAAGTGGAACGAACTTCCGCAGCTGGGGGTGGAGTTCCGAGGGACCATGCTGGCGCACGGGGCGGGACTGGGAAGGCAAGCCGCTCAGCTCCTCGCCCATTGGGATGATCATGCGCAGCCCGCTGGAGTACGGATTTTCGCCCCGATTCCACAGTATCTTCTGATCGATGACCTACAAGACTGTACTCCCTCGCTGCTGGCGCTCCTTCATGTCGCGCACCAATTGGGAAGTCGTATCATTGCTTTCTCGAATCCGGATCTCTCAGTAACCTCATACAAGCGTGGTTATGCCCATATGGATCTCGATTTGGCCAGAATCCTCGGCATTCAAATTGAAGATTGCGGGGCTAACTACGTCGGTACTCCTCAGCTTCATGCTTTGACACTCTCGCTTGCCTCACGCATTACGCAAAGTGGACCCGCCGCAAGAAGAAACGCCCCATTTGCTGGTGACTCTGAAAGACGGGTCGGTGAACAGGGGATATTTATCCACAACTGTGCCAGCCTTTCGCAAATGGGGGCGGCTTTGGGATATCAGCTGCGCTCCCATTATCTGCGTGACAATATTCCTTGGTCTGAGCAGGTAGTGATTGTTCGCTCGCAATCTCTCATTCAGCAGGCCAGAAGGGCTCTGAAACGTAGCAAAATTCCCCTTGCTGGAGGTCAACAAGCCTTCAATTTTGCGTCCAATTCAATGACCAGTGCGTTGCTGAAAACCTTAATTCCGAATGAAGACGATGGCGTGGGAGTCATCGATCGCTGGCTACGTTCAGATCTGATCTCGATCGATGCTCTGCATGTGAGTTCGCTCCTTCACAACTATGTGTGGGCACATAGCGATCAGAAGCTGGCACAGGGGCGCGTTCAGCACCTCAGTACAGATACGGTCTCTCGCATTCTTCAGGACCCCTCTCTTGTCTCACAGAATGTGGAAACGGAACTGCGCAAGCTCCTTAAGGCCTCGACGCTATGGAAAGAAGTAGAAGCCCTCAGCCCTCAAAAAGCGCTCTGGGAAGCATGGGCGACGGCAGATGTAGCGGAGGAACTGAGCAAACGGGCATTAGCGCATGACTCGGATTCAGATTATTTTGATGATGTCTTAGATTCGGTGATTGCGCTGTTTAGAGTCGCGGATATCTGGCAACAAAGAAATCCGCAGAGAACCGCCGCAGAGTTTGCGCGTGAGCTCCTCGAATCCGATGTACTGACCGACACCATCGCTGCAACCGCATATCGTCACGAAGGAATCCAGGTTCTCACCCCAGAACAGGCGGTTGGGCGGTATTGGGACGTCGTTGCAATTTATGGACTTCAAGATGGTAGTTGGCCCGATCTTCGGCTTCGACAGCGTCTGCTGCGTGCCGATCTTCTTGGGGAGATCACACGTAGTACGGACCCTGCCCAAGAGGTCATTGATGACCCTCGAATCCAACGTAGGGCAGTTTTAGACGATGAACTTCGGCGACTTCTTGCTGCCGTTTCGCGAACGAATCTGGCACTGCACATTGGAGTTGTTTCCAATGAAGATCAAGCGCCATCGCAATTTGTTGAACTCGTTGCACAAGGCGCGGGGATCGAGATCCCCGAAGACGGTTTTCCCATTGAAGACGTCCCGCCCGCGTTAGACCTTTCTGGTCATATCTCCAGACTGAGGTATCTTGCCGCGCAGGAGAATGACCCCCAAACATCCGAGCTTGCTACCCGCCTGCTTGCAATTCTTGCCAGACGCGGAGTCGCCAGCGCAATTCCCAGCAATTGGATTGGAGCCGGAGGGATCAGCTCGGATAGCCCGATCTATGACCAACAGCGTGTCGCTGTGAGCCCTTCCAGTTTTGATAGCGCACGTCAATGTATTCTTCGCTGGTTCTTTGCTTCCAATAGCGGCACTTCGATGCCGACGCAGAGCGCAGCAGATGGAACGTTAATTCACAGCCTGGCCGAGCGCTTCCCATGCGGGCCTCGCAGCGCTGTTATGGATGCGCTCGAAGAAGAGATTCGTGCAATGGGTGTGGATGAAGGACAAGCCGCAAGCAAGATCCATATGGACCACCTTCGAGAGATGGCATCTGCGCTCGGCGAATACCTTGAGCAATCTACTCAAACGAAAAACTGTGCAGATCCGAACGGAAATGTTCAAGTTGAAGTGCCATTCGATGTTCCGATCTCTTCAGTTCACATCCGCGGAAGAATTGACCGAATGGAATTGGATGGCCAAGGCGTTCGGATTATTGATTTCAAGACTGGGAAGAAGGGAAATAAAACCGGCGCGAAAAAGGACCCGGACCACCCGCAGCTCGCTCTCTATCAACTCGCAGTCGAACAACTGGGTTATGAAGTTTTAGGAGCAGAGCTCAAATATCTTGGTTACGGTGATGTCCGGACCATCTCGCAAGACCCCTTAGACCCGGAAACAAGGGCGGATTGGATCAGCCAGCTTGATGAGATCGGGCAGAAAATGAAAGGCCCATCTTTTATTGCGACACCCTCTGATGAAGCATGCCAATACTGCGAGTTCGCCCGTTCCTGCCCAGCTCGTGAGCAAGGAAAGAGGAGTGTGGAATGAGCATCGATAGTACACAGCTCAGCGTTGATGAAATTCTGCGTTTGGCCACCCCTCGAAGTCGCCAGTATTTCCCCCCGACGGATGAACAGCGTGCCGTAATTGAAGCACCACTTGAGCCTCTGCTTGTCGTTGCGGGAGCGGGTGCAGGGAAGACAACCACCATGTCACAGCGCGTGCTCTACATGGTTGCCCATCATGGAATCGAGCCGGAGCGAATTCTCGGCTTGACCTTTACACGGAAAGCAGCGGGGGAGCTGGGCCTCAAAATGCGACAAGACCTCGGGGTCTTGGCATCAAATCTTGGCCTTAGCTTCCAGGGCGATCCAACGGCATTGACCTATAACTCTTTCGCCGCTCGAATCCTTGGCGAGTATGGCGCAACAATTGGGGTAGATCCCGACTCGCGCTTGATCGGACAGGCGCAGCAGGTTCAGATCCTTACCGAGATCGTCCAAAACTGGAGGGGAGAATACCCCGAAGAAGATGGACGATACAAACCGACTTCATCAATTGTCGCAGCGGTACTTGCATTAAGCGGTCATATCGCGGAACAAAATATGACTCTTGACCAGGGAACAAAAGCCCTCCGTGCATTTAGCGAAGAGCTGGAAGAAATCGCTCAATCTGCAGGAAAAGATCCAACCGGTTCCCTCAAATCCATGATCACCGTCAATGCCAATAGGATTTTGCTCCTTGATATGGCACGGGTATTCGAAGACTACAAACGCAGTCACGGTCTGATTGATTTTTCAGATCAGCTTCTTCTTGCAACACGAATCGTCACGGAGAATGCTGCAGTTGTCCGCCAGGTGCGCTCCGACTATCAAGCTGTCCTTCTCGACGAATTCCAAGATACATCGGTCATCCAGATGACCTTCCTATCCACCCTTTTTGCAGATCATCCAAGCACCGCAGTCGGTGATCCCAGCCAAGCAATTTATGGTTGGAGAGGCGCCTCGGCATCCGCGCTCAGTAACTTCTTGACCGCATTTTCAAGCCGGCGTGAGGCAAAGCAGCTCACCCTATCTACCGCGTGGAGAAACGACCACGCGATCCTTCAGGCAGCAAATGCGGTTGCTCTTCCGCTGCGAGGCCTTCCCAGAATCGGGCAAGAAAACGCCTCGGGAAGCAGCTCCATTAAGGTTCCCCAGGTTAAACCTCCAGTTCTTGGGCCAAGGCCTCAAGCGGGAGAAGGGAAAGTCAGCGCAAGCTATCCGCTGACCTATCAGGAAGAACTTGAGCATGTCGTCGAATTTATCCGACAGCATCGCGTCCAAGACGAAAAGGGGAAGTGGAACACCTGCGCTGTGTTGTGTCGTCGTCGTGCAGATTTTCCTGCGATTGAACGTGCACTCAAAGACGCAGATATCCCGGTTCAAGTTGTTGGTTTAGGAGGCCTCTTAGACCAGCCCTCGGTGAGTGATGTTCGAGCTGCCCTTGAGCTCGCTTCAGATCCGACCAATGCCCCAGCCCTCATGCGACTTGTCACCGCGATGGATATTGGCGCGGCGGACCTTCTGGTTCTTAACCAATATGCAAAATACCGGGCTCGACAGGGAACACAGTCTGAACAGGAACATCCGGATGTTTTCCTTATGGATGCCATCGATCAACTTCCGCCTGTGGGATGGCATGCACCTTCAGGAGGCCCGTCATTCACCGCTGTCGCACATGAACGGCTTTCGCTTCTTGCGCGCCGACTTGAAATTATTCGTCAAGGAACCGGCAGGCCTCTCGATGAACAAATCGAGCGTGCAATGTCTATCCTTGGGCTCAGAGAAGCCATCATGTCCGACCCCCTGGGCGACGGGGGAATGGAAATGCTCGATGCATTCGTTGATATCGCGGCTGACTACGAAGCACAGGTCGCAGGGGCTGATCTATCCGGATTCCTGACATGGCTGGCGGTCGCAGAGGAAGAAGAAAAAGGACTCCCAATCCCTACCAGCGCCACTCGAGCCGATGCCGTCCAATTGCTGACGATTCACTCTGCAAAGGGATTGGAGTGGGATTCGGTCGTGGTCTTTGGCCTACAAGATTCGCGCTTCCCTAACCACAGTGCCTCTCCAAGAGACTGGAAGCAGGATCCTCCCGGAGCAAAAGAATGGTTTAACTCTCTTTCGGAGTTGCCCTATCCCGTGCGCAGAGATTACTCGGATCTTCCCCAGATCGTCCCCGAAGAGTACGGGGAGACCGGAATAGCAGATTATTTCGATCTGCTCGCATCTGAAGCAACAAGTTCGCGGACCACCGCGATGAGCATCTTCAACAACCACATGCAGGGAAAGTCAGGCAAGGAAACAAATAAAGACAGCATTCACTATCGCCAAGGAATTCACCACGAATGCGAAGAACGGCGTTTGGCTTATGTCGCATGGACTCGAGCGCGACACGATCTGCTCCTCTGCGGTTCTTGGTTTGACTCAGGAAGCCTGAAACCGCGCGATCCATCCCGGTATCTCATGGAAACAGTGCACGCGCTCGATCTAGATGCTCGGCAGATCGCCGCGCGACCTGACGAAGACTGGGAATCTGAACAGCTTATCGAGGTCGATACCCGACTGCGACAGTATCCAATCCTTCCAGGACGTTCACGCCAGCTAGTCATTGAAAGTGCTGCACGCGTTCAAGCTCTCATAGATCAGAGTGAAGGCAACCTAGATGTCATCGATGCCAGCGGCGACCCCTTGGTTTGCGACACCCAGCTACTGCTTGAAGAACGAGAAAAGGCTCTTCAATCGACGCTTGATATTCGCATTGATCGTGTTCGTGCCACTGGGATCTCAGACTTGATTGGGAAGGCAGATACGTGGATTAACAATATCCGCAGGCCTTTGCCCGTTGAGCCCCAATCAAGTTCAGTGCTTGGCACAATCTTCCACAAATGGGTTGAAAAAGAACTTCACCTCAGTACCGGTGAGCTGTGGGATGAACCCGTGGAAGGCAGCGAAGCATTGGAAGCTTCTGATCAACAACTGCTTGCTCAGATGCAAGAAAACTTCCATTCGCTAGACCTTGAACAGCTTGAACCCATTGCGATCGAAGAGCCCTTCGCACTTACCCTCGCGGGAATATCTATTCAAGGAAGAATCGATGCGGTATTTAAAGATGCCAGCGGCATTTACACCGTCATTGATTGGAAGACATCGCACCTTCCTGGGAAGAACACGCCGCTTTCAACGTGGGAATACTACGCGCGTCAGCTTCAGCTCTACCGCATTGCCTGGGCGCAGCGCGAAGGTCTCTCTCCCAGTGAAGTGCAGGCGCGGGTGTGTTTCCTCAGGGGTCCTATTAGTTACAGCATCGACGACATCGTGACTCAAACGGGTGCATCCGTCGATCAGCTTGAATCCCAGTTGACTCAGGCGCTCACCGAACTCCAGAAGAAAAATCCCAGCTAGCACTGACGGACAGTGAAGGGAGGAACGATTGCCACTGAAAGCGTCCGCCTAGCGTACGCTAAGTGCCGCGAAAAAAGTAGAAAATCTGAGAAATAATGCAGAGCCTGATCTACTCGTGAGTAGGCAGGATCACACTCATATCGATGTGCTCAGTGGGCGCTTCGGCCGCTTGCTCAGAGCCACCCTCCAAATCAGCTTTTGACGTATGGGCAGTCAGCCTGACCGGACCGGAGTGAAGACGAGCATGACCTTCGCTCTTGCCGGTGGAGGCAGCGCTTCGAGCTGCTTCGGTAGCGAGCGGGCTCTCGGGAGTAGGCTCAGATGCTCGAGGGGTTGTGTGCTCGCTTTGCGAAGAAGACTCCTCTTCTGACGTCGGGGAATCGCTTGCACTCTTCGCAGGCTCTTCCCTGCGCTTCGGAGCACTCTCTCCGACGCTTGCCGAGAGCTCTGCCAACATGGCTCGGGCCTCGTCGACGATATCGGAATCCCCACTGTGCAGTCCGTGAACCAACCAACGCACCACGGCCAATTCGGAAAGAAGCTCAGCGCGCGCCAGAAGGTGCAGGTC
>ENA-OWLX01000548-OWLX01000548.1-metagenome-genome-assembly--contig:-NODE-548-length-13783-cov-8.018429_pt1 | contig 13783 bp, 13 predicted proteins | sample MGYA00245351_ERZ651106 | MGnify/ENA primary metagenome ERZ651106 (study PRJEB26857, sample SAMEA4031768) | metagenome | biome: human; feature: oral; material: saliva | place: Philippines | collected 2014... | reverse complement strand
AAAATTTATCAAATATGTCAACAATTAATCAATATGTACTCAAAAAATATAAATTTACTTTTCTTATAAGTAAAATTGATCAATTATCTTTAAATTTATTAAAATGAATATCATAATTATTTAATAATTAATGTACTTCCATCCATTTCAGCTGGTTTTTCCAGTCCCAATAAATCTAGCATTGTAGGTGCTAAATCCCCTAATTTGCCACCATCTTTTAAAGCAAGATGAGTATTTGTTAGGATTAAAGGAACAACATTTGTGGTGTGGGCTGTAAATGGATTACCTTCTTCATCCAAAAGTCTTTCAGCATTACCATGGTCAGCTGTAATCAGCATTGTTCCGCCCAATGAAGAAACTTTTTTATAAACTTCTCCTACACATTCATCCACTACAGAAACAGCTTTGATAGCAGCCGGAATAATACCTGTATGACCAACCATATCACAATTAGCAAAATTTACAATAACAACATCAAATTCATCTTTATCTAACTCTTCAATAAGCTTATCTTTTACTTCATAAGCAGACATTTCAGGCTGTAAGTCATAAGTAGCCACTTTTGGAGAATTAATAAGATCTCTCTTCGCTCCTTCAATTTCTTTATCTATCCCGCCATCAAAGAAGAATGTGACATGAGCATATTTTTCTGTCTCTGCAATTCTTAGTTGCTTTAATCCTTTAACAGAAATATAATCACCAAATGTATTATCGAGCTTCATCGCACTGAATGCGATATCACCTTTTACTGAATCGGCATATTTCATCATGCATACAAATTGAATATTATTTCTTCTAACTTCCGGTACATATCCCTTATCACTATAGAAATCAGGATTGGTCATAATAGTTGCCATTTGGATTGCTCTATCCGGTCTAAAATTAGCAAAGATAATGGCATCATTATCTTCAATTGTACCATCAGTATTCCCATTTGATCCCGGAATCACAAATTCATCATAGACTTTATTGGCATAAGAATCTCTTATATATTGAACCGGATCAGTGAATGTTTCACCTTTCTTTTGTGTCATAACATCATAAGCTAAAGCTACACGATCAAATCTTTTATCTCTATCCATTGCATAATATCTTCCGGATATACTGGCAATTTCACCTACTCCTATTTTATCCATTTGTGCTGATAGATCCTTAATAAAATCAACACCGCTATCAGGAGCAACATCACGTCCATCTAAGAATGCATGAACATAAACTTTTTCTAATCCCTGCTCTTTTGCCAATCTTAATAAAGCATAGATATGTTCATTAGATGAGTGTACGCCTCCATTAGATAATAATCCCCAAATATGAAGCTTTGAATTATTTTCTTTCACATGATCGATTGCTGATAAGAATTTTTCATTCTTAACAAAAGTACCTTCTTTAACTGCTTTATTAATCAAAGTCAGTGACTGATAAACAACTCGTCCGGCCCCAATATTCATATGTCCTACTTCAGAATTGCCCATCTGTCCATCAGGAAGTCCTACCGGCTCTCCTGATGCATTAATAACTGTTGTTGGATAAATAGACATTAAATCATCTAAGTTAGGCGTATTTGCCAATTTAACAGCATTTCCTTCCACTCTAGATGTTAATCCATACCCATCCAGTATACATAAAACTATAGGTCTTTTCTTCATTATTCTTTCCACCTCTCATACATGAGAATAATATCATTATTGTTTTCATAATTCAATAATATCTAAAAAACTAAAGAAAAAGATACTCTTTAAAAAGTATCTTCATAACTATTAATAATAGACTGTCCAAAAGATAAGAGCTGATCTAAATGTATTTCTTCTCTTCCTCTTTGTGAATAGACAATAACTTCTTTATCGGTATATTCAAAACGATTAGAATGAATAATTGAATTAATATCATCTCTCGTCTTTGAATTATAACTAATAAACTGATTCTCATGCATTTTCCTTAACAATACACAATAACTGGCTAATCCTAATTCTAAATTAAGCACTGTTTTTATACGATCTTTCTTTACTATTTTTTCACTGATTACATCATTATTATCATCAAGATGATAAAGATGATTAATAATCATTTCAATGTTTGTCTTCGTTTCTTTTAAGGCTTCAACATAACAATATTCTTTCATATCTCTACTCATATGCTTTAAGCCCCTGTTTATGCATCTTATGTAAATCTAGAGTATAGAAGATCAGAGCATTCAATAATGTCATAGCCATAACAATAATCATAATAAGTGAAATGACAGATGAAGATAGATCCCATAAAGTAAGAATAATTGTAAACACAAAGAATACAGCCGTTGCAATCTTTCCCGGTAATTTGGCTCCATTAATAAACATATGATATTTTAAATAAATATATCCGCCATAAAAGAATAGAATACTATTTTCAGCAATAATTAAGATACATACAGCTTTCATATACTGATAATTAAAAGACAGAATAATAGCTAATATAAGCTGATAAAGCTTATCAGCAACAGGATCAATCAGCTTACCTAACTGAGTAACCATCTGGTATTTTCTAGCAATACGTCCATCTAAATAATCAGTCAGTGAACAGACAATCAGCAATAATACAGTAAAATAATGTGTACTTCCTGTTTCTATCACCAAATAAACATAAGCAAATGCCGGTATCAATAATAATCGGATATAACTAATCAGATTTGGTATGCTAAAGATTTCTTTTTTTGAAAACATAGACTTAAAAATTCAGGAACTTTCTTACTGAGAAGAACGAACCTATCAGTCCTACTAAACCGCCAAGTAATAAAAGCATACCACTTAACTGCCATATTAATGGGAAAGGTTCTCTAAAAGCTAATAATCCTGATCCTACCACAGCTGTTAATTTTGAATAAGTAAATGTATATCCATAGTAAAGAACTATAATAGGAAGAATAGATCCAAGCAGACCAATGAACGCACCTTCTAGCATAAATGGAATACGTATATACCAGTTTGATGCCCCTACCATTCTCATAATCGCAATTTCTGTTGATCTGGCAGTAATAGCCATTTTAATAGTATTTGCGATCATAAATAATACTAATGCAATTAAAGCTACTACAAAGACTGCTCCTCCATTCCGTATACCTTCTAATATTTTAACTAATTTACTTGTTGATCCTCCACCATATGTCACTTCTTTAACATGTTCTATCTTTTCTATCTGAGAAGCTGCTTTTTCCAGCTTCTTAGCATCAGTGACTTCAACCACATAAGCATCTCCTAATGGATTATCTTTACGATAATTCTCAAATAGCTTCTTATTTTCTTTTTGCTGTGACTGAATTAATTTTTCTAATTCACTCTGTTTTGATGAATAAGTTATTTTTTTAATATTTGGTATCTTTTTCAATTGTTCACCAATCGCTTTACTTTGTTCATCAGTAGCCTCACGTTCTACTTTAACATAAATATTAAGACTCTTTTCAATATTGACAGTAATCTCATTGACATTAACGGCAATTGAACCAACAATAGCAATCAGCAATAGCGTAATAGTAACTGCAACAATAGACGAGAAAGACATAACGCCATTTCTCCAAATTGAGACCATTGCGGTTTTTGCATGTCTAGGTAAATTTCTTATTCCTCTTAGAAAGTTCATGATAAATATCCTCCTAAGCTTGTATCTGTTTTAATACATCCATCTTCAATCAGAATCGTTCTTTTCTTATATCTCTGTACAATTTCTTTATCATGTGTAACCACAATGATTGTTGTCTTATTAACTTCATTGATTGTTTCCAACAGTTCAATAATCCCTTTTGATGTATCCGGATCCAAATTTCCTGTCGGTTCATCAGCAATAAGCACTTTAGGATTATTCACAATTGCTCTAGCAATCGCAACACGCTGCTGCTGTCCGCCAGAAAGCTCATGAGGGAATGCATTCGCTTTATCTTCTAATCCTACCAAGCTCAATACATTTCTGACTCTGACTCTTATTTTTGATTTTGGTGTATCAGTTACTTCTAAAGCAAAAGCTATATTCTCAAAGACCGTCTTTTTAGGGAGCAATCTATAATTCTGAAAGACAACACCTATCTTTCTTCTAAAATAAGGAACTTTAGAGTTTTTTATTTTACTTACATCTTGTCCATCAACAATTACTTTTCCTGTTGTCGGTTTTTCTTCTCGATAAAGTAATTTAATAAATGTTGATTTCCCTGCTCCGGTAGGTCCAATACAATAAACAAATTCACTCGGACCAATTGTCAGGTTCATATTATTAACAGCTCTTACACCGGTCTTATAGACTTTTGTTACGCTTTCTAATTTTATCATTATACCACTCTCCTTTCCCTATTATAACATAATAATAATTGATGTCTTTATTTTTTATCATCTTGAATATACAATCTAAGTGCAACAATTAAATAATGACCCATATCCTTGGTATAATGGTGTTTGCTAAGACATCCAAAATCCAAGGAGGAACCATGAGTCATTACAAACATCTTACACCAATTGAGAGAGAAAAGATATTCCTTCTTTACTCTCAGAATAAAACATTGACCTATATAGCTAACACTATTCATCGTGACAAGTCAACTGTATCCAGAGAAATAACTCGTAACAGCTGTAATGGCGCTTATTCACCAAGTACAGCTCATACTAAATATTTGGAACGTCGTACCAGTTGCAAACCTAAGCTTAAACTCTCTAATCATGGAATATTCAAATATGTTAGAGATAAGTTTCTGAATTTCAAATGGTCCCCTGAACAAATAAGTGGTCGACTAAAGTTTGAGAAGTCAGAGCTATATGTAAGTTATACAACGATATATCGTGCTATATATTCCGGAATATTTGACACTGACAAGGAACGTGCTTCAAACGGTAACCGTGGTGCTATCCGAAAACTTCGTCATCGTGGAAAATCCCGACATACAAAGGGATACATTGAAAAACGTGGCAAAATTCCAATCAGCAACAATATTTCAGATAGACCAAATGAAGCTAATAACCGAACTCGCATAGGGGACTGGGAAGCCGATACGGTTATTGGTAAGAGAGGCGGAGCTTGCCTTGTTACTCTAGTTGACAGAAAAAGTCGTTTTCTTCTAAGTTCTAAAGCCAAGAAGAAGGATTCTCTATCCGTAAAAGACACTATGATATCCTGTCTTGTGGGGCAACCTTGCCATTCAATTACACCTGATCGAGGCATGGAATTTGCGAAACATGCTGAAATTTCCCTTGCACTTGAAAAAGTTAAGTTTTATTTTCCACTACCACATCATCCTTGGCAACGAGGAACAAATGAAAATACAAATGGACTTCTTAGAGAATATTTCCCTAAAAGTTATGACCTTGATTATGTGACAGAAGAGTATATACAAAGCAAAGTGGATGAAATGAACAAACGACCACGAAAATGCCTTGGGTTTAGAACACCCTATGAGGTCTATTATTCAACCGTGTTGCATTTAGCTTGACAATTCAAGAATTTAAAAATCACAAATCTATACTTGGTAAAGTAAACCCTCTTCCTTTCACACTATGAACTTCACTCGCAATAATAAAAGCATTGGGATCTATTTCTTGAATATTTTCAGTTAATAATGCATACTCACGTCTGGATAAGACGACCATAACTGCCTTACCATCTTTTTTCATATAACCTGTTGTAATATTTAAAAGAGTACATCCCCGATCTATATCATTAAAGATCATATCTTTAATTTCCTGATAATATTCGCTAATAACAATAACTTGAATATTATTTTCACCAAAAATAGTAACCTGATTAATAATATAACCACATATTAAGACTTGAATAATACCATAAAGTATATTTTCAATATTAGAAAACGGTATTTGTCCAAGTAAGATTAAAACATCTAAAACATTGATTAATGTTCCTACAGGAAAACCTGTATATTTTGAAATAATAATAGGTGGAATATCCAAACCGCCTGTAGAATATCCTACTCTAAAAATAATACCCAGTCCCAATCCACATAATAAAGCAGAATAGATAGCTGCTAATAAAACATCATTTGTGAGATGTGATAAAACTGTATTTCTTTCAAAGAACTCCAGAAAGAACGGAAAAGCAAATGTAGATACTAAAGTTCCTAAAACAAAACTCTTACCTAGAAAGAAAAAAGCAACAACTAATGCAATAATATTAATCACAAGGACTCCCTGCGAAAGAGAAATAGGAATAAACTTTTGCATTACTAAAGTAAGACCGGAAGCGCCTCCTAAAATAATATGAGCCGGTACCGCAAAACAGGAAATACCGGCAGCCAGACAGATATTACCTATAATAACTAGAATACTATGAATCAGAAGCTTAGATGCTTTTGAATTTTTAATATAATTAGGCATCATTTTTCTCCTTTACATAAGATTTTAAATAAGCATAAATCATATCATCCAGATCACCATCTAAAATATCTTTAGGCTGAGATGATTCATAATTAGAGCGATTATCTTTAACTAAAGAATAAGGATGTAAGACATATGAACGTATTTGGCTGCCCCATTCAATAGCTTTCTTTTTTCCCTGAATATCACTTAAAGTCTGAGCATGCTCCTGAACCATCTGCAGATATAATCTGCTTTTTAACATTCGCATAGCTTCTTCTTTATTCTGTATCTGACTTCTTTGTGACTGACAGCTGACAACTGTATTTGTAGGAAGATGAGTAATACGAACAGCAGAATCCGTTTTATTAATATGCTGTCCTCCGGCTCCACTGGCTCTAAATGTGTCAATCCTTAATTCATTAGGATCAATTTTAACTTCCAAATCATCATCAATTTCCGGCATAACATCAACAGAAGCAAATGACGTATGTCTTCTTTTTGATGAATCAAAAGGAGAAATACGGACTAAGCGATGAACACCTTTCTCACTTTTTAATAGACCATAAGCATTGTATCCGGTAAAACGCAGGGTTACAGATTTAAGACCTGCTTCTTCTCCATCAAGATAATCTACAACTTCAACTTTCCAGTTCTTTTTCTCTCCATATCTTATATACATCCTCATCAGCATACTGGCCCAGTCTTGTGACTCGGTTCCTCCGGCTCCGGGATGAATATCTAATAAAGCATTATTATGATCATATTCTTCATCAAATAATAATGTCTTCTCGAATTCTGATAGTGCTTTTATAAAGATCAGATAATCTTCTTCTAATGTCTGGTGAAACTCTTTATCTTCTGTTTCCTTTACATATATATATACTTCTTCTAATTCATCATAGCTATTCTTTAGACTTTTATAATCAGCTGTAATTTTTTTCATGTCGGTAAGCTGATTATATATCTTAGCGGCACGGCTATGATTATTCCAGAAGTCCGGCTCTTCTGTTTTAACAGTTAAACCTTCTATTTCTCTATTTAATACATCTATATTGGCAGAAATGAATAACTCGTCTAATAATAAGCGAGCTTTTTCAAGCCCGCTTTTTATTTCATATAATTCCATCACTTAAATTCCAATTCTACTTTAATACGTGGAATATTCATTTCTGCTTCACTGCCAGGTCTAATACCCATATGAATGATTGTCTTAGAGATATCCTGAGAAATAGATTTAGTCATCTCTTCAAACATATAGAAACCTTCTTCAGTATATTCTTGTAACGGATCTCTTTGAGCATAAGCTCTTAAGTAAATACCATTTCTTAATTTTGACATAGCGTCAATATGATTAATCCAGCTATGATCAATAACGCCTAACAGAACTCTTCTTTCATAATCTAATCTGACTTCATGAGGAAGATCCTTATTAAATCTATTTTCATACTGTAAAGCTACAACCTCAGCTAATGAAGTTGTTACTTTTTCCGGATTATGAACAGCCACTTCTTTATGGATTGTTTCAATCTCGCTTAATAACATATAATTCTTAGCAACATATTCTGTCAGCTTATCAATATCAACTTCAGGCTTTTTGCCATCATTCTTAGTAAATCTGGCAACATCTAATTCAATAGCTGTTTTAAACATCCCTTTAACAATATCAGATAAATCATCTGACAGCATAATATCATCACGTTCTTTATACATGATTTCACGCTGCTGTCTCATTACATCATCATATTCAAGAAGCTGTTTACGTGTATCAAAATTCTGTCCTTCCACTCTCTTCTGAGCTGATTCAATAGAACGGGAAACTATTTTTGATTCAATCGCTTCGTCCTCTAAGAAAGCACTGGTGAAAGCCTGCACTTTTTCATTTGCAAATCTCTGCATCAATTCATCTTCAAAAGAAACAAAGAACATAGAACATCCGGGATCTCCCTGACGTCCGGAACGACCTCTTAACTGATTATCAATACGTCTTGATTCATGTCTTTCAGAACCAATAACCATTAATCCGCCAATTTCAGGAACACCTTCACCAAGCTTAATATCGGTACCTCGACCAGCCATATTGGTAGCAATCGTAACAGCACCTTTAACACCGGCATTCGCAATAATCTGTGCTTCTTTAGCATGATTCTTGGCATTTAAGACATTATGCTTAATCCCATGTTCATTCAACATTCTGCTTAATAATTCAGAAGTTTCAACTGCAACAGTACCTAAAAGAATAGGCTGCCCATAAGCATGTCTTCTTTCCACCTCATCAATAATAGCATTGTATTTAGCTTTTTTAGTTGAATAAATATGATCCGGTTTGTCATCACGAATAATAGGTTTATTTGTTGGAATAACAACCGTTCTCATATTATAAATAAGACGAAATTCTTCTTCTTCAGTTTTGGCAGTACCGGTCATACCGGCAAGCTTATCAAACAATCTAAAGAAATTCTGATAAGTAATAGTAGCCAGAGTGACAGTTTCTTCCTTAATAGGAACACCCTCCTTAGCCTCAATAGCCTGATGTAAGCCATCACTATAAGCACGTCCGGGCATTACACGACCGGTAAACTGATCAATAATCATAATCTGAGCATTTCTAATATCATGACTGCCATCATCAGTTGCAATCATATATTCAATATCTTTTGTCATCGTATAGTTAGCTTTTAAAGCCTGATTAATATAATGAACTAAAGATGTATTCTTTGGATCAAAAAGATTATCTACTTTAAATGCTTTTTCAGCTTTATCAATACCTTCGTTTGTTAGTGTTACAGATTTGCTTTCTACATCTACTTCATAATCTTCTTTATTCTTTAAGCCTTTTACAAAAACATCAGCTGAAACATACATAGCTGCTGTCTTTTTCTTGCCTCCACTAATAATCAATGGAGTTCTAGATTCATCAATCAAAATTGAGTCAACCTCATCGACTAAAGCAAAATGTAAAGGTCTTAAAACTTTTTCTTCAAAACTTGTTACCATATTATCACGCAGATAATCAAATCCTAATTCTGCATTTGTTGTATAAGTAACATCGCAGTTATGCGCTTTTCTCTTATCATTCGCATCTAGCTCTCTCTTATTTAAGCCTACTGTTAAACCTAAGAACTTAAATACTTTACCATTCTCTTCACAGTCACGTCCTGCCAGATAGTCATTGACCGTAACAACATGAACACCTTTACCTTCTAAAGCATTTAAATATACAGGGAATACAGATGTCAAAGTCTTTCCTTCACCTGTTTTCATTTCCGCAATATCACCATGATGTAAAGCAATACCACCCATCAGCTGTACCTTAAAAGCTTTTAGCCCTAAAACACGATAAGCTGCTTCTCTGACAACTGCAAATGCTTCTACTAATATATCATCTAAAGTTTCACCTTTATCCAATCTTTCTTTAAAGAAATCTGTCTGTGCAGCCAATTCTTCATCACTGAAACTAGCAACCTCTTCTTCCATTGCTAAAACTTCTTGAGCTTGTTTTTCTAATTTTCTAACAATTGAACTGTCTTGTGAGAAAAGTCCCTTAACCGCTCTAGCTAACCCTTTTTTTTCTTTTTGAGGCTTTGTAGAAAAAGGAAGCGGTTCTTTCCGGGAAATAACATTATCAAATGTCTCAACAACAATATCGTCACCCCTATGATCACCTAAATCTACGATTTCAGCATCAAGGTTAAGTTTCTGATGTTCAGAACCTTCTTTTGCGATTTGTTTTTTTACTCTTTTTTTAATTTCTGCTTTCTTTTTAGGCATGAACATTCTCCTCTCGCAATAAAACAAGTGTATTATAGCATAAGTCCAATTAAAATCAAACACCATATATCTAACATTTCTATCAAAAAATAAACATAAGGAAGATTCTTATGCTTACTTATTTATCTTATCAAACACTTTTGTTGCTAAAATTAAGATTTCAATTTCTTCAGGATGCTTATCTCTTACTAATTCTAAGCATTTTGATAAAGTGCTTCCTGAAGTAATTACATCATCAAAAAGAAGCACTTTTTTATGATAAAGCTTCTCCCCTCCTTTCATCTCTATAACATTCTTGATGCTTCCTCGCTCTTTGAAATCTAATAGGGCTTGTTTGTGTGGCTTATTTTTATAAAGTCCCATAAAGATATCAGAAGCAAATAAAGAAACAATTTCTTTGTTAGGAATAAATCCTCTAATCTTACTTGTTTCTTTATCACTAGGAGCAATAACTATAGAGAAATGTTTATATTTTCTTTTCAGCCGGGAATAATCCAACTGTAAAAAGACATCTTTTAAAGCATAATCATATTGTCCTTTATACTGAAACAATAATTTCTTAAAAAAGTCATTATAACGATAAATAATATGAATAGGTATGCCTTCAAAACTGCCATGATAATGAATAAATTCAAGTTTATTAATGCAACCGGGACATATGCATACTTGATGAATCAGATGATAAAGAGATGGTATTTTTCTTATCTGTTTATGGCATATGAGACAGTATTGAGATCTCTGATTGTTGAAATACACTGTTTCATCTCCTTTGTTATAGAATGATCAATAAAATAAACAAAACCATCCGGATGCCGTGGATTCCTGCCTACTCTTCCGGCAATCTGCATTAATGTTCTTTCATCATACAGGCTATGTGCAGCATGTAATACAGCTACCTGAACATTATCAATTGTGATTCCTCTTTCCAGTACTGTTGTTGTTATGAGACAATCTATATCTCCCTGCTTCAAATGATTTAAGGAGTCATTAATATGAGGTGATAGAGACGAAACACCTTCCGCTTTAAAGAATTTCTTTAGCTTTCCGGTATAAATAGGAACATCTTTTTTAAGGGGCACATACAATAATAAGGGCTGATGTTTCCTCTTACACTTTCTAACAAGATAATAAATGACTAATATATCAAGACTATCAGGTATCCTTATGATCTTTGGCACGGGAAGCTGATGATTATGATATCTTTTATTCATCATCAGAACCTCATTTGTACCAATGTCTTTCTGTGTCAGTGTCGCACTCATTTTAATTGACTGTCTGCCACACTGATTAAATATCTCATTCAATACTTCATTTCTATAAAACGGGAAAGCATCAGCTTCATCAAGCAGAATAAGATCAAAAGGAATTGATAGAAAACGATAAAGCTGATGTGTTGTACATATCACAAAAGCCGAATTTTCATTCTGCTTGAATCCGCCATAAATCAGTCCTATATCTATACCTTCAAAACATTCTTTAAATCTCTGATAAAGCTCTTTCGCAAGAGCAGCACGAGGAATTGTAAAACAGACTCTCTGCTTATTATTTAAAGCCTGACATATGACTTCAAAGCACATTTCTGTTTTCCCACTGCCGCAGACTGCTAATACCAAACTGTTTTTATGTTGCTTAAAATTATCTATAAGCTTATCTGAGATCATCTGCTGTCTTTGAGATAATTGAAAACTTAAATGATAACTGACTTGTTTTGATTCTGTCTTTTCTATTCTTGTTTCTAATAAATCATCTATAAAAATTCTTTGAAATGGAATACATTTACGACAATAATAACGATTATTAAGCCGATAAAAATACTTCTTATCTGTATTCTTGCATCTCGGACATTTCATTCTATCACCTGTATTTATTATAGGTATTTTATTCTTTGATGTCGTCTCAAGTTCGTCTCAATTTTATCTCATAAAAAAGTTCACCTTAAAGGTGAACTAATGATATCTCAAAACTATCGTTCCTAATAACAAAATACCCATTAATGATATCCATAACAGGAATACATTACAATCACTTGTATCCGTTTTTTTAGACTCAGAAGTTTGAGTATTTATAACTGTAAAATAACTAAAGATAAGACAAGAACTGATACTATTTTCAGTTTTGATTTCATCCTATTGTTCTTTCTAAAATATAGTAATGCTTCCATCAAACAAATAACTCTCAGTCCATTTATATTCCAGTCTTTATTATCCAAACACAACTAGTCAAATAACTGGTTTTCAACTATAAATTCAAATTCTTCAGCAACATCATCAAATATATCATCAGGAATATCAAACAATTCATAATGATTATTTTCTTGATAATATTCAAAAAGATAAACATCTTCTTTCTTATCATTTGTTAGTAAAGCTATATACTCTTTTTCTTCATATTCAAAAACACCAATAATTTCATATGTTTTATTATCAAAAGTTATTGTTTGTATCTGTTTTGGCATAATAAGCTCCTTTTAGCTACATTATACTATTCCGATCTCTTTTTGTATATTAATTAATATCCTTTTTATTATGTATCTACTCATCAAATGGATACCATTTTATGTCTACTTCTTCCCTGCTTTTTCCAAAGATAATAGAAGCACCATATTGATATTGATATTCTTTTTCTTCACACAATTTCTTTATTTTTTCTTTATCTTCAGCTTGCTCACTATTCCACCATGTTTTAAATTCTATGACTAATATATTATTTTTGTTTTCTCCTCTTTCGTGAAAAATAAAATCAGGAATTATGCGATCATCACCAAGTCTCTTTATATCATACAAATTTCTATTGTATTCTACATCTATATTCAAATTATGATCCTTGTATTTCTCTTCATATAGATCTTTAAAATAATAAGCAAACTGGCACACTATAGATTGTTCTGAATTATGGGAATCATCATCTCCTGCTTTTATTAAATATATATCTTTTTCATATAACTTGTCTAAACTCGAGTCAATAATATCTTTTAAGTCTTTCTTCTCATTAATCATTTTAAATTCCTCTTTATATTGTACTAAATATCAGCAATATCTCTTAAATGAGTATACCTCTGATCATCCGGATGGTAACGTTCCCTATCTCTTTCAGTGTAATTTCTCGGAAACTCATTGTCTGATATAGTTGCTCACAGGCATTTATAATTTCTTCTCTTCGCTGTGTTATCAATTCCGGTGTTCCTTTAAACATTTCCTATCTCCAATCTCACATTCATGTCGTCTTTGGTTGACATTGTGTCAATTCTTTTTATAAAGATCTTTCCTCCCTCTGCATGACTGCCATGGTATAGATAGAGATAAGCCCGAAAGCAGTCGTCCGAATCATGAGTTTTCCGCAATACAGAATCATTTCAAAAATAGGAGTTATTACAAATGTATACTTGCTAATGTCATTGAAATTTAGGTACATATCGACATTAAAACTATCCGTTGAGGATAAATATGTGGTTGTGCGGAGCCTATTTGAGCATCATAGATTTCTTTCTATCGTTTTTGAGTAGTACATACAAAAATAAGCATCGTCTGTCATAGAACTATCAATAAAAGATAAGTCCGACTTAACCTTCTAACTGCCTAAAAAAGAGACAGTCTAAACCGTCTCAAAAAAAGTCTAACTTTTGGAGGTCTCACCTCATAATACTACTTCTTTTTATTATATAACCTCAATAACCTCACCAATAAATTCATAATGAG
>ENA-OWLX01000544-OWLX01000544.1-metagenome-genome-assembly--contig:-NODE-544-length-13811-cov-14.927668_pt1 | contig 13811 bp, 11 predicted proteins | sample MGYA00245351_ERZ651106 | MGnify/ENA primary metagenome ERZ651106 (study PRJEB26857, sample SAMEA4031768) | metagenome | biome: human; feature: oral; material: saliva | place: Philippines | collected 2014... | reverse complement strand
TTTGTGCATGTTCATGTTTCAGTATTCTCCTGGAAATACTGTAAACAACGCTACTGGTTTCTACAGGAGCAAGCGACGGAAGGAAATGACAAACTCTATGCCTACGACACCGGCAACAGTCTAAACGGGCTGGCCGGCGAGGATTATCTGCAAGGTGCTGCCGGCAGCGACATATTAGATGGCGGAGAAGGTAACGACGTTCTGTTTGGTAATGCTGGTAACGATGGAAATGATCGACTGGACGGCGGCACCGGCAACGATACTCTATACGGTGATGCTGGTGATGATGTCTTAGTTGGTGGTGGAGGCGACGATTCATTATATGGAGGCTTTGGCTCCGACACCTACCTCTTTACCAAAGGCCACGGCTCAGACACCGTATCCGACTACGCCTCCGATTCCGGCAGCGATACCGTCCGAATGAGCGGCATCAAGTTGGCCGAAACCCAATTGCGCCGCTCGGGCAGCGATCTGGTGCTGTCCGGCTACCATGATGGCGATGCGGTACGCATTAACAGCTTCTTCTCCGGCAGCCAACATCAGGTGGAAAACTTCGTGTTTGATGACCATGCGCTGACCAACGGTCAGATTACCCAATTGGCCGCCAACAGCGCCAACGGGCTGATCAATGCCATGGCTGCGTTCGGTGAGGGCAGTGCCGGTGGCAGTGCAACCGCGGCGGCAGCCGGCATTCAGACCAATCCGATGCTGGTCGCAGCGCCGCTGTAAGCTGTAACCCGGTTTGCTGCTCCGAAATAGGTAAGCGTATCGGATTGCAAAAAGGCTACCTGAAAAACCGATTTAGCGGTTTTAGGTAGCCTTTCCGTTTGTCCGCATCCCGTCAACCATTCTGCAGCTGATACAGATAGCGGTAATAGCCGCTCTCTTTCTCCAGTAGCTCGGCATGGCTGCCTGTTTCCACAATCTGCCCCTGGTCCATGGCGATGATGCGGTGGCAATGACGCACGGTGGAGAGACGGTGGGCGATGATCAATACGGTGCGGTTGCGGCAGATGGCCTGCATGTTCTGCATGATGGCGCGTTCGGATTCGTAGTCCAACGCACTGGTTGCCTCGTCAAAAATCAGGATGCGCGGATTACCGACAACGCTGCCACTTTGGATGATTCGTTATATCGGAAATGAGAAGCTGAAAAGAGGCTACCTGGAATTTTCAGGTAGCCTCTTTGGACTTTAAGCATGATTGGATGTTGGGCGATTAAAAGAAGGGGCTAATTTACGTTCAGTCCATAGGAGAATGGTTTAGTTAAAAAGCTAGGGAGATTTCCCATGACTGCTGTATGGAGTGTTCCATAGGAATTTAAATTAACCTATGCTGTCCACAAAATCTGCCCATGTCTGCATCATTTCTTGTCGCTGACGGATAAATTTGGCGTGATAGTAAGCGGCGTCTGTACTGTTGTCGGGAGCATGGGCAAGTTGGGCGTCGATATGTTCTTTTGGATAGTCCATTTCAAACAGGCGCGTAGCAGCGGTAGCACGGAAGTCGTGACCACTGAACTGTACACCCATATATTCGAGTGCACGATTGATGGTGGTGGCGCTCATCATTTCTGCCGGACGGCGACTGTTGGGAAAGAGTAGTCTGCCGTTACCAGAAATGGTGTGCAGCTCGCGCAATAAAGCGCAGGCCTGTCGTGATAGTGGTACGGTGTGGGGGCGGCGTTTTTTCATTTTGTTAGCAGGGATTGTCCACAAGCCTTCATCAAGTTGGAAGTCAGTCCATTCGGCACGTCGTATTTCGATAGTGCGGGATGCGGTGTAGAGTAGTAACCAAATGGCAATAACAACAGTACGGCTGCCGTTATAGGCCTTCAGGCGACGGACGAACTCGCCGATTTCTACCTTGCTTAGGGCTTCAGCAAGTTTCCTTGGTGGGCGAATCGGCCGAGAAGTTTCAATTTGCTTTGGATGCGGCTTTGCGGCAAAGCAACTTCCAACCGGGAGATTGTTTGGGCGCACAAGCTATCAACCGGATTATGACCTTGGCACAGAATGCCGTAATCGGCAGGGGTACACCACCACACGTATTTTGGCCGCACCGCAAGATTTAAAATCGGGTAGGCTGGAACTCACGGTAATTGCCGGGAAAATTAGCAGTATACGGGTTGAATTGGCTAATAAAGAAAATGGGGCTGTACTAGATTAGCAGATATGTTACCCTCGAAATATGAAGATAACACACTGTAAATTAAAGAAAAAAGTACAGAAAGAACTGCTCCGTTTTTTTGTGCTGGAAGTTACCGCCCGTTCCGCTGCCGATATTTTGGGTATCCATCCCAATTCGGCAGTCCTGTTCTACCGCAAAATCCGTATGGTCATCAGCCATCATTTGGCCTTGGCTGCCGATGAGGTTTTCGATGGCTCTGTCGAGTTGGACGAAAGCTATTTCGGCGGACGGCGTAAAGGCAGACGTGGTCGCGGTGCGGCAGGAAAAGTGGTTGTCTTCGGCATTCTGAAACGCAACGGACGGGTCTATACCGTTGTCGTAGATAATGCCAAGTCCGATACTTTGATGCCTGTTATCAAACAGAAAATCATGCCGGACAGTATTGTTTATACCGATAGTCTGAGCAGCTACGACAAGTTGGACGTGAGCGGTTTCATCCATTACCGCATCAACCATTCCAAGGAATTTGCAGACCGTCAGAACCACATTAACGGCATTGAGAATTTTTGGAATCAGGCAAAACGCGTCTTGCGCAAATACAACGGAATCGATCGCAAATCTTTCCCGCTGTTCTTGAAAGAATGCGAATTTCGATTTAACTTCGGCACACCGTCCCGGCAGCTAAAAATCCTGCGGGATTGGTGTGGAATTTAGGGCTAATCTACGTCAGCCCCTTTATTTAAAGGCATCATCATCATGCACGATGACCTTATTGACATAAACCGGCTGCACCAGTGTTTCTTCATGAAAGGTAGGCGACTCTGCCTATGGCACAGATGTTTTGGTAGTCATTGGGAAGCCGACAACGTATTGTGCGCAGAATGCGTTTCTTCGCGTTGGATATCTATTTGCGGTGCCAAAGGCTCATGCTCTAGCGATGGAGAATCCTGCTTACCGGTTACAGGCTTCACTTTGAATACGGTAGTGGGGCTTCTACCGGCTGACTTTCTGCTGGCAAAACCATAGGAGCTACAGGCTCAGATACAGACAAATACTCCTCCACATCAACCGCTTTTGTCGACACTTCTTCCAGTACCGGAGCTTGCGTAGTTGGTGTAGTTTCTGTTGTTATCCGTTTTTCTACTGTTACAGGCGCCTCCGTTTGGGCTGGTGTTTCTACGGTTTCAGAAGTTTCCACCTTGGTTGGCGTTTCTACCTTTTCAGGTGTTTCTACTTGGGTTGACCCTTCTACCACTTCAGATATTTCTGCTTTGACTGGCGCTTCTACTGTTTCATGTGTTTCTGCTTTGGCTGGCACTTCTACCGTTTCAGATACCTCTGCTTTAGCCGACGTATTACTTTCCTTATTTTCTACGGGTTGTCTCTCAGCTGGCGAAGTTGTTTTTGATACTACCAGAGTCTCCGAGCCAGCATTTGTAAGACCAGATTTCTCGGTATCTGCCTGTTTGGCATCCTCAGTTTTCACACTTTCTTTAACAAGGTCGTCTGGATTTGTCTTGCCTTCAGACTTTTTACTGTCTTCCGATTGATTAGTCTGTGTAACTTCAGGATAAGGAATCGGTTCTTCTGACTTGCCTGCCGTTTCTTCCGGTTTGTCCTGTTCTGCCTTAGTTTGTTGGGATTCCGTAGCTTTTAATTTCGAATTGTCTTGTTTAGACTCAGACTTCCCTCCAGTCGAACCTGATTTCTGCTGAGTAAGCGGATACTCTCGAATAACGACTTCGGCAGGCGGAGTTTCGGTATGCGGTACATGGCAGCTCTCGCCCATTTTGATGAAATCAATCCCGGAAATCAAAAAATTGGTATTTTCCAGATTTCCTCTCAGCCTGACATAGATTGGTGTGTTTTCAGGCGTATTTTTTCTGACGCTGATGATTTCCGCTGCGGCTTCATAGCCGTTTCCGCTACCGGGGAGCAAAGTGTAATTGTTTTTCAAATCACAACTTCGAATCCGGACATAATTGTTTTGAGTGACCAACATGCCTTCCAGCTCTTTGGCAAAGGCGGTTTGAGCGGTTGCTAAAAGCAACACGCCGCAAGTAAGGAAAATGTGTTTAACCATATTTTATTTCTTAATTTTCAAAGTAATCTATTCACACCAAAGAAAGCTTATGTCCGGCTGCGTTTAACGGAAACCGTCCCCTCAGGCATAAAATAAGTGTCTATCACTACCGCACCCACGTTTTCGATTTCGCATTCCAGCTGATAACACAAGACCATGATATTGTCTTTGGATTCAGTAAGGTGGATATCCAAGTTCCTTAATCTCGGCTCGTATTTCAACAAGGTTTTCCTCATAAAATACCGCAAGTCATGCGCGCTGGACGGCAGGTTTTTATAAACCATGCTGAGATCGGGAATCCCATAATCCGGCAGATGTTTCAAGGAACCGCTCCTGCTGTTAAGAATGCGTTGGATATTGTCCAAAACACTGCGAACCAACTGGAAGCTGCCCGGCAGGTCATCTATCGGCAAACCGTCGGAATAAAATCCGGTCAGTTTCTCATAGAGTGCGGCATCCATTATTTGACTTTCTTGACCGTCTCTTGAAGCAGGACTTTGTTATCCACCAATTCGATAACGACCGGTTTTTTATTGGTCAGCTGCTTTTTGGTAATCAACATTTTCCAAGTCTGCTCTTCCCCTACTTTGTTATAGAAAGCGACGACGCCGACATATTTGGTGTCTTTATTCAGCGTTTCATCAAAGCTGATGGTTTCCCCCGGCCGGATGGTATATTGCTTGTAACCTTCTGCCAGATCGTTGCTCAAGATGGTTTTGTCTTGATTGAGCAAATCACGATATGAGGCAACTTCATAATTTTGCTTGTCTTTCAACTGATACACTCGGACGACTGTCGACAGCGACTGCCCACGCTCGTTTTGATTCAAACCGTTTCGTGCAATCAGGTCGATTTTCAAAATCTTGAGTTTGGTATAAAAAACACTTTTCGTTGCTTCAACCGTTCCGTCTTTCATGCCTTGCCAAATCCCGCACCCTGAAAGCATGGCGCATAAAAGGGCTAATGAGCAGACTGACGTAATTCTGGTTTTTTTATTCATGATTTTCCGTTTTCTTGAAGTTAGTTTGAGTAAGTATAGTTCGCTATTTTTATTTGTTTGTCTTGGTGCATCGCACCTAAACCGGTATTAATCCCCAATATTTGTTTTTTTTCCAAACGGCTTTTGGGTATCCATTGTTTTTTAATATTCAGGTAAACACTCGCATCAAAACGACGACCCAAATAGAGTTTTAATAATTCGAGCAATTTTTGGTGCAATTGCTGCTTTGGCAGCAGAAGCTGCGCGTTGTCAAATGTATCGGGCGTAATTTCAATACGCACCAAATGACTGTAATCTTTTATCCGTCCGCCCAAAGATGCGCTTCCCCCGTCTAACCGCAAACCGGCTTTCCCCAGTTTGCGGCCCTTCTCCAAAATGACCCACTGCGGCTGGAACTCTTTTACTTTTACGTCGGCAAAGGGAAGAAGGTATCTGACGATACTGACAATCCCTTCTTTGGTTCGGGTTCGTTGGTAAAAAATACTGAACAGTCCCAAAATCCTGCTATCCAGCAGAGGATGCATGAATTTCCCGTTGACCATGCCTTGCCCGATTAGGTGCAAGAGAGAACGCGATAGGTCATCCTGCCCCTCCCGTTGAAACAGAAACGGATAACGGTATTTTTTCCATGCTTGGAAAAACAGGGTCGTGATTCGGTGGTTAAAAATATCTAAAAATGCCGCCAGGCTTTCACTGCCGTCTTTATGCGTCGCAATATCGTTCAGGAAGTAATCCGGCAAAACCGCATCGACACCGTACAAACCTAAAAATGTCGTCCTGACAGTCGGCAGATCGGCTTCTGCGTCATATTCAACCGAGGCGATTTCCCCGGAAGGGAAAGATAAAGACTTTACCCTTCTAAATCTTACGGTTGACTCGACAGCCTTTTCTTCACTTCCTTCGGCAAGGGTTTCTAAAACCCGGCAAAATTGGAAGAAATTCATCGTTGCCGCATTGCGTACAATAAACTCCCCCAATTTCTCTTGGAAGATTTCAGACGACCCGCTTTCGCGCTGCGCTTTATTTCTAGGAATCTCCCATAAGGGAAGCGTTTGCCTGTCGTTATTTTCTTTGGCGCTTTTGTGCGCCGTTTCTAAAACCGTGTGATAGTTGTTTTGCTGTCTTTCCATGTATATGTTTTCCCGGATGGCAGAGAAACAATGCTGAACCGGGTAAACAGGTTCAAATCAGCATACATTGCAAAAAATTCGTTCAATAATTCTCCGAACAAATAAATTTCCGCCTCACCGCTAAATGCGGTTGAATCAAATGTTACGGTAATATGAATTCCGCGATGGACTGCGCCACGCTCGATTCTCTGTACTGTTTCATGTTTGACATCAATAATACCATTCAGTCTGCGCTTGTTCAGCTCGTCTTCAGTCCAGTCGTAAATGGACAATGCCCCTTTCAAACTGTCGACATTCAATAGTGATAAATAGTTGGGTGACAAATGGGACAATATGCGCCATTGGAATCTATCCTCTGTCGGCGGGTAGCAAGACAATGTCGGCGTAGTAAGGTTTCTGACCATTTTGATATTTGGTTCAGCAATATCGTCGTCTTGAATTTGGGTTTCCCTCAGACTTTTACGCGGCAAAGCACCATTTGTCCCGACCACCTTCAATGAAAGCGTCTCAGTAGGCAATATGTCTTTTCTATCCCACAACAATCCGCCAAGCATGATAAATGTTTCATGTCTTCCTGATACGCCTTGCTTGACTTTGGTATGGAAATACCTTTCCGGCGCATCATATTTCATCAATCCGCCACGATGCTGGAATGAGGAAAAAGGAATATAGGGATAACGCTTACCTGTTTCATGATTAACCGCCTCTACCTCTTCGACGGAATAAACCTCAACAGCCATACCTTCATGTAAGAGCGGCTTCACCTGATATTCGAACGCTTTATGATCTACTCGGATAGGCTCTGCTTCCATATCAAACAGATTGATGGCAGGCACGCAGTTCAATTTCAAACAGTCAGGAGGGAATCGAAGCTCGGAAGGGTATTGCTTGGAAAGAACCACATTCACACTAAACTCATTAATCCGTTCCGACCATAATCCAGCATCAATACCCACTAAATCAATAAAGAAAAACTTCTGTTTGAAACAAAAATATTCCAGCAATAGTTGGTAGCCGCTAAAGCTGTTATTAACTTTCTCCCACAATCTTTCATCTTCAGCAAATCCGACTGCCTTAAACTGTATATTGCCGGCAGATGGCAATTCGGCATGATGAAGGCTGATTCGCGCTGTCTGATTCAACAAAGCATGACGCAATGCGAAGGCAATCGGTTCATCGGCGGAAATATAAATTCTGATTTTGGAAAAATCTAAATTTTCTTTCTGTATTTGTCGGTGGATACCAAAAGTTAATTTGATAACGCTTTGACCATTCGCATCATAATCCAACAATGTATGCAATATGCTCAAAGGCTGGAGCGCAACATCAGCAGTGGTCCGATACAGGCATCTGGTCAATCTATCGTTAATATTGATAGGTTCGGACTGAACAGACAATCCTTTTTTGACGACTTGCCCTCCTTGCAACTTTTTATTATCCGGAATCAATTCCAAAACAGTCAGAGAAGGAATCATCCTCAGATAATGCGGCCACAGCATATGGACCAACCCCTCCGTCAATTCCGGAAAGTCATCATCTAATTTTTGTCTGATTCTCCCTGTCAAAAAAGCAAAGCCTTCAAACAGCCTTTCTATATAAGGATCACGTGTACCTACCCTGTCTAAATTCAGCATTGCGGCACGATCAGGATGGGCTTTTGAAAACTCTAATCCCGCCTCTTTGAGATACCGCATCTCTTCTTCATAATAGCGTAATGTGGGATCTGACATAATATATGCTTAATAAATTAATTTCAATGCACGGACAACATCCGCCTGCATCAATTCTGTCCGTAAAAATTCGAGCTGTTTGACAGCCTCAATATCTTTATTATCAAGGTTTCCACTTAATAGTTGATACCAAAGGGAATACACTTCAAACGTAAAATGTTTGTCCCACTCTTTAACTGTCAACACTTGCATCTGCTTCGAAGCTTGTTCCAACAGTTTCACAGCCCATTCCGCTTTTTGGGCGTTTACAGCCAACCGAGCCATTATCAACCATTTCTTAACCTGCCCCGAACCCGTCTGCCACTCTGGTAATGTTTCCAACCAAGCAAATGCAGCGTCTAAACCGTATTCTTGCGTTTTCAATAGCGCCTGTTGCCAGTAACTTTCTTGGTTTTCCTCCTGTGATGACGGTTCTAACGCTGCCTTTTGAATGGCTTGGCTACTCATCTGCTTGCGCGTGGACGACATGACCTTTTGTTCCAACCACTTAAGCGTATCGGCAGATACAAACGGGAATCCGTTATCAAAACTTAAACCGGTCAGGCCTTCGCATCGGGCCAATAAGGATTTCAACTCAAATAGTGATGAATCAACTTGGGAAAGGTATAAACCACCTAGCGCCTGTTGACCTTGCCATGCGTAATATTGCAAATCCAGCCAATAGTGATTAGCACCTTCCAAAAAAGCCGCTTCCACTTTATCGAGCAAATCGCGCCATTGCTGCTCCTGAACCAAACGATTCAGGTTTGCCAATAAATCGGCCCTCGGAGCCTTCAAACGCGTGTGACCGTTTTGATGAGGAGGAATGCCGTTCAATCCGCCCCAACGGACGGCTCGAATCATCTTGTTTGCAGACCAATAACCATCATCCTGTTCTCTCAAGTAGGCAGCATTAATCCTGACTTGGTCAAGTAAAGCTTTAGAAGAGTTAACCTTTGTGACAGTCAGACTTTCAGACGACCCTCGACTCTCTTGATGAATTTGCGGCGTTGCCACTTGCTCAACAGGCGCACTGGTCTCTTGATTTTGATTTGAACTTGTCGGTGAGGATGAAAAACGAACAGATGACTCTTCAAAATATTGCAACAATGGGAATAAGCTGGGGCGCACTGCCTCTTCCCATCCATCAAAGTAATGTTGCAACGACATCAAAGCCGATAATGTCCGCTTAAGCTCCGTAGAATCGGATAATCCTACTTCTTTAAGCATATCCAACACCCTTTCACCGGACAACCAATTTAATGCATTACGTTTTTGTACCGGCTTTTTCGGCCACAGCGACTGATCGAATTTTTGCAACAACCCGCACAAAATCTCCAAGCCGTCCGAAAACCCTGCCAAACCTCTGTCTCTCAGCGAGGCAAAAATGTAATAGGTTGCCACCCTCAGGTCTTTAGATTCACGCTTCAAGAGGCGTTCTGAAGCATCCAAAATCAATCGGTAATCCATACCCGAAAGTTTGGCCAGCTCAATTTTGATGGCTTCAAAATCATCTGCATAGGCCATATCCTCGCCGCAAGGATGGTCGTCTGAAACAGGCTCCAACCATTCTTGCCAGCGATGGATATTGTTATCGGTGATAGATGTACCTTCATCACCGAGTATCAGCTTTACCCATTGAGGTAATGTCATCATTATTTAACCTCAAAAATCTTATTCGGCAGATGGATATTTTTCAGATCCAACAGTCCCAACGGTCCTTTACCGGAATTGGTTCGCATATAGAAGCGCATCAATTTGTCTTTTTCCAGCGGGAACTCGACCAGATAAGTACTTCCATCAATCGGCGTAACCCTGGATTTTTCGAGCATACGGATGAAACCAAAACGTCCGCTGATTTCCTGAGTTTTACGTATACCTTCTGCCTCGGTTTCCCAAGAAATACGCAAACCGGCATTGCTGACATCACCCGGCCATTTAAATGGCTTCCACTCTGTCTGCTGGTTGAAATAATTCAATGATTGACCATCAATAACCAAGTCAAACTGAACAATCCCTTGCGTAGATGTCGGCTTCAGCTCAAAGCTGTAACCACCTTCTCCGTTAACAAAGAAATCCTCAGAAATTGCACTCAATTTATTCAGCTGTTGCAACAATCCCGGATTGACTTTCAATTCGCTTCCCGGTGCCACAATCCATTGATTGCCTTGTTTGGTCAAAACGCCTGCCAATTGAGTCGTTACAAACTGATTCAATGCACCTTTGTTGATATCCAAGTATTTTGCCAATACGGGAATCGAAACTTCGGTTTCTGATTTGGCAAACGGATATCTGCCGCCCAACTCAGACTGCATAGGATTAACAAAATTGCTTGCCCACAGATTATTGATATCTTTTTGGGCTACGCCTGCAATCGAATCCCATACGGAATTAAATGGCAAGACAAAAACGTTGCGCGCAAACGGCAGCAACCTGTCGCCCACACCAGCCTCAATCAAACGTGCATACTGCATACCTTCAAGAAATTCATTGTCTCCGCCGTTCAAAACACCTTGCACGGCCGATCTGGCTACACCACCGGTATCGGAAGAAGACGCCATTTGAATCAAGCGTTGTTTAATGGTCGTCACTCGCTCAAGGTAGCGTTGCAGGCTCAAATCGCTCTTTGGATTGATTTGTGCATCAATCAATTGCAACAAGGTTTCAAATTCTGCTTCCAACGGTCCTGCCAGATAATCATTGACTTTACCTTCCAAAGCATTGATGTGTTCAGCTTGTGAATTTAGTACCGTATCAGCAACCCTACGCGAGCGTGCAGACAGCTGTCTTGCCGCTGCACGTTTTGCAGCATCGGTAACCGCTGGATTCACGTCGATTTTTTTGCTATCCAACTGGCTGCTTTCTTTTATGGCATGAAACAATGCCACTAATGGCGAGCGTTTGGGATCGGCATAAACATGAAGTTGGTTTACCGAGTCCAAATTAGTCGCCCTAGGCTGCCATGTAATGCTGTTCATCATGTCATACCAGGCAGCAGCATATTCTTTGAAATAACGTTCTTTCAAACTGTTAATAGCCGCTTCCATCACCGATGCCTGATGCAGATTTCCACCCAGCACCCAATCGTTACTCTTACTGTCGTTGGCAGCTTGCTCCAAAGCAGGTTTGATGTATTTTTCCCAGCCTTCGATTGTATACACGCGAGGCAAAGGTTTACCAACATTCCAAATGCCTTTCAAATCCTTATTCAGCAGCTCTGCCAATGTAATGGTTTTCAGCTTGGCATCCGTACCTTGTACGATGCGTTTGTATAACTGCTCACTACCTTGGTCGCGGTTGATCCAATCCACCAGAATCTGACGGCTTCGTGATACCAATTCAGGTTGCTCGGTTTCAAGCCAACCGGAATGAGTAGCCATGCGTGGTACGAAGAATTGAGCCAAATTTTGTGCATCTTTGGTAGAAACATTCTGTGCTGAAAGCATTTCCACCAACTTTTTCGTCAGGAATTCAGCATCTTTTTTGTCTTTGGTTTTCTCCACATGAGATGTCATCATCAAATATGCTTTCAAGTCTTGATAAGAACTGTCTTGCAGTTCGAAGTCGTCCGGAATCTGCCCTTCGAGCATAGTCAAACCATCCAACTTATTCGCAAAGAATACGGTAGCTGGGCGGCTGACGACATCTTTAACCAAAATACCGTATTTACGATACGCGGCAGCCAACAACTCTTTTCTATGTTCATAGCCCAAGAACTTGGCTGTATATTGCAAGAAATCCCTGCCGGATTCCATTTCGGTAATACTCTGTTGCAGCTTGACTAATGCTGCAACTTTTTCCGAGCGTGATTTTGCCTTCTGAATGCTTTCCAAATCAGCATTCAGACGACCTATATCTTGATAACTGCTGTGTGCCCCCACTGCAAACACACTACCGACCAACAAAGCTACGGCACTCATCGCCAGATAAGTTTTTTCCGTTTTGGACAAATGCAGTTTCTTACCAGAACCCAAAACAGACAGATCATTAAACGCACGGTAAATCAAATCTCCTGATTGTTCAGGATTATTGGTTTGAATAAACGAAACGCCGGCAACTGTATCCAGTTTTCCCAAACTCCGTTTTTCAGCAGCAATATGATCCGCCAAAGCCTGACTTTGGGAGGGCAAGGTGGCAGACAGTTTTGCAATAGGTGTTTGGCGCAAATCTTCCTCAATTAGCTGCGTACCCAATGCTGCCAACTGGTTGGCAAACTGATCCAATTCTTTCGCCAACTCCGTTGCTGATACAGTCGAACCATATTTCAAAGCATGGCTGATGGCTGATGGCATTTCATCGGTTTCATTGGTCAGATACACCTGATTAATCGGCAGCTTCCATCCGAGCTTTTTCATTAACTCGGTCAATTGCGCAGCATTTTCGTGAATTGAGGATTTTGCCTGAAGCGAAACAATGCCTTCGGCAGGACGTTTACCCACGCCCCTCAGATATTGCCAACCGCCTGCAGGCTCCATGGCTTGTGCATCAATCCAAATAGCCGGTGCGGTTTCCACCCACAACTGACGGCGGATATCCGGTAAAGAGGCTTCCAGCAAGGCAGTGTCTTGGGTGACCACAAAAATCCAAGGCTTACGATGTTTTTTATATTGCTTGGTCAGCAAGTGGATATGTCTCAACTGCTCCCAGCGTTCCGACACACCGATCAAATGGGTAGATTCCGCACTGTCACCGCTTAAATCTTCGGGATTCAGATGCTTCAAATTGGAATGTCTGTCGGACACGCCTGACCAAAGCATTCGCGTCAACAGAGGGATAAAGAATATCAACGAGGTCACTACTGTGATACATGCCCAAACAACCGCTTTGGCTGCAGATGTATCGATTCCGAATTTATGACCTAAAAAGTAAAGTAAGACTGCACTGACGATGCTTAGAATAATAACCACTATGCCAGTAAAAATTGGCTTCATAATAACTTCCGAAAAATAAACTTAAAATCTAAAAACTTAATCTGTATTCTGAATATCAGAACTTTTAAATTATTGAGATGAAGGGCTATTTACCAAACCTGCCCCGAATCAGGTATGCGCCCCTAAAAACCTGCGACACTAAAAGGATTATTCAATTTTGTATCTTATTTCCGACAATCCGGCACTTTAGCTCTTTGCAGATTCCATTCCCCTTAGTCGCTTCCGACAGTCGGCATACTGCTGATCAAGGCGCAGCCGCATGCAGTTTTACAACCGTCCACAGCAACATCACGCCCCTTAAATGACATATATTGACTGCCTTCGATAATCCGATTGGTTACATGCCCAGGTATGGGGCAAGAAACCAAATCGCCTACCAGAGCGGCAGGCTTTCCTTCAATGACCATATCCGAAGACGCTTGAACCACAACGCCTCCATGAGTAGTCGAATCTCCCGGCCTGATAATACCTTTCATAGTTTTTACCTTTTTAAAAAATTTACTTATCATATCAAAAAATAAATAAATTAGTAACTACCGTTAAATATCAAATTCATACCGCTTATCAAAATGGTTATACAACGGGCAAAATTACGATGGTTTGAGTGCTAATCGATTTTTTTTAAAATAATAAATAAAACCTTTTTTATTCAAATATTTACAACAAATTAACTTCATGCCGAATCAAGACAAGACAACGCCCGACCGGTTTTAAATTTAATCCACTATAAGAGACCTTTGCAAAATTCCCCAAAATTCCCCAAAATTCCCCAAAATCCCCTAAATTCCCACCAAGACATTTAGGGGATTTCTCATGAGCACCTTCTTCC
>ENA-OWLX01000537-OWLX01000537.1-metagenome-genome-assembly--contig:-NODE-537-length-13864-cov-11.105294_pt1 | contig 13864 bp, 10 predicted proteins | sample MGYA00245351_ERZ651106 | MGnify/ENA primary metagenome ERZ651106 (study PRJEB26857, sample SAMEA4031768) | metagenome | biome: human; feature: oral; material: saliva | place: Philippines | collected 2014... | reverse complement strand
ATGGTATCCGCACCTGATGCGTGGGTTTAGGCGTGACGCTGTTCGGTACGGTATGCGGCGGGCGTGGTACCTGTCCACAGGGTGAAGGCGCGCACGAAGCTACTAGCTTCAAGGTAGCCGAGCATGAACGCGATGGAGTCCATGCTCATGTCCGTGGTGGATAGGTACTGCTTGGCAAGGAGCAGACGCACATGGTTGAGCTGCTTGCGGAAGGTGGTGCCTTCTTCAGAGAGCTGCCGTTGCAGGGTTCGGGCGCTGGTGACGAGCTTGCGGGCTACGTCTTCGATAGTGTTCTCCCCTGCCGGGAGAAGTTCCACCAGGGCGGCACGCACTCGAGCTGAGGTGCTGTCGTCCACGTCCAGTTGCGAGAGCCTGCGTGAGAGCTCCGGCTCGAAGTAGGACCACATGCTGTCGTTGTGGGAGATGAAGGGAATCTGCAGATCCGAGAGTTTGAAGGTGATGGCGTTGACGCCAGTCACTTCTACCGGCGCACCGAGCAGCTTCTCGAGGGAGGAGCTGACCGGGTGGACGCTTTCCACGCGAAGCGGCTGTATCTGCTCTTTGGTTGCTGAGCGGATAATGTGCAGGATAAAGGCGAGTTCGCCTTCTGCCACAAATGCGGGGAGTTGGGTTCCGGGTTCATCTGCCTCAATGTAGAGGGCGCTTTCCTGCCCTAGGGTTTCGAGGCGGTAGCGTATCGGCCCGATGAGGGGCTTATGCTGAGCTAACCGTTCGATGCACCGCTGCCCGTTTTGAGCGCAGTACGCCGCGAATATGGGCGGGCTGAAACGCTCAACACCGTCAGATGTTGCCAGGAGGATAGCGAGGTCCTCGGAGGGAGCCAACTGCCCTACCGCATCCATGAGAGCTAGATAGTCCGGTCCGGACAGGGCGGGTGTTGAACGGCTGAAGAGGTCTTCTGCCAGGCCCGCTTTGCGTAGCACTTCGCCGGGGTCAATGCCGAAGGCGGTGAAGAGCTGTGAGAACTGGGCATCGAGTATGTAGGTTTTCATAGGGTGTATCTTCCCTGTATCTTTCCCGCGTGGCGTATGCCGCGGCGGGTTCGGGGGCGCGATTCATAGGGGGCGGGGTTCGGGACGGTTCTTCAGATACCGGTAGGTTGCCGGTTACTTTGCGCTACCTGCAATCTGCTGGTCGTAGACGAAGTTCAGCATTGCCTTGCGCGGCATCATCGGGGAGAGGGAAATAAGGGGCTTCTGCCATGCGACCAGACCGGAAACAACGTTGATCTTGCCTGCGATCATGCCGTCGTAACCTTCCTTCGCAACCTGCACCGGGGAAACAGCGTTAGCGAAGAGCTTGGTGTCGTCCAGGCCGCCTGCTGCGGCGAAGCCGGTTGCCATAGCGCCGGGCATCAGGCAGGAGACGGTCACGCCGGTGCCCTGAACTTCACGCCACAGGGCGTTGGACCAGCTGGTGATGTACGCCTTGGTGGCGTAGTAGACTGCCTGCAGCGGGCCGGGGACGGTAGCTGCGGTGGAGGAGACGTTGAGGACCTTACCGGAGCCACGCTTGATCATTTCGGGCAGGAAGAGCTTGAGCATGCGGGTGGGAGATTCGATGTTCACGGCGATCATGGACATGTCATCTTCCATGGAGCGTTCGCGGGCAAAGTCGCCCTGGCCGCCGAAGCCTGCGTTGTTGATGAAGTAGTCGGGCAGGATGCCGAGCTCCTGGCATGCGTCGAAGATCTGCTGGGAGGATGCTTCGGTGGAGAGGTCAGCGGCGATGGTGTATGCCTTCACGCCGTAGTCCTTTTCGACCTGTGCTGCCTGTGCATCGAGCTTGCTCTGGCTGCGGCCAACCAGGATGACGTCGCCACCGGTTGCTGCGTGGATGTTGACGAATTCGGTGCCGAGGCCGCCGTAAGAACCGGTGATGAGTGCAGTTGCCATGAGGTGTTCTCCTTGAAAATTAGAAACTTGTGCGTGGATCCTGCCGAGCTTTTCGGTGGTTTCCGTTGCCTTGTGGTTACAACTATACGGAGCAAAAAACGCCAGTGATACAGCAATTCGCGCCAGGAATCTGCAAAACGCGCCAACTCTGCTGGTGTTTTGGCGTTTTCTCCGCCGGGGCTTCGTAACCATGCATCTTCTATAAGGGGGGGGCGGCACTCGGCAGGGCATACGGAGAGGCACACGGCGGGGTTTGAAGACTAGCGCGGGAATAAACGCTGTGGTGGCGGTGTTGGGTGAGCGTATAGTGGCGGCGGTTGCCGCATCCGAGTGTGAGAGGAATAGATACCGTGCGCATTGATATTTGGTCTGATATTGTGTGCCCCTTCTGCTACGTGGGCAAGCGTAACCTGGAGCAGGCGCTCGCCGGCTTTGAGCACCGTGACGAGGTTGAGGTGGTGTGGCATAGTTTTGAGCTGGACCCGTCGGCTACGGAGCATCCGGCTGGTTCGCTGGCGGAGCTGATTGCCGATAAGTATCAGATGCCGTTGGAGCAGGCGATTGCGAGCCAGGAGTCGCTGGCGGAGCGTGCCCGCGAGGTGGGTTTGGATTTCAATTGGCGGCAGGCACGCTACGGTAACACGTTTGATGCGCACCGCGTGATTCAGTATGCGTCTGAGCAGGGTTTGGCGTCGGCGGCGCAGGAGGCGTTTAAGAAGGCGTACTTTACGCAGGGCCGTTCGGTGCAGGATCACGAGTCGATTCTGGATATTGCCTCTGAGATTGGTTTGGACACCGCCGAGGTTGAGGCGGTGTTGAAGAGCGACCGTTACGCGGCGGATGTGCGTGCTGATGAGCAGTTGGCGCGCCAGCTGGGCATTAATGGTGTGCCGTTCTTTTTGATTGAGTCGAAGTGGGCGGTCAGTGGTGCGCAGCCTGCGGAGGCGCTGTTGCAGGCGCTGCGTCATGTGTGGGAACAGACCCATCAGGTTGAGTTGTTGAACCCCCTGGCGGACGCATCGGGTGACGCGGCAGATAACAATGCTGCGGAGGCGGGTCCGTCCTGCGATATGAACGGCAACTGCTCCTAGCGGCGACTCTGAGCGGCGGTTCTGGCGAGAGCTGCCCCCTAGAACTATCCCAGCGGCGGGGGGCGCGACTCCCCTAGCGCCTCCGGCTGGTGCCCCCCCCAGATGTAGCGAATATATAGCGAAGCGCCCCGTGCCGGTTCTTGTGTGAACCGGTACAAGGGGGGCTTTGCCGTGCCGGGTTGGTGCTTCTTCCCTTGTCAGAATGTTTGAAAGGCTCAATAGCGTCTGCGGGTGGGATAGTTTTCCTTTACACTTGAGTGTGTGTTCTACGGTGAACACGCTTGTCCACTCACTTTATAAAGGAATATTGTGTTGAAAATTCACGCCGCGACCGCTGGTGTTCTTGCGGGTGCTCTGCTGCTGACTGGTTGCTCTTCGTCTGCTCGTGCTCCGAAGGTCAAGCCCTCTGCTTCGTCATCGTCGACTTCTGCGTCCCCTTCTGCTTCGACTACGCCTAGTTCTTCGCCGACGCCGAGTGCGTCTGCGACTCCTTCGGAGTCTCCTTCCCCGACGGTGACCCCGTCTCCGGTCCCGACGACTGAGGCTCCCGTGCAGGCGCCGGCGGCTGAGGCACCTTCTGCGGAGGCGCCGGCGGCTCCGGTTTCTGAGGCTCCCGCGCAGCAGCAGGCTCCTGCTCAGGAAGCTCCCGCTCAGATTGCTACGGAGGCGCCCGTCCAGCAGGCGCCCGCGCAGGCTCCGGCGGCTGAGGCTCCTGCTCAGCAGGCACCGGCACAGCCTGTTCAGCAGGCTCCGGCGCAGTCGAGTGTTTATTACGAAACATGCGCTGATGCTCGTGCGGCTGGCGCGGCGCCTCTGCATCGTGGTGAACCGGGTTACCGCCCTGGTCTAGATAGAGACGGTGACGGCGTGGCGTGTGAGCCGAAGAAGAAGCACTAGGCTTCTGCCGTTCTTATAGCGAAGCCCCCTTGTGCCGGTTCTTGTGTGAACCGGTACAAGGGGGCTTCTTACTTTTTAGCGCTTCCAGGGCATGTTGTCCCAGAACTGTCCCATCTTAGATTTGGGAGGCGTGAGCTTGCTCCTGTGAGTCTTAGCTTCAGAAGCCTGCTCATGAGCTCCTTCATCCGCGGTTACCTCAGGGCTTGCTTGTTCCAGCTTGGCCTTGAGCTTGCTCTGCGGAGTTCGAAGACGTGACGGGCGTTCCTCTGGTTCCTCATCAACGTAGTACCCGTACTGCGTTGGGCTGAAGAGGTTTGACTCACGGAATTCGTTAATAGGCACGAAGAACGGTTGAGGTTCCGCAGGTTCCTGAGCTTCAGATTCCTCAGCTTCAGGCTCCTCATATTCAGGCTCTTCAGCTTCGATAGCCTCCGCAGCCTCGAGATCTGCAGACTCTTCTTCCTCTTCAGAATCTTCGTCCGAGAAATCCTCGTAGTAGCTTTCGTCGTACTCATCAGCCTCGGTATCGAAGTCTTCTGGGTCTTCCGGTTCTTCGACCTCTACGTCTTCCGACTCTTCGATTTCTACGTCTTCTGACTCGTAGTCTTCTACAGCTTCGGAATCATAATCCCAGGTCTCTTCGTCCTGTTCTTCGGTAATACCCTCCTGTAGCTTGAAGGTCTCGATAACCTCGTTCTTGATGTCTTCAAGGAGCGCGCACATATCCTCATACGACTTGTGCTGCACCATTTCAACACCCATACGCACAGTGAGCTCTTCCGCAATTTTACGTTTGATATCACGGGCAGAGACTCCCCTCTCCAAACCATAATCGGTGGGGGCACCCACAGAGTTTAGGGTTCGAGCGAGAGCCAACGCCAAATCGCGGTTCGTCGAAATAGAGGTTCGGTCAAGAATCTGGTTGAGGTCATCCTCCGTGAGGTAGCCTCCCTCATCCATAACCTCACCGAGAAGGTCGTAAGTCAACCAGGTTCGACGTAGCACGTGGCGGCGCAGGTTGCCAATATGTCGAACTTCCTTCGATGGGGCAAAACGTGCAAAAGCAGCTGCGGGAAGAACCCTCAGGCCGATAAACTGCCAGACCTCGATAGATTCAGCTTCACCACGAATCATGTGCAGGTTCTTGTGCAGAGCTTTACCAATACGGTGGGAATACTCGTACTTCCACTTATCCCGGTCATCAGCGAAAGCCTTAAGGCTATCGAGTTCCTCATCTATGATTTTGCGAAGGTTCTTCAGAGTCGGCATCGGAATCTCGTTGCCGCCAATGTTGAGAATCTCTAGATTCGTGTCGATTTCTCCACAATCTACATTGCGTAGTGGAACCCCTGAGTTTTTCCATTCCTGCAACTCTATACCCGCTAGAAATTCTTCCAGGCGGTAGTAAAGATACTGTTCTTCCTGCTCTACAGGCACCTGAATAGTCTCAGGGCTAGTATCCTGCTGGGCAGGCTCTACGTTCTGCTGAACCATACCTACTTCCATCCCTTCTGCATGTACCCGGTAATACCATCAATCTTGCTCTGTACGGAATTCCAATCCCTTTTCAGTGCATCAATAAGTTCCGGAATTGTCATTGAGAAATTTTCTTTAATAATCCTCTGAGCAACGATTTGAAACTCTTCGCAATTTCCTTCAGTGAGTTCTTTCTGAGATGTATACAAAGCAGTCTCATTCAGATGAGCAATATATATTTCTCGCACAAGAGTTGCCAAGAAATCTCGAGAAATAGCGGGTTCTAGAATTTCATAATCCTTTTCATCCCCTCGCACCAAAGCCTTACAAACCGGGTGTTTCGTATTCACAAATACTCGCACGCATCGTGAATACAGAGCATCCGGGTTATCAGCCTTACACCTTACAACCCAGGGAGCATTTTTATCCCACTCTCGCACTCGAGAAAAATCAAGCTGCGAGAACGGCATACCAGCGCCCTTAGCACTCAAAGACAGGCTGTCCTCTTGCACAGCAATATAGGCGGTTTCATCGGTGTTATACCCATCAATATTTAGGGCACCCGCCACTAGAGCTGCTCGGAGCTTTAGTTCTCCCGCAACCTTACGTCCAGGAATCCTGGCGCTAACAACCGCGACAAATGATTCCGAATCGAGCTGAATATCTCGGCTCTCTTCAATGACGCTCCAGTGGGTCGGTCGACACTGAACCTCACAAATCAGTCGAGGCAGAGACTCCTCATTTCCCAGTACTCGACGGATTCCTTCAAGCTCTACTTTGACGGTGATGGAGAGCTCCAGATCAGTATCGTAATCCCAGTTGGAGGGCAACTTATCCGGGTCAACAATTTCGCCGTTCTGAGTACGAATATCCCATTCGCCCCATTCCACTTCGTGCGGAAAAAGGGTGAGATGAGGATATGCCTTTACACGCTTACCTGCCATAGCTATTAGCCCTCCACCTCAAAAATATAGGTCTTACCCTTACGTAGCGTGATGACCACAGACCCCTGGTTCTCCTCGGAATCTTCAGGGCCGTCCCACTGCGCATAAACATGGCCCGCCTTTTGGGTGTCGTTCATGTCAGGGCCCCAGCCTTCGCTCCACGAAGGCTCAAGGTCGTGAGAGTCCGTGTATTCCAGAGTCCTCTCATCACCGGTTGCGATAGAGACCTTGATGCCGACGCGCTGACCGGCCTTCCAAGCGCTGCTACAGGAGAAGTTAATGAAATACTGCACGTAATCAGGGTTCTGCGGGTGAACACCAGTCATTGCTGCAGATTCAATCGATACCGAGGCACGACGAACAACGCCACCAGGGCGCTTTTTGTTCTTACCTTCGTCCTCATCCGTCAGCTCAGTAACGACACCGCCTCCGGTGGACATAATCGGGTTGAATCGAGCAAGCTTCTGAGAAATCTTCGACAAGGAACCCAAGGACCCGCTATCGCGCTTAGTGTCCTTCGTTTCAAAAAGATTCTTCAGGCTCTTAGTGATATTCGAAGCAGCATAAACAACAATGTTCTTGTACTTAGCATTGTCAAGAGAGCTCGGATTCCATTCGTCATGGGCGGGAGGCTCCGCTTCCCGGAAGGCGACATCCGTTTCAAGGTCGGGCTTGAACACGCCGTACCAGGTGGCCTTCGAGTCATCCAGATCATTCACCTTTCGGTACTGGACAACCAATTCAGCCTCATTACGCATCAAACACACAGTGTTTTGCGGATAGATGGACCTTTCAGCGTTAATATCGTACGCACCTCGAGCAATCCTTAGATATCCAATATTGTAGGAATCCCTGGCTCGCTTAAAGACAAAGCTCTTATAGTAGAAAACACCGTCAAATGGGTCAGCATCAAAATTTATCCTTTGAAGCTCAGCCATTTTTCGGACATCAATAAGAGATGAGCATAGCTGCTCAATTCCCTTATATTCAGGATTATTCTTAAGCTCCTGAATTGAGACAGGCTTATTGTTAATCCTGATGTCCATAGACTTATTTCCATCTTCAACATCCAATTTGGGCCAAAGATGGTACATCACGATATTTTGAATCTTTTCGTGGGAGCGCTCAATAATTCGACCCGGGTCATCCGGAATCTTACCTTCATCGTCTGATACTTCCATAAGCTCTGCAGGCTTTGCATCAACGATAAGAATTGAGGTACCAGTTTCTCCGTCAGTAAAGTGACGAGAGAAAATAGCCTCACCCAGTCGACGAGCAGGTTCTCCCGTCAACGGGAGAATGTTACCCGTTCCCTTAACTGTTGGCCCCTCATATCCCCACCAATGGCGACCGGTGTAGTTTCGACCACCGTACGTATATTCTTTGCCGAGGGCGACAGCAATAAGTCGGTAATCAATCTCGCCAGTTTTAGTCTTAAAAGCAGACCAGTAGATAACAGATTGAGACTCGCTCATATTGAAAGCAGCAGTTTTACCGAAGCCGTATGAGCCACCGTTACCTTGACCCTTGTTATCGCTACCAAGGTTCATCGTGAGGTTAACAAAGTTCTGGCTCTCCCCTTCCTCAACAGCTTCATCGGGACGGTCCGGGCCATCAAGACCGACAGTGCCGCGGTCCCAGAACTCCAAGAAGTAGACGTCGCCGCGGTTAAAAGTCTGGTCTAGACCGGTGTACTTGCTGTGAATCTCAAAACCAGCTGCAAATACCTCATTCCTCAGGGTATTCAGCACACCCTGATTGGCGTGCCGAACCAGGCAACCGAACTCCGGCATGTGCCCTTCGAGGCGTGCATCCCACGAGTTCTGAGCCATCTCTCGAGTCACCAAAGCAAGCGGGCTCAGATTGGGGCGACCCAGGGTACGCGAGGCACCTCGAGCAGATATCGAACCAGTGTTTTTAGGAAGGGGGAACCAGTTAAGGCTCACGATATTATCTCCTTGCCCTCTAGAAGTTGCGGGCGCTATTGAATCGTAGGGTGTGTGTTGTTGAGGGTATAAAGCTTCGGGGTGGCATTATCCGGTGCAATGCCACCCCGAAACCTATACCCGCTTTTGGGCATTCAAGAAGCTACCTGAGGTTACTCCTTGTAGTCGCCTTCATCATCGCTGTCGACTGCTGCCAGAATCGAACTGTTCTCATCCAGCTCTTCCTCATCAAGAGCCAGATCCTCAACCTGCTCAGGAACAACCGAGATGAAGTTGCTGTAGTCGGAACCTGCAACCTGGGGAAGAACCACAGCGTGCAAGACGACCGGTGCAGCAGCGTCAAGGTCACGGCGGCGAGCGCCCGGCTTAGCCTTCGAGTGGGGGTTGACCACGTAAATGACCAGAAGCGGCACGTTACCTTCAACGAAACGGAACGGCAACTGCTTCGCACGGCTCCTAGCAGCCTTCAGGGCATCGAGGGTGTCTTCATTTTCCAGCTTTCCTGCGTTAGCGAGAATCTTGAAGTCCAGAATCGGAGTCTCACCCACAGCAAGAGCACCCAGGTCCGCGATACCGTCATCAGCCGGAATGTCGTACGCACTACGAGTTGCCATACGAATGTCCAGACCAGCAAAGTTCTGCTGCGGCATATCCTTCTGGGTACCGGAGTAGACGACAACGTTCCAGTCCTGGTCGGCGTACTTCTCGATCCACTCAACCAGCTTGTTCGAGCCAGCTTCATAATGCGAGGAGTGGGCCTTGAAGTCCTTGAAGTAAGACAGCACGACATCCACGGGCACGCCGGTGAAGAGGTAGCTGCCGTTGTTCTTATCCTGCACTACCTCATGGGTGCTCGAAATAGAGCTAACAAGGGACTCGAATACCTGAATATTATGGTTCAGGATTTCGGCGTTCTTCTCCTCAAAGCGGGTCAGCTGGTGGAGCTTACCGCTGTAATCGACGGTGAGCGCCTTGGCATGACGCATCTTATTGGCAGCGGTAACCTGTAGCGCCTTGGGGTGAGTACGAATCTTCACACCAACGGTCTTGGGGGTGCTACCAACGATACGAATTTCTTCGCGAATCTCATCTTCCACGCCGGCAAGGTGACGGTAGTAGTCCTGAAGGTCCCTGGTGGTCCACAGACGAATCAGGTCATCATAGCCGGGGCGGAAACCAAACCAACGGCCCATCTGCAGAAGAGCATCGTAAGTCTTGCTTGCCCTGAGGTAGTACGAGCTAATCAAGCCCTCAAGGGTCAGACCACGGGCGAGAGTATTACCGCCGATAACGACATAGGTAGCCGGTGAATCTGCGTTGTATTCCAGACGCTCCTCCGAGGAACCGTTGTCCACAATGCACTTGGTCTCGCGGACAACCTGACCCACAGCAAGCTTCAGCTCATCCCATTCGGGGTAAATCTCTTCGGGACGGATAGCCTGCATGCGAGCAACTTCGCGTTCGTACAGACCCTGCATAGCATCGTTAATCTCAGGCTTACCGTAGTTTTCCTTCAGCGCTGAGATGTAGTCCTCAATCACCTTCACTGCTTCGAAGTGGGTCTCAACCCTGTGCGAAAGGTGAATCAGCATCGAGCTGTGCTGCTTCTTCTGAGCGCGACGACGACGAAGAGCCGTGGCAATCATAAACCACAGCACTGCATCTTCAAGGCTGGGCACCATCTCAGGCATGTATTCCCCGCCGTCCTTACGAGTAGGAGGACGCAGAATCTCTGCTTCCCCATCCTCAATATCGCGGACAGCATCAACGTCTACACCATCATTCAGCGCGCCGTCTTCGTCCTCAGTAGCCCACAGCGGGGTACCAAAAATACGGGACGCACCAATGTAGCCATTCGGGCGTTCCAAAGCGTAGATGAAGTCGGAGGGGTACAGGCCCGGATAACGCTCGATGGTCTCCCCCTCGGATTCCTCGGGATTAACCGGCTCTAGATACTCGGTATAGCGTTCGTCATCGTTGGGGTCCATCAGAACATTCGCGAAGGGGGTAGCAGTGTATGCCACGTAGGAGCCATGCTGTACCTGGTCCCAAATCTGGCGGAGAAGTCGGTTAATACCGGAGTACGCTTCATCTTCCTTCGCGGTGTTGGGGGTCGCCTGATCCGACTCATCATCTACGATAAGCACGGGAGCATCGTCCAGCAGACCCTCACGGTTTGCGGTTTCCAGCTGCTTGAGCAGGTTCTTCAAGCGGCTGGGGTTCTTCTTCACCACCGCAAAAATAACACTATCTTTAGTGCGCAGAGCGTTGAGGAGAAGGCCGGCGTCCGAAGAGATATCGCCCTTGACACTGGTCAGAGGGAAAACAGACTTCCCAGCATTCTGGAGAGCGGTAACAACATCGCCGTCCAAACGTTCCTGAGTCTGACGGCGCAGGTTATTAAACATACCTGCCAACACAATAATGAATCGGTAACCCTCATCAACTGCCTTGGTGATAACCGCCGAGAAGTTCGCGGTCTTACCGGACTGCACGTAGCCGACAACAAGGCCCTTGTGGGTCAGATTCTTCGTAGCGGGGTCGGCAAGAAGGCCGACAACCTTGCCGGATTCCTGGTGAATAGTGGACGTGCCGTCCTCGCCAATCTTCTCGGTAAGCTTCCTACGCAGGTGACTCCATCCAGCAGTATCGGGCTTCGAAGCATCGTACCAGTGGTGGTAGTCTTCCTTGGCCGTAGCGGCCTCATCGAACTCGCCCTTGGCGTTCGCGGCTTCACGTTCCTGAATGCTACGAAGTGCCTTCTCGTAGACGGGAACGATTGCGTCTTCCGGAATACCCGCGGCAACCATACCATCAATTACCTGGCGGCATGCGTCTTCGTACGAGATGAGTTCCCGCGCAGCAGTGTCATAAATCTGCTGTTCCGGCTTGGAAATTTCCTCAGCCATTTTTCTCCTCATTGAAAAATAGAGATGTGAGTGATTACAGGAGCCGTTGTTTAGCTTCCTCTGTGAGTTTAGCACTCGTTCTCACACGTCAGCACAGGTTTTCGTCATCACGATGCACTATAGAACTACTAAAGCCAGGTTGTTTTACTCCAGGCGACAAAATCTATTCGGGGTAGGGTGCAAGCAGGACCCCCGGGCTGCTATTCTTAGATGGTTTAAACCTGAATGCATAGACGGTAGTTCTATGCATCAACCGGCACATGACACAGCACTATGACTTGCGGAGAACCTTATGGCTGAGAAGCACACATCATCCTCACCTACGACCTACAGAATGGGTGAGCTCTTCTGTGGTCCCGGAGGCATTGCCCTGGGCGCACACAACGCTGCCGATAAGGTGCCCGAAATCAAGGTTGAGCATGCCTGGGCTAATGACTATGACCCCACGACTGCAGATACCTACCGCGAAAACACCCCCGGTGCGTCTGAAGAGACCGTGTACGTAGGTGATGTTCGTGAGCTCGATACCGACGCCCTGCCCCCGATTGATGGTTTTGCTTTCGGTTTTCCCTGCAACGACTTCAGCCTTGTAGGAAAGCAGAAGGGTCTAGACGGTACCTACGGTCCCCTCTACACCTATGGAATCAACGTACTCAAGAGCCATGAGCCTGAATGGTTTGTGGCAGAAAACGTGGGTGGTCTTTCTGGCGCTAATGAGGGTCTTGCTTTCCCCTACATTCTGCGTGAAATGCAGCGTGCGGGGTACACCGTTGTCGCTCATAAATACCGCTTTGAGGAGTACGGTCTTCCCCAGGCTCGACACCGAATCATTATCGTAGGTCTGCGCGATGACATTGCCGCGAAGGGTGTAGCGTTCAAGGTTCCGGCGCCCACCACTCCCGAACCTTCAATGATGCGCACCGCAAAGCAGGCAATCACCGAACCGCCTATCCCCGAGTGGGCAACGAACAACGAACCGACTCGCCAGTCTGAGGTGGTGAAGCAGCGCCTCGCCTACATTAAGCCCGGCGAAAACGCTTTCAACGCTACCGATATGCCTGAGGAACTGCGCCTCAATGTACGTGGTGCTAAGCTCAGCCAGATTTATAAGCGTCTGGACCCCAGTAAGCCCGCGTACACCGTCACCGGATCCGGCGGCGGCGGAACGCACATCTACCACTGGGAAGAGCCCCGTGCCCTCACCAACCGCGAGCGCGCGCGCCTGCAGACGTTCCCTGACTGGTACAAGTTCATCGGCAGCAAAGAGAACGTCCGTCGCCAGATTGGCATGGCGGTTCCCCCGGACGGTGCGCAGGTCGTATTCGAAGCTCTCTTCAAGACTCTTGAAGGTATCTCCTACGAAAGTATTGAGCCGAATATTGATGTAGAGAAGCGTATTCAGGTGATGGAAGATAAGCTCGAGGCAGAGAAAGAAAGCACTCTTTTCTAGGTAAAAGAAGGACGTATTCCCATGGAAATTTATTCGTCACTCATGGGCGATAACCTCGCCGAGCTTGTTCTCCAATCGCCGTACCCGAAGGATGATTGCGCCGGGCATGAGCTGTGGGCGGTCACCGGGTATATCTCGCGGACTACCATTCTCAGTGCGCTATACCAGGCTGATTTCACCCCCGGACGGCGTTCCAAGGAAGCTGGTCATTGGGGCGAGATGAGTAAGTTTACCCCCACCTCCACCACGCCTAAGATTCACCTTCTGGTTGGTATGGCACGAGATGGTGCGGTAAGCATCACGACTCATAAAATCCTCAAGGGATGGGTCAAGGCTAGTCACGGGTACCTGGATATTCGTTACCCGGATCCTCGCATCTCTCCCCTGGTGCACACTAAGCTCTACGCTTGGGCGCAGAACGGCTCCTTCGACATTGCTTACGCTGGGTCAGCTAACCTTTCGACGGACGGCCTCAATATCGGTCGAGACGCTTCGGAATGCCAGCAGGAGAACATTCTTGTGCCGGTGTCTGTGGAGTATGCGGAGAACTATATCGATACGCTATTCGGTGCTTCACTGAGTTGCACCGACCCCGTGGTTGATTCTCTCTTCACCTTCCCTGAAGCGCCCTCCGACGTCCTGGCTAATAAGTCTCTGCCTCCGGTTCCTCCGCTCCCCGAACCTGAAACGGAACGTGAGGAACGCTTGAAGGACTTCTCCTCCATCAAGCTGTATCTCTACAGTCACGCGGGTAAGGGTTCTTCGTACAATTGCGGTTCCGGCATTAACTGGGGCCTGCGAGATATCCGAGCCAATAAGGACGAAGCCTACTTCGCGGTTCCCGCGAACATTGGGCGCTCAAATTTCTTCCCCGTGAAGAACACTCCCATTGTGGTGCACTGCGATGACGGTGAAGACCTCATCATGCGCGTTGCTAGCGGTTCCGACCGCTGCGGTAAGGATATGTCGACCATCCCGAACTCCGAGCTTGGCTCTTATATCCGTAAGCGCATGGGCCTCGACGAGGGCACCAAGGTCGGTATTCGCGAGCTACTCGATTACGGTCGCACCTACGTCACCATCACCCGCACCTCCGAGGGTAACTACTACCTGGATTTCTCTCCCGAGACTGCGGAACCCGATGAGTTTGCGATGCAGACCCCCGAGATTGTCAACGAGTTTTCCCACGAAGACGACTAGCGCCCCTGGCTAATACAGCCCCAGATATGGCGAAG